>ENA-ORUI01002025-ORUI01002025.1-human-gut-metagenome-genome-assembly--contig:-NODE-2025-length-18302-cov-13.701540_pt1 | contig 18302 bp, 14 predicted proteins | sample MGYA00242078_ERZ509205 | MGnify/ENA primary metagenome ERZ509205 (study PRJEB26280, sample SAMEA2338828) | human gut metagenome | biome: human gut; feature: human-associated habitat; material: faeces... | reverse complement strand
TCCAAACAGGGAACCCGAAAGCTTTCTACACGCTTAGCCGCCATTTGATCCTTCTCCCCGTGCCTGGCAGGCGGCTACCGAACACGAGGCCCAGTTCCTTGATTTTCGCGCACCGGCCGGAACCCTCCGGCGCACTATCTCTAAATGGATGATACCCCGTATGAAGAGCCGTTAAAGAGCGGAACGTCCCTTCGGGATACTCGTCGCCAAAGCGCCTGGGCTTCGGCGATTAAGCCAATTTTCCTTGAAAATTAAGCAGCGAGTGCAAGGCTGTTATTGCCATTTGTAGTTTGAGCATCGGGATTAACGAGCCGCCACACAGCGCTCGGCGTGCTTACAATCAAACTCTGCCTGCTGTCAAAACCAGGCACCCCCGGTCTTTCCGCGCAAAGTCAATCGGAAACAGTGCAAAGATAGTACAAAACGCGGGCATTCGCAAATTTATTTGACAAATGCCGGGAGCAGCCCCGTCGGACCGAAAGCACCGGAGCCGGATTGTCCGGATTCGGAGCCTCGGCAGCCGAAACCGCGCCGCCGGCCCGTTCCGAAGCAGCAGGCGGAGCGTCTGCCGCAGTCCATCGCCCGCGAGGGGTTGCGCAAAATCCGCGCCGCACCCGCCTCCGGACGCCTGCCGGAACGCTTTTTTACCGGACGGATGAAGGGCATACGGATATTTTGCTTATCTTTGTTTGTTCGGAAAACAGAGCGAAACGCTATGAATGAAAAATATGTCGTAAATCTCCGCGACGTGGCTATCTACCATGCCGACAATCCCTTCGGCAGCTGCTCGGAGAAGAAACTCCTGCAACGGGGCGAGATGGTGCTCTCGGAGGTCAACCTGTCGGTGGCCCCGGGCGAATTCGTATACCTGATCGGACGTGTCGGGAGCGGGAAAAGCAGTTTACTCAAAACTTTATATGCCGAGATGCAACTCCTTACCGGAAAGGGATATGTCGCGGGCTTCGACCTGCGCCGCCTGCGCCGCAAGGACATCCCCTACCTGCGCCGCCGCATCGGCATCGTCTTCCAGGACTACCAGCTGCTCACCGACCGCAACGTCTTTATGAATCTTTACTACGTGATGAAGGCCACGGGCTGGAAGCGCGAGCAGGAGATCCGCGAGCGCATCGACCGGGTGCTGGGGCTGGTGGAACTCGGCTCGAAGAGTTACAAGATGCCTTTCGAGCTTTCGGGCGGCGAGCAGCAGCGGCTGGTGATCGCCCGCGCACTGCTGAACGACCCGCAGGTGCTGCTGGCCGACGAGCCCACCGGCAACCTCGACCCGACCACTTCGCTGGGCATCATGGAAGTGCTGGACGCCATCAACCGCACCGGCACCACCATCGTCATGGCCACGCATAACGAAGAGATCGTCAACTCGATGCGCAAGCGCGTGGTCGAACTGCACAACGGCAAGATCATGCGTGACGAGGCTCATGGCTCCTACGATTCCGCCCTGTTCTTCCCGGATGCCGAAGTCGAAGCCAAGTCCGACACCGCCCATCATGTGCTGGCGGCGGCGACCAAGGCCATCGAGGGCAGTGACGAGCCGTCTGAAGGCATCGCCCGTTTGGCCAATTCCGTGCATTCCGGCCGCACCGGCCGCTATGGCGAGACGTTTGCGCCGCTGGAAGACACGCTGACCTGGGGCAAGGGCATTCCGCTGGACGAGCAGGCCGCCGCCCTGGAAAGCACCCAGGCGTTCGACCCGTTCAAGGACGAGTCCGCCGCGACCGCCGCGGTTGCCGATACGTCCGTGTCATCCACCGCCGAGCCGCCGGCCCCGCCGGAGCCGCCCGCACCGCCGGAACCGCCCGCACCGCCGGCCAACGAGCAGTCCGCCGCCGAGCAGCCTGCTGACGAGCAGTCCGCCGACGAGCAGTCCGCCGCAGACCAAACATCCGACGATCAACCCGCTGAGGGCGCTAAGGAGTAAGGGGGATCATCATGCGAGCACGATTCATTCTGTCCGAAACGTGGGCCAACCTCACCCGTAACCTGTCGATGCTGCTGTCGCTGACGCTGGTCACCTTCATCTCATTCCTGTTCATCGGCGCTTCGGTGCTTACTCAGGCGCAGATCACCAAAGCCAAGGGCGACTGGTACGACAAGGTCGAGGTCGTGGTGTGGCTATGCCCCGACGGCACCAGCCAATCCGCGAACTGCGCTTCCGGCAAATCGCCCTCAGCCAATGAGATCACGGCACTGCAGAAAACCATTCGCGACGAACTCAACGACGTGGTCTCCAACATTGACTACGTCAGCAAGCAGGACTTCTACGACAGCACATTCACCAAGCAGTACCCGAATGGCGAATTCCAAGGCCGTACGCTGACCGCGGACGATATGCAGGACTCTCTCTGGCTCAAGCTGAAGGATCCGACCAAATATCAGGTGGTCTCCGAAGTGCTCTCCGGCAAGGAGGGCGTGGAAGACGTCACCGACCAGCGCCAGATCTTCGACCCGGTGTTCGCCGTGCTCAACCGAGCCACGGCGGTTACGGCTGTGCTCGCCGGCGTGATGGTGGTGGTCGCCATCCTGCTGACCGGAACCACCATTCGTATGTCCGCCGCATCCAGACGAACCGAAACCGAAATCATGAGGTACGTGGGTGCCTCGAACTGGACGATTCGTCTGCCGTTCATTCTGGAGGGCACCATCGCCTCGCTGATCGGCTCGGTGCTCTCGTGCCTGATGCTTTCGGCTATCGTCAACGTGTTCGTCACCGGCTGGCTGGCGAAATCCGTTACATGGATTCCTTATGTGAATCAGCTCACGGTACTGGTGATATCGCCGTTCCTGGTTGTGGGCGCGATACTGCTGTCCATCATCGCTTCAACCATCTCGTTGCGGCGTTATTTGAGGGCGTAACGCGACCGGCTTACCCGCGAGAAATGTGATGACATCGTGTGCAAGCCTCTCAGGTTCGCATGTTATGGTATTGGCTTAAGTGAGCGAAAGGACTATTCACATATGACGAACGTACGTGTGATCAAGCCCGCACTGGCGGCACTGGTGGCCGCCGCAGCCTGTGTGGGAGGTCTGGCGTTCAGCTCGGCACAGCCTGCCCAGGCAGACACCTATTCCGACCTGATCAATGCGCAGAACCAGCACGCCGCGTCGGTACAGCGCGAGGCCGAACTCAAGCAGCAGCTGGCCGGTGCCAGCCAGGACCTGGCGAATAAGGTACTTGAGCTGGACGATCTGACCAACAACAAGATTGTCGCCGCGCAGGCCAAGGTCACACAGGCCAACGAGGATGCCGCCACCGCTCAGGACGAGGCCGATGCCGCATCCGGACGTCTTTCCGCCGCGCAGAAAGACAAGGAGACGCTCGAGGAGCAGATCAAGCAGACCGGCAAGGACTACGATGACGCGCACGCCGCCGTGGCCCAGCTGGCCCGTGACGAGATGCACGGCTCGAATGCTTCCGACGTGATGAGCGTGGTGACGGGTGCCACCAGCACACAGGACTTCGTCAACTCCATGCAGTCCCGGGACGCGTTGTCCCGCAACGAGGCGAATGCGGCTTCCTCCGCCGCGACCTCACTGAGCACGTCGAAGAACCGTGGCGAGCGCTTGGCGGCCATCGAAAAGCAGATCGCTGTGCTCAAGACCCAGGCCGATGAGAAGGCCGCTTCCGCACAGACCGCCGCCGAAACCGCGCAAAGCGAACGTGACGCTTTGGACAAGCTGCGCCAGGAAGGCGAAGCAAGGCGTGACGAACTGTCTTCCATGATCGACAGTCTGGATTCCCAATCCGCCAAGCAGGCGGCCCGGACCGTACTGATCGCTTCCCAGGTCGATTCCTACAATCGTCAGTTCCAGAAGGAGCAGCAGGACGCCATCAACGCCCAGCGTCAGGGACAGGTGGGTACTGGCGACCGCAGCGAGAAGATCCGCACCTACAATTTCCCGCAGGATCGCTGCACCGACCACCGCATCGGGCTGACTGTCCATAATCTGGAAAAGATCATGGACGGCAATCTGGACGAGGTAATCGATGCCCTTGCCACCCGCGAGCAGACTGAAAAGCTGCAAAGGCTGGGCGGATAAGCCCCGGCTTTGCAGGTGCAAAACCACTTGAACATCTGACAAGCAACTATACTTTACAGATAGAAAGAACGATGATTCGTATGAAAATCAAAACTAGAGTTTTGCCTGCCGATGAAGCAGGCGTAGCCGAGGCCGCGCAGCTGCTGCGGCAGGGGCAGCTTGTAGCCCTGCCCACCGAGACGGTCTACGGCATTGCCGCCGATGCCCGCAACGGCGCGGCGGTGCGCAATATCTTTATAGCCAAGGGACGCCCGCAGGATAACCCCCTTATCGTTCACGTCACCGGGCCGGAGATGCTGCCGGGTCTTGTCAGCGAGGTGCCGGAGCGCGCCCAGCTGCTGATGGCAGCCTTCTGCCCCGGCCCACTGACCATCATCATGCCGCGCGGGCCGGAGGTGGCAGATGAATGCTGCGCCGGACTGGATACTGTGGGTATCCGTATGCCCAGCCACCCGGTAGCGCGGGCGGTTATCCAGCAGAGCGGCTGCGCCTTTGCCGCCCCCAGCGCCAACCTTTCTGGCAAGCCCAGCCCCACCAACGCACAGGATGTGTTCACCGATATGGACGGCCGCCTGCCGCTGATTTTGGACGGCGGCGAGTGCGATGTGGGCGTGGAGAGCACCGTGGTGTCGGTGGTGGGGGAGAAGCCCACCCTGTTCCGCCCCGGTCACATCACGCTGGAGGACTTGGAGCGCGCCCTCGGTGAAGAGGTGGAGGTGTCCAAGGCCATTCTGGAAAAGCTGCCGGAGGGTGCTGTGGTGCGCAGCCCGGGCATGAAGTATAAGCACTACGCCCCCAAGGCCGATGTGACGTTGCTCAACGGCACCTTTGAGCAGTTCAAGGCTTATGTGGACGCGCATAAAAGCGAGAACCCCAGCTGCCTGTGCTTTACCGGCGAAAGCGCAAAGCTGGATGTGCCCTGCGTGGAATACGGCCGCGAGGGGGACGGTGCCGATCAGGCAAAGCACATCTTCCGCTCCCTGCGGGCGCTGGATGAGCAGGGCGATGGCGTAGTCTACGCCCGCTGCCCGCAGAAGGATGGCCTGTCCATGGCGGTGTACAACCGCCTGATCCGCGCCGCCGCCTTCCGGGTGATCGACCTATGATCACATTGGGCATCACGGGGCGCAGCGGTTGCGGCAAGTCCACCGTCACAGCAGTATTTGCCGCCCACGGCGTGCCGCTGGCAGACGCCGACCAGCTCAGCCGGGAGATTTTGTTGCCCGGCTCGCCGCTGCTGCCGCAGCTTGCGGCGCGGTTCGGCGGGGATATTCTAAGGCCGGACGGCACGCTGGACCGCCGTCTGCTGGCTGACCGCGCCTTTGCCACCCCGGAGGGCAAGGCTGCACTGGACAGCCTGACCCACCCCGCCATCGTGGCGCGCATCCGTGCGGCAAAGCAGGCGGCACAGGCCGCCGGAGCGCCCCTTTTTGTGCTGGACGGTGCGGTCATCGTGGGCACGGCGGCACAGGCTGAGTGCGACCGCCTGTGCGTGGTCACTGCACCCTTTGAAACTAGCGTGGCGCGTATCGTGGCGCGGGACGGCATCTCGCCGGAGATGGCCGCCCGTCGCCTGAACGCTCAGACCCCGGAACAGACCCTGACCGCACAGGCGGACTACACCCTGCACAATGACGCCGGGTTGGAGACACTGCAAGCTGCAGCCGCCCGCCTGTGTGTGCAGCTGCAGGCAGAAGGGGGCGTGACGGCAGCACTTTGAACGAACAAAATTACGAAAAAGCCTACGACCCCATCGCCGCCCGGGAGCGCCGTGCCGCGCGGGAAAAACTGCATCGCCGCAAACAGCAGCGCCGCCGCCGGATGGTGCGGCGACTGGTCGCTTTGTGTTTGGCAGTGGTGCTTACGGTGTGCGTGGTGCCGCCTTTGTGCAACCGGGCAGAGCAGCTTTTGTACCCCCGCAAGTACGAGCAGCTGGTGGAAAAATGGGCGGCAACCTACGAGCTGGACCCCCTGCTGGTCTACGCCTTTATCCGCACCGAAAGCGGCTTTGACCCGCAGGCTACCTCCAGCGTGGACGCCCGGGGTCTGATGCAGATGACCGAGGAGACCTTTCTCTGGATGCGCAGCAAAATTGCCCTGGACGAGCCGCTGACCTTTGCAGACCTGTACAGCCCCGATACCGCCATCCGGTTCGGGTGCTATTATCTGCACCTGTGTATGGTGCGCTACAAAGGGGATGTATCCACGGCGGCAGCGGCCTACCACAGCGGCTGGGGCACGGTGGATCAGCTGCTGCAAATGGAGGAACACTCCGCAGACGGGGAAACGCTGCAGGGCTTCCCCTATAACCAGATGCACCACTACGTCAACAAGATCACCGCCTGCTACCAGACCTATCAGCGTCTGTACGCAGGTCAATGATAAAAAGTTAAGGAGCGTAAAATTATGAGCGAGAAATTTACTGCAAAAGAGTACGCCGAAAAGCTGCTCTACACCCCCGAATACGCTGCCGACAAGCAGGCAGATGTAAAGGCAAAGGCTGCTGCCTTTGCCGAGGGCTACAAGAAATTTATGGACAGTGCCAAGACCGAGCGCGAGGCTGCCGTTGTCAGCGAGCAGATGCTGCTGGCTGCCGGCTACAAGGCTTTTGATCCTAAAAAGGCCTACGCCCCCGGTGAGAAGGTCTACTTCATTCAGGAGAACAAGGCTGTTGTGGCGGCTACCATCGGTCAGAAGCCCTATGAGGAGGGCTTCCGTCTGGTCATTGCCCACATCGATTGCCCCCGTCTGGACCTGCGCCCCAACCCCCTGTACGAGTCTGACCACATGAGCTACTTCCGCACCCACTACTACGGCGGTATACGCAAGTACCAGTGGGCTACCATCCCGCTGGCCATCCACGGCGTGTTCACCCGCGCCGACGGTTCCAGCGTCAACTTTGCCATCGGTGAGGACGAGAACGATCCCGTGTTCTGCATCACCGACCTGCTGCCCCATCTGGGTGCTGAGCAGAACGAACGCAAGCTCAGCGAGGGCATCAAGGGCGAGGAGCTGAACGTGCTCATCGGCTCTGACACCGTGGAGGAAGAGGACGTCAAGGAGGCTGTCAAGCTGAACACCCTCATCCTGCTGAACCAGAAGTACGGCATCACCGAGCGCGACTTCACCCGCGCCGAGATCGAGGTGGTGCCTGCTGCCAAGGCACGCGACGTGGGCTTTGACCGCTCCATGATCGGTGCCTACGGCCACGATGACCGCGTGGATGCTTACCCCGCACTGCTGGCCGAGATCGAGACCAAGGATCCCGTGCACACCACCATCTGCGTGCTGACCGATAAGGAAGAGATCGGCTCCGACGGCGTGACCGGTATGCAGAGCATGTATGTGTTCCACTTTATGCAGCTGCTCTGCCGCGCTGCCGGTCAGGACGACATCCTCGCCTTCCGCAACAGCGTGTGCCTGTCTGCGGACGTGACTGCCGCCTACGACCCCTCTTGGGCAAGCGCCTTTGAAAAGCAGAACGGCACCTACGCCGGCCGCGGCATTGCCATCTTCAAGTACACCGGCAGCCGCGGCAAGAGCTCTGCCAGCGATGCCAATGCCGAGCTGGTGGGCGACATCACCCGTATGCTGGATGCCAACAACGTGGCATGGCAGATCGGCGAGATGGGCCGTCTGGATCTGGGCGGCGGCGGCACCATTGCCAAGTATGTGGCAAACCGCGGCATCAAGGTGCTGGATCTGGGCGTGCCCGTGCTGTCCATGCACTCTCCCTTTGAGGTTATCCACAAGACCGATCTGTACATGGCTTACCGTGCCTTCTCTGTGTTCTGCCAGTCTGCGGACTGATCCCCCGCGCTGACGGATATTTTGCATTAAAAAACCGAGCTGCCTGCACATTTTTGCGCGGGGGCTCGGTTTTTTGCGCAAAAGCCTTGACCTTCAACCGGCTTTAAGGTGTAATGTAAGGGCGGAGGTGAAGCAAATGAACATCAAACAGGCTTCCGAACAAAGCGGCGTGTCCGCCCCGAACATCCGCTTTTACGAAAAAGAAGGGCTTCTCACACCGGCACGCAGGCAGGGCAATGACTACCGCGATTACACTGCCGGGGATGTCCGCACGCTTAAACTTATCCGTATGCTGCGGATGCTGGATGTGCCGCTGCCCACCATCAAGGCGGTGCTGCACGGGGAACAGCCCTTGCAGCAGGCGCTGCAAGCCCAGCAGACCGTGCTGGAGCAGCAGGCGGCGCAGCTGGCGGCAGCCATGCAGTTCTGCGCCGACCTTGCCCGGCAGGCTCCGCAGACGGACACGCTGGACGTGGACGCCTGCCTGACCTGCATGGAAAGCCCCGCCCCGCAGCAGGGCTTCTTCTCCGGCTGGATGCAGGATTACTGTACGTTGGCGCAGGTGCAGCATCAAAAGCACTTTTTCTTTATCCCGCAGGGCAGCATCAACACCCCGCAGGAGTTTACAGCGGCGTTGCAGGCTTATGCAGAGGAAAAGGAATTACAGTTCACCCTGACCAAAGAGGGAATGTACCCGGAGTTCTCGCTGGATGGCATCGCGTATAAAGCCTACCGCAACCCGGGCAAATACCGGGACGAGATCTGCTGCGATGCCGTGCATCCCGAGCAGCTGGACGTTAGACTGCCCGCCCGGCGGGAGAAACTGCTGCGCATCCTGCGCATCGCTGTGCCGCCGGCGTGCACCTTTGCCGCCATTATGGCGGCAGGGTGGGGGGTGACCGGCGGCGCAGGCTGGCTCTGGCTGGCGGTGCTGGTCTCTGCCGGAGTGCTGCTGGGACGCTGCTTTGAAAAGTGGCTATAAGGCGCGTTACCTCAGCGGCAGCGCCTCGGCTACGGTCAAAAAGGTGTAGCCGTTGTCTGTATACCACCGGATGATATCCGGCAGTGCTTCGGCGGTGGTGCGGGTGGTGGCAGAGTCGTGCATCAGCACCACGCAATGGGTTTGCTCGCCGGTCTCCCGCACCACATTGCGGTAGATGGTATCCGCACTGGGGTGCCCGCCCACAGCGTCCTCGGCGCAGACGTTCCAGTCCACCCACTGCCAGCCGCGCTGCTCTACCTCGGTTTTTAGCTGTTGCATCAGCCCCTTGCCGCCGTAACGGCGGCTCACGGTGTTGGTGCTGCCGCCGGGAAAGCGCAGGTACCGGATGTTTTCGGCGTCCACATAGGGGGCAATGCGCTCCTTCAGCAGGGCGATATCCTTCCAGTAGGCGGCGCTGCTGCGGTAGATGTCGCTGTATTCGTGGGAGGCAGAGTGCAGCGCGATTTGATGCCCGGCGGCAGCAGCCTGCGTGAGCAGGGGCAGATATTTCTCGTTGTAGCCGGTGGCCACCACAAAAAAGGTGCCGTGCACCCCGGCGGCATCCAGCGCAGCTAGCACTGCCGGAGTGGTCTTGCTGGGGCCGTCATCAAAGGTCAGGCAGACCCATTTTTCCGGCAGGGAAGGTGCTGCGGGCGTACCGGCATCTGATGCAGCCACCACCGGTGCAGCAGGGGAAAAGGGCGAAAAATCCGGCGCGGCGGCCAGCTCGCTCAGCTTGCAGCCCGCCGGTGTGCGTACCGGCACCAGCCACCCTGCCGCAAACGCTGCCAGTACTGCCGCCAGCAGCCCGCCCCATAGCCCGATGCGCCCGCCGGTGCGCCGCACAAAAAGTTTCATACACGAACCCCCTCCTTTGCTCTGGGCGCAGCGCCGCAGGCAGACTTTCTGCACACAAATGACCTGTGTAATTGCCAGAAAAGCTGCCTTTACGCGCGCGTTGCGCTGCTATTATAGATATGAAACTTAAAAAAACTTATGAGAAACAAAGAAACCACTTGACGAAACGCCGGAAATGTGTTACTATATGCAAGCAGTCCGCACCAACGGTTTTCTACCTCAAAAACCGGAGAACTGTAAAACAGGTATGCGAGGGTGGCGGAACTGGCAGACGCGCACGTTTGAGGTGCGTGTGGTTTATCCTTGGGGGTTCGAGTCCCCTCCCTCGCACCAGAAGGCAAGTCGGTTTTTGACTTGCCTTTTTTCTATGAGCAGAAGTGGTGGAATGGCAGACACGCTGGTTTTAGGCACCAGTTCCTTGTGAGTGAGGGTTCAAGTCCCTTCTTCTGCACCAGTGAAAAGACCCGCAGCAGCCCTGAAGGTTCAGGCGCGGCCTGCGGGTCTTTTTGTCCTTTTGAGCGGCAAAAACAGGGCAAATCTGCGTGAATCGCCCTTGAAACGACACGAATCACCCCGGGGATGTGTTGACAGGCTTTTTTGCGGGATGGTATAATATTATTAGGAATAGTGTCGGTTTATATGGGAGCTGACACGCGGCGCTTGTGCACTTTTGCGGAACTTAGTGCATGGCGCTTCAGGATAAAGCCTTTGGGAGAACGTATTGTGAAGAGGTCTGGCTGCGGGGCAGTCGGAGGAAACAGCCTTATGATGAAGAAACAAAAAAATATACTGCTCATAGCAGGGATGCTGCTGGTGCTGCTGGTCGGCATCCTTGCTTACAGTGCCTATACCCAGAAGGAGGTCTATCAGGAAAGCACGGCAAATCTGCTTTCCACCTATGGGCAGTCTGCCAAGACCTTTACCATGTTTGCGCAGCGCAACTGGAACATCCTGACCGACTGGGACAGCTACTTGGGCGCCCTTGCGGAGCGGGGAGAACAGGAGGGGCAGTGGCAGGAGTATATTGCCCAAAAGGCTACCTGGCAGTACACGGATTTTTACCTGTTCAACGAGCAGTGCGAGTTCTGGACCACCGCCGGGCGGCAGGGCACGGCAGAGCATATGAGGGCGGCTTTTGAGGAGCTGTATACTGCAAATGCTCCGGTGATCACCAGCTACACCTCCAGTCAGGGCATCCGTAAGATCATGTTTGCCATGCCTATGGAACAGCCCTTGCAGCTGGGTGACACCACCTATACGGCGCTGGCGGTCAGCTACGACAACGCCGTGCTGGAAAAGCTGCTGGGCAGCATGGTCTATGAGGGACAGAGCGATTGCTATATTGTGCGTTCAAACGGTGATGTGGTGCTTTCCACTGAGGTCAAGACCGAGATCACTGAGCAGATGACCAACCTGTTTGATTACTTGCAGCAGAATGCCCGTGTGGATCAGCCCTACTATGACACCATGGTGCAGACCCTGCCGCAGGGCGGCGAGGGCTGCGTGCTGTTCACCATGAACCAGCAGAAATATTACCTGATCTATCAGCCGCTGGACATTCTGGATTGGAGCATCATCGGCATCGTGCCCACCGGGGTGGTGGATGCCGGGATGCGCAGTGTGCAAAACGCTACCATTTTAGTCATTGCGCTGCTGGGGCTTCTGATCATGACCGGCGTGGTAAAGATCCAGCGTGACGCGGAGCGCAACCGCCGCCGGGAGCTGGAGCGCCGCCGGGAAAAGAGCGATATGATGTTCGCGGGCATGGCGCGCGTTGTGGAGCGTTTTGCAGTGTGCGATCTGGACCGTGACCGCTACCAGTACCATGAGCGGCACGGAGAGCCACTGTACCCGCCGGAGGGTTCTTACCAGCAGATGCTGGAGCAGATATCGCGCAAGTATGTGGTGCTGACCGACAGCGAAAACGCCAAGATCCCCCAGATGCTGGCCCCGGAGAACCTGCGCAGGCTGATCAAAACGGACAACGACTCCCTCAAGCTGGAATACGCCGCCCGCGATAAAAGCGCATTTTTCATGATGACGGTGGTTCCCATGGCGTGGAGGGGCGACCGCCTGACCCGCGTGATGATGATCGTGCAGGATATGGGAGAGCAGCACCTGCTGCAAAGCCTTGCCAACACCGATGGCCTGACCGGCCTGCTGAACAAGCGCTATTTTGACCAGGTACTGACCGTGCTGGAGCAGCACAGCCAGCCCTTTGCGCTGTTCTATATGGACTTGGATCGCTTCAAGCCGGTCAACGATACCTACGGCCATGATGTGGGCGATGAGCTGCTGAAGGGCGTTTCCCAGCGGCTGCAGAGCTGCATCCGCAGCCGGGATTACGCCTTCCGTCTGGGTGGTGACGAGTTCGCCCTGCTGCTGATCGGCCCGATGGAATCGGAGGCTTGCGCCAGCAAGATGAACCTGATCTGTGAGATGATCGCCGTGCCCTATGAGATCGAGGGCAATACCGTGAGCGTGGGCGCCAGCTGCGGCTACGCTTTGTACCCTGCCGAAAGCGTGGATGTGCAGCAGGTGTGCTATATTGCCGACCAGCGGATGTACGAGAATAAGCAGGTAAACCACGCCAGACAGGACGGCGCGGAAGGCATTTAAAATCGTCTTACATAAAGCAAGGCCGCAGCACGGTATTTTGTGCTGCGGCCTTGCCGTTATATTATGCTATTACAGGTGCAGCATATCCCGCTGGGCGGCAGCGCGGTAGCGCAGCGCAGCGGCGATAAAGCCCTTGAACAGGGGATGTGCGCGGTTGGGGCGGCTCTTGAACTCCGGGTGGAACTGTGCACCCAGATGGAAGTCGCGGCCGGGCAGTTCTACGGTCTCCACCAGATGGCCGTCCGGGCTAGTGCCGGAGATGACCAGCCCGGCGTCCTGCATCTCCTGCCGGAAGTCGTTGTTGAACTCATAGCGGTGGCGGTGACGCTCCCAGATCTCGCTCTCGCCGTAGCACTCGGCCATCTTGGTGCCGGGCGCCACCGTGCAGGGGTACTTGCCCAGACGCATGGTGCCGCCCTTGGGGATATTGCCCTGCTGGTCCGGCATCAGGGAGATGACATTGTGGGCACCGTCCGGGGTGAACTCGCTGGAATTGGCGTCCTTGTAGCCCAGCACATTGCGGGCAAATTCAATGACCATGATCTGCATACCAAGGCAGATGCCAAAGCAGGGCACATGGTTCTCGCGGGCATACTGGGCTGCCTGGATCATACCCTCAATGCCGCGGTCGCCAAAGCCGCCGGGCACGATGATGCCGTCCACATCCGCAAAGGCCTCCTTGCAGGCGGCCTGATCGGTCAGATCCTCGCTTTCTACCCAGCGGATCTCCACCTGACTGTCGTTCTCAAACCCGGCATGGTACAGGCTTTCCATCACCGAGAGGTAAGCGTCGTGCAGCTTGACGTACTTGCCCACCAGTGCAATGGTGCAGGTCTTGCTGCGGGTGGCAATGCGGGAAACCACCTGCTTCCACTCGGTCAGGTCGGCAGGGGGAACATCCAGATGCAGCTGCTGCACCACCACATCGTCCAGACCGTTGGTGTGCAGCATCAGCGGGCACTGGTAGAGGCTGGGCATGGTCAGGTTCTCAATGACGCACTCCGGCTTGACGTTGCAGAAGGTGCTGATCTTGCGGCGGATATCGCTGCCCACGCTGCCGTCCGCGCGCAGAATGATGATATCGGGGCTTACGCCCATGCCCTGCAGCTCCTTGACCGAGTGCTGGGCGGGCTTGGACTTGTATTCATCCGAGCCGGAGATGTAGGGCACCAGCACCACATGGATGTAGCAGCAGTTCTCCCGTCCCTGTTCCAGACCTACCTGACGGATGGCTTCAAGGAAGGGCTGGCTCTCGATATCGCCGGTGGTGCCGCCGATCTCGGTAATGACCACATCGGCTTCGGTAGAGGAGGCCAGATTATAAATGTAGCTCTTGATCTCGTTGGTGATGTGAGGGATGATCTGCACCGTCTGTCCCAGATAAGCGCCCTGACGCTCCTTGTTCAGCACGTTCCAGTACACCTTGCCGGTGGTCAGGTTGGAGTACTTGTTCAGATTTTCGTCGATGAAGCGCTCGTAGTGTCCCAGATCCAGATCGGTCTCGGTGCCGTCATCGGTCACGAACACTTCGCCGTGCTGCAGCGGGCTCATGGTGCCCGGATCCACGTTCACATAGGGGTCCAGCTTCTGGCTGGCTACCTTCAGGCCGCGGCACTTCAAAAGCCGTCCCAGAGATGCAGCAGTAATGCCCTTGCCCAGACCGGAGACCACGCCGCCGGTCACAAAAATAAATTTTGCCATAAAAATATACCTTCCTCTGTCGTAAAATAAAACTTTTCTATAAAAGGCTCGCTCCCGGCGCACCCCTTTTCCTGCGGGTGCGTCTCATTCGCTTCTGTCAGCGTACTCCTCCAGCACCTCCTGCGCCACCTCGGCGCGGTCGCGGCGGGTGTCCATAGCCTGTTTTTCAAGGTAGCGGTGCGCTTCGGCCTCGGTCATGTGGGCGTGCTCTACCAGACAGCACTTTGCCCGGCTGACCAGCCGCAGCTGCCCGATCTTGTCCTGCAGGCGGGCGTTCTCCTGCCGCAGACGCTGCAAGCGGTGGTTGCCGGCAGCTGCCATGTGCATGGCCTGCAAAAACAACGGGGTGGTGAAGGGTTTGCTCAGCAGCAGCACCCCCTGCTCGTTCAGGGGGGCAAGCAATTGCTCAGCCTGTGCGGCCTTTACCAGAAAGACCACACCGGCATCGGTCTGCTCCACAGCGGTGATGCACAATTCGTGCCCGAACTCATCGGGCAGGGGAGCGTTGACCACGATCAACTCAAAATCAGATTCCGACATTCTGCGCCGCGCCTCGGCTCCACTGGGAATGATCACCGGGCGGCTGTAACCCATCTCGGACAGCCGCGCGGCGATATACTCGTTGGAGTTGGCACCGGCGCTTACGATCAGTGCGCGTCCCATTTTCCGCACTCCTTTCTCCTGCGCAGGCAGGGATCAGATGGCGTTAAAATAGTAGACGCGCTCGTGCTCGGCCTGGTCAGGCGCACTCCGCAATGCGGCGCAGCGCTTGAGTTCCTCCGAGAAATAGCGTTTAGAAAGCCCCTCCGGCAGCACCTTGCGCAAAAACTCGCTCTCCTCGGCTACCTGCACCGCCTCCTCAAGGGTGGCGGGCAGGGTCTCAAGACCCAGTCCCTCGGCCTCGGCGGCATCGAACAGGTTGCGGTTCACCGGCGGCTGCAAGACCATGCGCTGCTCAATGCCGTCCAGTCCGGCAGCAAGGATCAGGCCAATGGCCAGATATGGGTTGCAGGCGGGGTCCGGGCTGCGCAGCTCCATGCGGCAGCTGTCGCCCTTGACCATGGGGATGCGCACCAGCTGGCTGCGGTTTTGGCGGCTCCAGCTCACATAGCGGGGCGCTTCATCACAGCCAAAGCGCTGGTAGCTGTTGGGCAGGGGATTGGTGAACACGGTCAGTTCCCGGCTGTGTGCCAGCACACCGGCCATAAAGCTGCCGGCAATGCTGTCCGGGGCAATATCGCCCTCAAACAGGTTTTTGCCGTCCATGTAAAGCGAGAGGTTGATATGCAGCCCGCTGCCGGCCTGCTGGGGCAGGGGCTTGGGCAGAAAGCTGGCGTGCAGACCGTTGCGCATGGCAATGGCACGGACGATCTGCTTAAAGGTCATCACGTTGTCGGCGGTTTTCAGCGGTCCTGCGTAGCGGCAGTCGATCTCGTTCTGGCCATTGCCGCTTTCGTGGTGGCTGTGCTGGGGTGCCATACCCATCTGCTCCATGGTCAGGCAGATATCCCGGCGCAGGTTTTCACCCGCATCCAGCGGCGCAACGTCAAAATATCCGCCAAAGTCGATGGGAATGCAGGTAGGGCGGCCACGGTCGTCCTTTTCAAACAGATAAAACTCGCACTCGGTACCCACGTTGCAGGTAAGTCCCAGCTTTTTGAATTTGCGGTTCATATCCCGCAAAAAGCCTCGGCAGTTGCCGCTAAAGGCTGCGCCGTCCGGCATTTCCACATCGCAGAAGAACTGCATCACCCGCCCTTCGGTGGGACGCCACGGCAGGATGGTCACGGTGGAAAGATCCGGCCGCAGTACAAGGTCGCTTTCCTCAACGTGCATAAAGCCTGCAATGGAACTGCCGTCAAAACACACGCCCTCTTCCAGCGCCTTGGACAGATTACTGGCCAGCACGGCAATGTTCTTCTGGGTGCCAAAAATATCACAGAAGGCAAAGCGCACAAATTTGACGTTGTTATCCTCCACGAAATCCAGAATATCCTGTTGGGTGGAATAGCTCATAAATAACCCCCTTACAAAAACTGCATTTCAAATAAAACGCCCAAAGGCCTGCCCTCAAAAAGGGAGCAGGTCTTTGGGCTGGTGTAAGAAATAGGAAAAGGAGAATGGCTAATTGATCCGGCAGCCGGCGGATGCTTATTTTTTACGCTGTCAGGAGATTATCAGACGTAGTAAAGCATCTTGCTGTAGCTGGGCAGAGGCCAGTAATCCTCGCCGCAGATAGTCTCGGCATCGTCGGCAGCGGCGCGCAGGGTGTCCATCACCGGGAGAACGTTATCGTGGAAGGCAACAGCCTTCTCGCTCTCGGTGGACAGTGCCTTTGCGGCATTCACGGCATCCTGCAGGGTGTCGATGGCATCGCTCATGGCATCGGCGTCAGAAGAAAGCTTTTCCAAAGTCTTGGTCTCGCTGCGCACGCTGATGTGCTCGCTGACAGCCAGCTTGGAAGCGGCGGTATTAGCAACCTCGCTCATGTAGGCGTTGATGGCGGGCAGCAGCTGCTTGCGGGCCATCTCCAGCATGGTCAGAGCCTCGATGTTGATGATCTTGGAGTAGTGCTCCATCTCGACCTCGTAACGGCTGTGCATCTCTACCTTGGTCAGAACACCGAAATCCTCCATCAGCTGGATGTTCTTCGGATCGATCAGTGCGGGCAGAGCGGCGGGAGTATTCTTCTTGTTGGGCAGGCCGCGGCGTGCTGCTTCCTCTTCCCACTCGGCGGTGTAGCCGTTGCCGTTGAAGATGACACGGCGGTGGTCACGGATGGTGCGCTTGACCAGAGCGATGGCGGCGCTGGTAAAGTCCTCAGCGCTCTCCAGCTCGTCGGCGTAGCCCTTCAGCTCCTTGGCAACAGCGGTGTTCAGGATGGTGTCGCAGTCGCTCAGGTTCTGAGCAGAGCCGGGCATACGGAACTCGAACTTGTTGCCGGTAAAGGCAAAGGGAGAGGTGCGGTTGCGGTCGGTGGTGTCCTTGCTGAACTTAGGCAGGACATCCACGCCCAGATCCATCTTCATCTTCACGGGGCCGGCATAAGGAGAATCGGATGCAATGGCATCGATGACAGCCTCCAGCTCCTCGCCCACGAAGATCGAGATGATGGCCGGGGGAGCCTCGTTGGCACCCAGACGGTGATCATTGCCCGGGGTGGCAACGGAGGTGCGCAGCAGGTCGGCGTACTCGTCCACAGCCTTGATGACGGCGGCAAGGAACACCAGGAACTGCAGGTTCTCCATGGGCGTGTCGCCCGGATCCAGCAGGTTCTCCTCGGTGGTGGACAGCGACCAGTTGTTGTGCTTGCCGCTGCCGTTCACGCCTTCAAAGGGCTTCTCGTGCTGCAGGCAGATCAGGCCGTACTTGGGCGCGATCTTGCGCATCATTTCCATGGTCAGCAGGTTGTGGTCAATGGCCACGTTGGTGGTGTCGTAAATGGGAGCAAGCTCATGCTGGCAGGGCGCAACCTCGTTGTGCTTGGTCTTGGCGGGCACACCCAGCTTCCACAGCTCCTCGTCCAGCTCCTTCATAAAGTCGGACACCTCGGGACGGATCACGCCGAAGTAGTGCTCCTCCAGCTCCTGACCCTTGGCAGAGGGAGCACCGAACAGGGTGCGGCCGGTGAGGATCAGATCCTGACGTGCCTCGTAGTCCTCCTTCTTAACAAGGAAGTACTCCTGCTCGGGGCCGACGGTGGTGGAGACGTAGTCCACATCCTTGCCGAACAGCTTCAGGATACGGACGGCCTGACCGGACAGTGCGTTCATAGAACGCAGCAGGGGAGTCTTTTTATCCAGAGCCTCGCCGGTGTAGCTGACGAATGCGGTGGGGATGCACAGCACATCATCCTTCACAAAGGCGTAGCTGGTGGGGTCCCATGCGGTGTAGCCGCGTGCCTCGCAGGTGGCGCGCAGACCGCCGGAAGGGAAGGAGGAAGCATCGGGCTCGCCGCGTACCAGCTCCTTACCGGAGAACTCCATGATGGCGGTGCCGTCGCCCACAGGGCTGACAAAGCCATCGTGCTTCTCACTGGTGATGCCGGTCAGGGGCTGGAACCAGTGGGTGTAATGGGTAGCACCCAGCTCCATAGCCCAGCGCTTCATCACGCTGGCGACAACGTTTGCCACCTCAATGTCCAGCGGAGCACCCTTGTGCAGGGTGTTCTTCAGGCTTTTGTAGGTAGCGCTGGGCAGGCGCTCCTTCATAACGTGCTCATTAAAGACCTTGCTGCCGTAGATCTCCATAACATTTGCTGCCATAAATCCTACTC
>ENA-ORUI01002018-ORUI01002018.1-human-gut-metagenome-genome-assembly--contig:-NODE-2018-length-18383-cov-40.415321_pt1 | contig 18383 bp, 16 predicted proteins | sample MGYA00242078_ERZ509205 | MGnify/ENA primary metagenome ERZ509205 (study PRJEB26280, sample SAMEA2338828) | human gut metagenome | biome: human gut; feature: human-associated habitat; material: faeces... | reverse complement strand
TTGCTCAGGAACTTATAAATAAAGTTAAATTATAGTGTTGCGGAATTAAGGTATACTAAGTCCAAAAGATAAAATTGAACATTGCATCACAAAATTTGCAGCCTCCATACGAGCTGCAGGAATATTCATTTTATAATTAAGGAACCATACACCTAGAATCTCAATAATTATCATAACTCCTATCGCTAAAACAATCTGTACTACGACCGAAGTTGAAAATACTTGTTTTAATCGCTCAAAATCACCACGTCCTATTTCAAATGTAAGAAAACGACTTACACTACTGGACAAAGAAGAGGATATGATTGAGAACATAGCAACAACACCACCTACAACATTGTAAATTCCATAATCTTCAATACCCAATGTATTTAAGATTACACGACTGGTATAAAGTCCTATTATCATCATGACAAACATGCGGATGTACATGATGAGAGTGTTTCTTGCTATTCTTTTGTTACATTGTACATTAGATTCCATTTTTATCAATCGATATAAAATAATTCAGTCCACAATAAAGCAACTTCATTTTTTATCTTCCAAACACAAATCCTAACTTCAGTTTATGCATCAGTTCTGAAACTAACACACAAATTAAGCAGAGAATAATTCCTAAAATAGGGCTAAATATCAATTCACATTCTGCCAAGTAGCTTTTACAAAATTCACCAAAGAATAATGTAAATACATGAATAACAAAATATTGTAATACATAAATTTGCAAAGTATTAATACCGATTTGATGTCCCAAAAACTTAACTATAGATTTTATTTTATTGTTTTTACCTTTCAATCGTCTTTCTGCTTCATGAAAAAGTATAAATAATAAAGGTACGATATACAAAGACATCAAATCATTACTATATATTAATAATGTACTCGTTAAATGTAAGGTAAATTGAACTCCTAACATTAATATAATGCCAAGCAAACATATAATTAATGATATGAATTTATGACTATAACATATATTTAGAATCCCTTTTCTTAGAATAATTCCATAACAGAAGAAAGGCCATAGTTGAAACATGTGATCTGTAGAAAGCGTAGTTCCAGGAATCGTTCTATGGAATAGAAAATGCAGTCCCATCAATACTACTTGAATAATTCCCATTCCTATATAAGGGTTTTGTTTTGTTGCTCGTATCAAAGATAAGAAAACAAAAAACATAAATAAAACATATAAGAACCAATAGCCTGCTTTAGCCTCATGCTCAAAAAATCCTAATAGCGGTAATTGCTGGTATGCAGTCCATGCTAATCCAAATACAAAAAATGGAATCAATAACTTAGCTTTTTTCGCTATTTTAAAAGTATCTACATTTGTTACATATCCACTTAATGCCATAAATAATGGCATATGGAAAGCAGATAAAATTGGTAAATATATAGACTGACTATTTTCATTTGTCCATAAATGAGACATATGCCCCATCACAACCAATACAATAGCAAAAGCCTTCAGAGCATCTATATAAAAGATTCGAGAAGATGACATCTTATTTTATTCAAAATTTGTTTATACATTTTACCACCTCTTCCACCTCATCCCATGTCATAACAGGACTTATGGGCAAACTCAGTTCTTCCTGATGAAGCTGTTCTGAGATGGGAAGGGAAAGGGAATGTAATTCAGGATAGCATTCCTGACGATGAGGAGCTATCGGGTAATGGATTAATGTCTGGATTCCATGATTGGTAAGACACTCCTGCAACTCATCCCTACGATTACTGAAAATCGGGAAAATGTGATAGACATTGCTCGCATCTGGCATCTGCTTGGGTAAACGAATATATCCTGCTGAATGCGCAGATAAGGTCTCCAAACCTTGGAGATGATCATAATAATATCGGGCTATCTGCTGGCGATGGGCATTATCCTCATCTATATACTTGAGTTTGACATCAAGTACAGCTGCCTGAATCTCATCCAAACGGCTATTACGACCCTTATATTGAAAGATATATTTCTTATGCGAACCATAATTGGCTAAAGCTCGAATGACTTCTGCCAATTCCTGATCATCTGTGGTAACAGCACCGCCATCACCCAATGCTCCCAAATTCTTTCCTGGATAAAAACTATGTCCCGCAGCATCACCCAAACTACCAGTGCGCTTACCTTTCTGCACAGATTCCGAAACTGCTGGTTCACCGAGATAACGGCAACCATGCGCCTGGGCATTATCCTCAACTAATTTCAAGTGATACTTATTGCAAATATCAGCAATCTGTTGAGTATAAGCACATCGCCCGTAAAGATGGACGATCATCACAGAACGGGTACGCTCCGTGATTGCTTCCTCGATACGAGCATCGTCAATCTCAAGAGTCTCTGGATCTGGTTCTACCAAAACTGGCTTCAGACCATTCTCTGAAATAGCTAAGATGGAAGCGATATAGGTATTGGCAGGGACGATCACTTCATCCCCCTCCTTCATCACGCCCATCTCTATATAAGCACGATAGATGAGGGTCAGGGCATCCAAGCCGTTTCCTACACCTATACAATAGCGGGTACCGATAAAGTGAGCGTAATGTTCTTCAAACTGCTTGACTGAACTACCTTGCAGATACCAACCGGAATCTATCACACGGCTAACTGCCTCATGAATCTCATCCACATGCTGCAAAGTAATCTTCTGTAAGTCTAAAAACTTAATCATGAGTGGAGTCGTTTTGACACTTCTAGGGTTAATCGAAACTTGTTACTACTTTTACATGTCTCGATCAAACTCATCATTTTTTTTACTGATAGCAGACAACATAGGGGGTTGCCGAAGTATGCGTTGCCCTGTGAAATCCTGCTTATGATATGAAGTTGGGTCATTCTGCCTTTTTCATATTTTTGCAGGACAAAGGTAACATTTTTCAAGCAAACTACCAAAAAAAGTATCGCTTTTAAGCCATTTTTTTGTGCAATTTGTGCAAAAGCTACAAGAAAAGAGCAAAAAAAGACGCACCTATCACCGTCATCACACCACAAACCACGATTGAAAGACTACTCATCGCTCCCTCAATAGTACCCATCTCCATCGCTTTAGCCGTACCCAAAGCATGGGCAGAACAACCGATGGCGATACCTTTTGCTATCGGTTCCTTGATGCGAAGGAGGGAAAGGAACTTCTCTGCAAAGATGTTTCCAAGAACTCCCGTTACGATGATAACAACTACTGAAACTGATACGTGACCGCCCAACTCTTCTGATACGCCAATACCGATGGCTGTCGTAATGGATTTTGGCAAGAACGTAACATAAGAAGCATGATCGAAATGAAATAGTAATGCAAGGATAAGTACGGAACACAAACTTGCCAATACTCCCGACAAGATACCAATCATGACGGCACGATAATTCTTCTTCAACAATTCTACCTGCTGATACAATGGTACAGCAAGACAAATCGTGGCAGGCGTCAGCAAATAACTGATGATATTGGCACCAGCACTATACGACTCATAACTTACACCTGTAAACAACAACACACAGATAACCAATATGATAGCTATCAAGAGCGGATTCATAAGAGACCAACCCGTCTTAATTTTCAAAACCAAACCTATTCCATACGATACCAAACTGACCAGCACTCCAAAAAATACTGATTCCTGAAACAACTCCATCTTGTTTTCTCCCTTATTATTTTAGTTAATTACTTCTTATTTTCTTTCTGTACCTTGTTACGCTGGATAACAAACTGTGTAATCCAACCAGAGACTCCCATCACTACAAAAGTACTCAATACCGTAACGATGATATACTCCAGCCAGGAATTGCCTATCGACTTCCAGGAATCGATAAGTCCTACAGCTGCAGGAATAAACATGACAGGCATGACTGCGATGAGAAAACTGCTCGTCTCACGAATATCCTTCACCTTGACCCATTTCAACTCCAAGGCGACAAACAACAAGAATATACCATATATACTGGCTGGTATAGGTAATGGAAGAAAATAATGCAACAGCTCTCCCAAAAACGAGAAAGCGATGATTATCATAAATTGAATAAGAAACTTCATGATTTCAAGTTAATTTTAGTATCACTTTTCGTTGTCCAAACCGATTTGCTCCACATAGCGCTCAATCATACAGGCTGTTTTTTCTGTTCCCAACCGATCGCTATCCAGACAAATGTCATAATCATTGGCATCTCCCCAGGTAAGTCCGGTATAATACTTATGATATGCCACACGACAGTCGTCTAACTGTTCCACAAACTCCTTCGCATCTTCATAGGAAAGATTCTGTTCCATCTGGATATCTGCAATGCGGGATTTCATCGTTCCCTTTAAGAATACGGAAACCAAATCCTTACGTTCACGGAAAATATAATTGCCGCAACGGCCGATAATGATACAGTTCTCGTCTCCAATCATGTCTGCAAGTACACGCAAAGGTCTTTCCGTGGAATCTTTGCGAGTTTCACCAAAGGAAGACATGGCAAACAGGAGTTCATCTACTGGGCGCTCCTCAAAGAATGCTTCCATCTCATCGAGCACACCTTTCTCGCTTGCCATCCGAAGCAAGCTCTTTCTGGTATAAAAAGGAATACCATAATGTTCTGCCAGCAATTTGCCTACATTGACGGCACCACAGCCACACTGGCGGGCTATTGTAATAATCATGAGCTATACTAATTTTAAAAAATTGTTACCCTATCTTGATACGATACAAAAGTACAACGGCTTTTATATATAAACAAAAAAGCTAAGAAGAATAGACTTCTTAGCTTTTTTGTCGGGGCGACAGGATTCGAACCTGCGACCACCTGTTCCCAAAACAGGAGCGCTACCGGGCTGCGCTACACCCCGCTTACTCATCTCTACGATACCTCTTAAGCATTGCTTTAAGCATCATTTCTGAATTGCGAGTGCAAAGGTACTACATTTTTTCGATTCCACCAAATTTTTCCCTAACTTTTTTCAAAAAAATATGCATTTAAATGCAAAATCCTTGAAAACCGGGCACAAAATAAGGGCAACCCCTATCCGGAATTGCCCTTATACCTTATTATATATAGTAGCGGTAAAGAACCGCAACCATACTTGCTGAACTTTTAAATCAGAAATCTGATTTTACTTGATGATTCCCTCTTCTACGAAAATCTTCTTCAAGATCTGGACAGCCTGCTCAACCTGCTCTCTTGTATGAGTAGCCATGAGTGCAAAACGTACCAATGTATCCTGAGGAGCACAAGCTGGAGGAATAACAGGGTTGATGAACACACCTGCATCGTAAGCCATCTTGGTAACAACGAATGTCTTCTCAGCATCGCGTACGTAGAGAGGAATGATAGGACTCTCTGTCTCGCCAATCTCGAAACCTTCCTCGCGGAAACGCTTCAAGGCATAGTTGGTTACATCCCAAAGATTCTCGAAACGCTCTGGCTCATTCTGAATGATGTGGAGAGCCTCGAGAGCTGCTGCTGTGGCAGCTGGAGTGTTAGAGGCGCTGAAGATATAAGTACGGCAGTTGTGACGGAGGAAGTTGATAGTATCCTTGTCTGATGCGATGAAACCACCGATAGAAGCCAGACTCTTAGAGAATGTACCCATGATGAGGTCTACCTCGTCGGTCAGACCGAAGTGGTCGCAGACACCACGACCCTGCTTGCCGAATACGCCAAGACCATGAGCCTCGTCTACCATGATAGAGCAGTTGTACTTATGCTTGAGCTTAACGATTTCAGGCAAGTTAGCCAGGTCGCCCTCCATAGAGAACACACCGTCAACAACGATGAGCTTGATAGCCTCCTCAGGGAGCTTAGAGAGCACGCGCTCCAAATCTTCCATATCGTTGTGCTTGTAGTGGAGCTGGGTAGCGAATGAGAGGCGGCGGCCATCTACGATACTTGCGTGGTCGCGGTCATCGCAGATAATATAGTCGTTACGACCTACTACGCAAGCCAAGACACCCTGGTTTACAGAGAATCCTGTAGAGAAACACAAAGTTTCATCCTTGCCCATAAACTCAGCAAGCTCCTTTTCGAGCTGCACGTGCAAATCGAGCGTACCATTGAGGAAACGGCTTCCTGCACAACCAGAACCATACTTGTCGAGCGCAGCCTTTGCTGCATCAATAACACGCTGGTCGTTAGTCAAACCCTGATAAGCATTAGAACCGAACATCAGGATTTTATGACCATCGATGTCGGTTACCTCTGTCATCTGCTTACTTGTGATCTCGCGGAAATATGGATACACACCGGCAGCCATATACTTCTGAGGTTCACGATAATTCTTGTATCTTTCTTGTAATTGTCCCATTATTAATAGGTGTACTTTATTTTCTTTTTTTATACTTTTCTAACTTTCAGGGTGCAAAGATACAAAAAAGAACTCAATAAACGGCTTTTTTTATAAGAAAGTTTACTTTTATAGTTTTTTTAATCGATATTTCTTGTTATTTTGGGTATTTTTATTACTTTTGTAGCCTAAATTTTACAAACTCTTGACTATATAATGAAGAAAAAGATACTTTTCATCATGAATCCGATTTCAGGAACAGCCAGCAAGGCGGCAGTTCCCAGTCTGATAGATTCTGTTTTGGACAAAGAGCTTTTTGAGTACGAGATAAGAATGACTGAAAGAGCTGGGCACGCTTCGGAAATTGCTACCGAAGCGAAGAACAACCATGTAGATGTGGTTGTGGCGGTTGGTGGTGACGGAACCGTCAACGAGGTGGCCCGCTCACTGGTTCACTCCGATACTGCCCTCGGCATTCTGCCTTGCGGTTCGGGCAACGGATTGGCAAGACATCTGCTGCTCCCGATGAACCTGAAGAAATGCATAGAGGTCATCAACCAATGCCAGATTAGAGATTTGGATTATGGTGTCATCAACGACCACCCGTTTTTCTGCACCTGCGGCATGGGCTTTGACGCTTTCGTCAGCATGAAGTTTGCCGAGAGCGGCAAGCGTGGTCCTATCACTTATGCTGAAAATATCCTGCGCGAGGGATTGAAGTATAAGCCTGAGACTTACACGCTGGAGGACGAGACCGGCACCAAACAGTATAAGGCGTTCCTCATTTCCTGTGCCAACGCATCTCAGTATGGCAACAATGCCTATATTGCCCCTCAAGCATCCATGAGCGACGGTTTGATGGATGTCGTCATCATGGAACCATTCGATGTCATCGAGGCGCCTCAGGTAAGTTTCGACATGTTCAACAAGACGTTGGACAAGAACTCGAAGATCAAGTCGTTCCGCTGCAAGAAGCTCCATATCACCCGCAGTCAGCCAGGCGTAATCCATTATGATGGCGACCCTGTGATGACGGGTGCAGAGATTGATGTTCACCTGGAAGAAAAGGGAATCAAGATGGTGGTGAACCCATTTGCCAACAAGAACGACCGCAAGCCGAACATGATTCAGTCTGCCTTTGCCGATTTCTTCAACGACTTCAATGCCGTGCGCGATGATATTCATAAAGATATCCAGCGCCAGAGCAAAAGAGTTGAAGCTATCAGCAAACTGGTACAGAAGAAGCTGAACCTTTGAGGGAATGTTGAGTGTTGAGTGTTGAATGTTGAATTTAGAGGGAGTGTTGAGTGTTGAATGTTGAGTGTTGAATGTTGAGTGTTGAGTGTTGAGTGTTGAGTGTTGAATGAAATGTTCTGAAGTATCGCAAGTAAGCTCAGTTAATCATTAAACCCTATCCATTCAACATTCAACATTCAACACTCAACATTCCCCTATCCATTCAACATTCCTCAAAGATAAAATTCTTCCGTTATTTTCCTATACCATTCCGAGCGGTTTCCCTGCGAATCCATCATCGTTTCAACATGCTCTTCATAAGGCGAAATACGATGCTTGGCGAAACTCAGCATAAAGCGCTTGGGCTGCTTGCGTTCTACCGTCTTCACGCCACACTTCCGTATAAGATAAAAACCTAATATACAAGACTCTGCAACAAACTGCTCCACTACTTCTACGGGAACAATTGCAGAGAAAATACCGTCATCAGAAAGCAGCCGTTTTACACCCGCAAACAAATCGCGGAACGGAAGACTGTCCGTATGTCGCGCCATCGTCCTCTTACTGTCCGGATTTTTCAAGCTATCTACAAAGAACGGAGGATTGCTCACTATCGCATCAAAAACACCGGCAGCCTTCAAACCTTCAGCAGTTTCCAAAGCCTCAGCAGTTTTCGAAGTCTCAGCAGTTTTCGAAACACCGGCTCCCCCGAAATCCTGCAGTCTGCAGCATTCTATTTCCACCCTGTCGCGAAACGGACTTGCCATCACATTCTCCCTCGCCTGTCCGCAGGCATCAGCATCCATATCAATCCCCACTATCTCAGCTTCAGGAAAACGCTGCGCCATCATGAGCGAAATCAGTCCCGTTCCGGAACCAATGTCCAGAATCCGCCTGCCACCTTGCGCCCATGCACCCAGCAAAACGCCGTCAGTTCCCACTTTCATGGCACAACGGTCTTGCTCTATCTCAAACTGTTTAAATCGAAAATTACCCATAAATTCTTCTGTCTCTTTACAGAAGAAAACGAATGCGCCGCCGATTTATTTTATCGCAAGCAGCAGAAATTGCCACTTCCACCTGCAAAAGCAGCTACTTACATCTATAAAAACGGGTACTAATATATAGAAAAAGCAATTTTATTATTAAATAATCTATTATCTTCCACGATATTTCACAAAAAATGAGTACCTTTGCACGGAAAATAGAAATCATAACAAAATGGATAATAGAAGAACAAGTACCCGAATACAAATGATTGCAGATTACGAGGGCGACCCGAAAACCCTGATCGAAGACCAGGAAGAAGGCTTGTACCCTACCCTCTGCATGCGAGATATTGTAGTTTTCCCTACCAACATGACCCCTATCGTTGTGGGCAGAAAGGAAAGTCTGAATCTCGTCCGGATGCTGGAAAAGAAACCAGACACCATATTCTGCGTATTCTGTCAGAAGAACAAAGATACAGAATCGCCCTACGAAGAAGACCTCTACCCTGTAGGTGTCTTCGCCAAACTCATCAAGGTGATCAAGATGCCTGGCACAGAGCAGATGAGCATCATCATCCAGGGTCTGGGCAGATGTCAGATGAAACATCTCGTTCAAAAAGAGCCTTACACAGTAATTGACGTAAAAAGTCTTCCGGAGAAATGGCCTGACGAGAACAACGATGAACTCTTCAGAATGCTCTACGAGAACTTCCATTACGAAGCGACAGACTATATCAAATCAAACGCCAACTATACTGATGAGGCCATCCAGGCCATCAACGAACTCTCGAGCATTCACATGCAGTGCAACTTCATGTGCTCCCTCCTCCCTTTCTCCATCGAGGATAAAATCAAGATGCTGAAAGAGGAAAATCTCAGCGAGCGCATCATGATTGCCATCAGATCACTGAACAAGGTGCGCCATCTGCTACGCATCCAGACAGAGATTGAGAACAAAACCCACTACGACCTCGATGAACAGCAGAAGGAATACTTCCTCAAGCAGCAGATCAAGAACATCAAGGAAGAACTGGGAGAAGGCAACGCCAGTCCGGAGAAGAAGGAGATTCTGGAGAAGGCGAAACAGAAGAACTGGAGCGAAGAGACAGCCAAGATCTTCAAGAAAGAAATTGCCAAGCTCGACACCCTGAACCCGCAGAGTCCTGACTATTCGATACAGATAGGATTCCTGCAGACCATGGTAGATTTGCCTTGGAACTCCTACACCCAGGACGACCTCAGTCTGACCCGTGCCAAGCGCATTCTGAACCACGACCACTACGGCATGGAGAATGTGAAGGAGCGCATCCTGGAATTCCTCGCCGTAAGAGCACTGAACGGTGGCGGCAAGAGTCCTATCCTCTGCCTCTACGGTCCTCCGGGCGTAGGAAAAACCAGTCTGGGCAAGAGCATCGCAGCAGCCATGAAACGCAAGTATGTACGCATGTCGCTGGGCGGTCTGCACGATGAAGCCGAAATCCGCGGTCACCGCCGCACCTATGTGGGAGCCATGCCGGGCCGCATCATCAAGAACATGCTGAAGGCAGGCAGCAGCAATCCGGTCTTCATCCTCGACGAGATTGACAAGGTGGCGCAGAGCAATTTCAACGGCGACCCAGCATCAGCCCTGCTCGAAGTGCTGGACCCGGAACAGAACAATGCCTTCCACGACAACTATCTCGATATGGATTACGACCTCTCCAAGGTGCTCTTCATCGCCACAGCCAATGACCTGAGCGTCATTCCGCGTCCGCTCCTCGACCGTATGGAGCTGATAGAAGTAGGCGGTTACATCACCGAAGAGAAGACAGAGATTGCCAAGCGCCATCTCGTACCGGAAGAGCTGGAAAGCACCGGACTCGACAAGGTTTCGCCGAAGGTAAGCTTCAACAAGAATGCCCTCGAGTTCATCATCGAGCACTACACCCGGGAGAGCGGCGTAAGACAGCTGAAGAAACAGATTGACAAGAGTCTGCGAAAGATGGCTTACAAACTTGCCTGCAACCAGGAGCTGAAGAACTACACCATCACCCCTGCCGAAGTAAAAGACCTGCTGGGCAATCCGCCGTTCAACCGCGACATCTACCAGGGCAACGACTATGCAGGAGTGGTAACCGGACTGGCCTGGACCTCAGTGGGCGGCGAAATTCTCTACATCGAAACCTCGCTCAGCAAGGGCAAGGCTGGCAAGCTCACCCTGACCGGAAATCTGGGCGACGTGATGAAGGAATCAGCCATTATCGCACTGGAATACGTCAAGTCGCACATCGACCTGCTGCAGGTAGACTACCGCATCTTCGAGCAGTGGAACATCCACATCCACGTGCCCGAGGGAGCCACCCCGAAAGACGGTCCTTCTGCCGGAATCACCATCGCCACCAGCATCGCCTCAGCCATCACCCAGCGCAAGGTGCGTGCCAACACAGCCATGACCGGCGAGATTACCCTCCGCGGCAAAGTGCTCCCGGTAGGCGGAATCAAGGAGAAGATCCTGGCAGCCAAGCGGGCAGGAATCAAGCACATCGTGATGTGCAGGGAGAACCAGAAGAACGTAGAGGAAATACCGGAGAAATATCTCAAGGGCGTAGACTTCCACTATGTAGAGAATGTGGCTGACGTCTGGCAGTTCGCGCTGACCGACGAGAAGGTGAAAAACCCTACAGACTTCAGCATTGAGGAAAATGATAAAAAAGAATAGAAATGAAATTTGAATTACAAGTAACAGATAAAGCAAGCGATGCGCGTACAGGCATCATCACCACCGACCACGGACAGATCAAGACCCCAATCTTCATGCCCGTAGGAACCGTAGGAAGCGTGAAGGGCGTCCACTTCGAGGAACTCAAGAAGCAGGTCATGGCACAGATTATCCTCGGAAATACTTATCACCTCTACCTGCGCCCAGGTCTTGACGTCATCAGGGCAGCAGGCGGACTGCACAAGTTCAACGGCTGGGACCGTCCTATCCTCACCGACAGCGGCGGCTTCCAGGTCTTCTCGCTCACCGGCATCCGCAAGCTCAAGGAAGAAGGCTGCGAGTTCCGCTCCCACATCGACGGCAGCAAGCACTTCTTCACACCGGAAAATGTGATGGACACCGAGCGCATCATCGGAGCCGACATCATGATGGCCTTCGATGAATGTCCACCGGGACAGAGCGATTACCAGTACGCCAAGAACAGCCTCATGCTCACCCAGCGCTGGCTAGACCGCTGCATCAAGCGGTTCAATGAAACCGAGCCCCTCTACGGCTATCAGCAGAGTCTCTTCCCTATCGTTCAGGGCTGCACCTTCCCGGACCTGCGCCGCGAAGCAGCCAAATACATTGCCGACAAGGGAGCCGACGGAAATGCCATCGGCGGACTTGCCGTAGGAGAGCCTACCGAGGTGATGTATGAGATGATAGAAGTAGTGAACGAAATCCTGCCGAAAGACAGGCCGAGATATCTGATGGGCGTAGGAACCCCGCAGAACATCCTCGAAGCCATCGAGCGCGGCGTAGACATGTTCGACTGCGTAATGCCGACCCGCAACGGCCGCAACGCCATGCTCTTCACCTATCAGGGCACGATGAACATGCGCAACAAGAAGTGGGAAAAAGATTTCAGTCCGGTAGATCCAGACGGCTGCGACATCGACCTCGTAACCACGAAGGCCTACCTCCACCACCTCTTCAAGGCCCAGGAGCTGCTGGCGATGCAGATAGCCAGCATCCACAACCTCTCTTTCTATCTGCGCCTCGTGACCGATGCCCGCCATCATATCGAGCAGGGCGATTTCGTGGCATGGAAGAATTCCATCATCGACCAGCTTGGCCGAAGAATTTAAGTAAGCAAGCATCATGAAAGATTTTAAGAAAATAAGAAAACACCGCCGGCTCTACCGCACCGGCCGATGGGCTTCCCGCAAGTTCGGGTGGCTCATCAGGGCTGTGCGCTGGCTGGCTCACAAGCTCCGGTTCCTGCGCATATTCCGGTTTCTCAACCCGTTCAGGTACATCAAGAAGCTCGACTGGTACATTATCAAGAAGTTTCTGGGCTACTATTTCTTCTCCATCGCCCTGATCATCTCCATCGCCATCGTCTTCGACTTCAACGAGAACCTGTCAAAATTCACAGAGCACCATGCACCGGCGCGCGCAATCATCTTCGATTACTACGCCAACTTCGTGCCCTATTTTGCCAACCTCTTCAGTGCGCTGTTCGTGTTCGTGGCGGTCATCCTCTTCACCACCAAGCTGGCAAGCAATTCCGAAATCATCGCCATCCTGGCGTCGGGAGTATCCTTCAAGCGTCTCCTCCGCCCATACATGATTACCTGCGTGCTGCTCTCAGCCCTCTCCTTCGGGCTCTCAGCCTACGTCATTCCCCACGGAACCGTTATCAGGCAGAACTTCGAGACGATGTACAAGAACAAGAAGAAGAATACCAGTGCCGAGAATGTACAGCTGCAGGTAGACAAGGGAGTGATTGCCTATATGCAGCATTACGACAACAGCATGAAACGCGGCTACGGATTCTGTCTCGACAAGTTCCAGGACAAGAAACTCGTAAGCCACCTTACAGCGATGGACATCCAGTACGACACCATTTCCGACAGCAAGTATCACTGGCAACTGAGCAACTGGAAAATCCGCAAGCTCCAGGGCATGAAGGAGCATATTACGAGCGGAGCCCAGAAGGACACCATCATCATGATGGAACCTACCGACCTGGTCTATTCCAAGGGTCAGCAGGAAACCTTCACCAGTCCTGAGCTCCGCGATTACATCTCCAAGCAGATCAACCGCGGTTCGGGCAACGTAGTGCAGTACGAGGTAGAATACCACAAGCGCATCGCCTCTTCCTTCGCCTCGTTCATCCTCACCATCATCGGTGTCTCCCTCTCAGCCCGCAAGCGCAAGGGCGGCATGGGAGCAGCATTGGGCGTTGGTCTTGCGCTGAGTTTCGGCTACATCATGCTGCAGACGGTTTCTGCCACCTTCGCCATCCAGGCCAATTTCCCGCCTGTTCTGGCAGCGTGGCTTCCAAACTTCCTCTTCGCCATCGTAGCCTACTTCTGCTACCGCAAGGCACCGAGGTAAAAAGTCAACATTCAACATTCAACATTCAACATTAAAAAAAAATGTATTTCGACGAATTAGATTTAAACGACAACGTGCTCGACGCATTATATGACATGCGCTTCGACACATGCACTCCTGTACAGGAAAAGTGCATTCCAGAGATATTAGAAGGTCACGATGTTTTGGGCGTAGCCCAGACCGGAACCGGCAAAACCGCAGCCTATCTGCTGCCAGTATTGAGCAAGCTCGATGACGGCGGTTATCCGAAAGACGCCATCAACTGCGTCATCATGTCACCAACCCGCGAGCTCGCCCAGCAGATAGACCAGGCGATGCAAGGCTTCGGCTATTACCTGCAGGGCGTGAGCAGCGTAGCCGTATACGGCGGCAACGACGGCAACCGTTACGATCAGGAGTTGCGCAGCCTCCGCATGGGCGCCGATGTAGTCATCGCCACCCCGGGCCGTCTCATCTCCCATATATCTCTTGGCAATGTAGACCTCAGCAAGGTAAGCTTCTTCATTCTCGACGAGGCCGACCGCATGCTCGACATGGGTTTCTCAGAAGACATCAAGACCATCGCGGCAAAACTGCCAAAGACCTGCCAGACCATCATGTTCTCGGCAACCATGCCTGAGAAGATAGAAGAACTGGCTAAGACCCTGCTCAAGAATCCGGTAGAAATCAAACTTGCCGTCAGCAAGCCAGCCGAGAAAATCAAGCAGGAAGCATACGTATGCTACGAAACCCAGAAGATGACCATCATCAAGGACATCTTCAAGGCGGGCGACCTGAAGCGCGTCATCGTCTTCAGCGGCAGCAAATTCAAGGTGAAGCAACTCGCAGCTTCCCTCCAGCAGATTGGAGTAAACTGCGGAGCCATGCACAGCGACCTGGAACAGGCTGAGCGCGACGATGTGATGTTCAAGTTCAAGAGCGGACAGTATGATGTTCTCGTAGCTACCGACATTGTGGCGCGCGGAATCGACATCGATGATATTGAGATGGTCATCAATTACGATGTTCCTCACGATACAGAAGATTACGTTCACCGCATCGGCCGTACAGCCCGTGCCAACCGCGATGGTAGAGCCATCACCTTCGTGAGCGAAGAAGACCAGTACTGGTTCCAGCAGATAGAGAAGTTCCTGGAGAAGGTGGTAGACAAGATGCCTCTCCCTGAGGGATGCGGCGAAGGTCCTGAATACATCAAGCTCAACAAGCCGAAGAAGAAAGGCGCAAACGGAAGAAACAACAGACGCGGTAACGGCGGAAACGGCGAGGCCGGAAAGAACAGCGCCAAGAACCGCCGACAGAAAGACCGCGACCAGACTTCTCACAAGCGCAAGCCAAACAAGCCAAACGAGCGTCAGGAAAAAACGCCACGCAGCAACGAGCAGCAGCCACAGCAGGGCAACAGGCAGCAGAACGCAAAGCAGCAGCCTCAGCAGGGCAACAGGCAGCAGAACGCAAAGCAGCAGCCACAGCAGAGCAACAGGCAGCAGAACGCAAAGCAGCAGAACAGAAAGCCAGCCCAGCCAGGCGAGCAGCCAAAGAACAGCAACAGCCAGAAGCGCCGCAATAACAGCAACCAGCAGCGCCCAGGCAACGAGAACAATGTTCGCCCAGGCAGCAACGGCCGTGGCAGAGGCGTAGCCCAGAAAAAGGGCGACAAGCCGGCTGCACGCAAGCACACCCCTATCGTAAATCCACAGAAGCAAGAAAACGCTGTGAAGAAATTCATCAAGCGCATCTTCGGATTCAAGAAATAGGAAATAAATCATCTTTTTAAAAAAGGAAAGAGGAATGATGAAAGAGCTACCTCTCCCCCCGCTCATGACCATCAGCCTCACACTGACGATCGGAATCATCATAGCCAAATGGGGCTATGATGATTTCAACATGCGCTTCTGGCTCATCATCTCCATCATTTCATGCGCCCTTGGCAGCATCATCTTTTTCCTTACTGAGTTCTTAAGCCCAAAAGCTTACTTCAGCAGGAGCCACCAGTTTCTCATCTTCTCCCAATGCGTGATGATTCATTTATGCATCCTGAGCCTTGGGGCTTTTCTTACCTGTAAGCAAATAGCTGATTCCCAAACCTCTACACAACTGAAAAACTGGCAGGAACTGTCTTACCTCACACGGGCAAAAATCAATACCGAACGCTATAAAAGCAATATTGAAAGCAAACTGGTTTCCCTTCACGTAAAACAGCAAGACTATGCAGTCATCGCAGCCATGGCGCTGGGCGACAAGAGCGCACTCGACTCGAACACCCGAAACAGTTACTCCATTTCCGGAGCCAGTCACATCCTGGCAGTAAGCGGACTTCATATAGGCATAATCTTCCAGCTTTTCATCTTTCTGCTAGGCGGCAGAAAGTACTCAGTTTACACCATCATCCTGTCCCTCATCTCCATCTGGACCTACGTTTTTCTCATAGGATTGCCGGCAAGTGCAGTCCGTGCAGCCATCATGCTTTCAGCTTACAGCTTAAGTTTAGCTTTCCATCGTACCGGTCTGCCGCTCAACACCTTAGCCTCGGCTTATATATTTATGCTTTTCATCAGTCCGCTCTATCTTTTCGAGTTGAGTTTCCAGCTTTCGTTCCTGGCTGTAGCCTCCATTCTGCTGTTCTTCACACCCCTTTACACCCTCCTCCCCATCCGCAGCCGTTTCCTCCGTTGGGCATGGGGACTCCTTTGCGTTTCACTGGCAGCCCAGATAGGAACCCTTCCGGTCATCGTCTACACCTTCGGCAGAATATCGTGCTATTCACTTCTCACCAATTACATCGCCATTCCCGCAGCAACCCTCATCCTATATCTTGGAGCAGCATTAATCCTGTTCTCCCCACTCACGTTATGGGCGCCCATAGCATCGGTTGTCGCCCCACTCATCAGCCTTACATCAGGCGCCCTGACCAGCATCACCCAGTTTTTGAATACAGCCATAAAACTGATCAGCATGCTGCCTGGAGCAAGCATCGAAAACGTAAGAATCAGTCTGCCTCAGGTAATCGGTCTCTACGCTATCATCCTGCTCATCTATGCCCTATGGCGCAGGATAGATAAACAGAAGTCGTCAGAATGCAAGATTCCCTAAAACAGAAATAAAGGCTTAAACCCCGAAAAACGGCTCTTATATAATAAGGTGTGCGTACACAAAAGCGCTACAAATCGTGATTAAGAATGTTAAAAAATGACTTTTTTCTACTTTTTCTGCATTTTTTCTTTCTTTTTGTTGGTGTTTTCAAGAAAAACATGTATCTTTGCAAGCAGAAATAAGAAATAAGAATTTAAACTCAATAAAAGATTAAAAGATTATGAAAGCATCAGAAGTAATCGCGAATCTCCAAAGAAGATTCCCAAACGAGCCTGAGTACATTCAGGCAGTTAGTCAGGTTCTCGGTACTATCGAGGAAGAGTACAACAAGCACCCAGAGTTTGAGAAGGCAAACCTCATCGAGCGTCTCTGCATTCCAGACCGCATCATCCAGTTCCGCGTATCTTGGGTAGATGATAAGGGCAACGTACAGACTAACATGGGTTACCGCGTACAGCACAACAACGCGATTGGCCCTTACAAGGGAGGTCTTCGCTACCACAAGTCAGTAAACTTGGGTATTTTGAAGTTCTTGGCTTTCGAGCAGACATTCAAGAACTCTCTTACTACTCTCCCAATGGGTGGTGCTAAGGGTGGTTCTGACTTCTCTCCACGTGGCAAGAGCAACAACGAGGTAATGCGTTTCTGCCAGGCTTTCATGACAGAGCTTTATCGTCACATGGGTCCAGACGAGGATGTTCCAGCTGGTGACATCGGTGTAGGTGGCCGTGAGGTAGGTTACCTCTTCGGAATGTACAAGAAGTTGACACACCAGTTCCAGGGCGTCTTGACCGGTAAGGGTCAGGAGTTCGGTGGTTCATTGATCCGTCCTGAGGCTACAGGTTACGGTAACGTATACTTCCTCTGCAACATGCTCGCTACCAAGGGTATTGACATCAAGGGCAAGACTGTTTTGGTTTCAGGTTCAGGTAATGTAGCGCAGTATACTATGGAGAAGTTGCTCCAGTTGGGTGCTAAGCCAGTTACATGTTCAGATTCAGACGGTTACATCTACGACCCAGACGGAATCGACCGCGAGAAGCTCGATTACATCATGGAGCTCAAGAACGTAGAGCGTGGCCGTATCAAGGAGTATGCAGAGAAGTATGGTGTAAAATATGTTGCAGGTGCTAAGCCTTGGTTTGAGAAGGCAGACATCGCTCTCCCATCAGCTACTCAGAACGAAATCAACGAGGAGGCAGCCAAGGCTCTCATCGCCAACGGCGTTATCGCAGTAAGCGAGGGTGCAAACATGCCTTCTACTCCAGAGGCTATCAAGGTATTCCAGGATGCTAAGATTCTCTACTCTCCAGGTAAGGCAGCCAACGCAGGTGGTGTTGCAGTATCAGGTCTTGAGATGAGCCAGAACTCAGAGCGTCTGAAGTGGTCTCGTGAGGAGGTTGATGCTAAGCTCCACGACATCATGAACGATATTCACGCAAACTGCGTGAAGTATGGTACTGAGCCAGACGGTTACGTAAATTACGTAAAGGGTGCAAACGTAGCCGGCTTCCTGAAGGTAGCTAAGGCTATGATGGCTCAGGGCATTGTATAAGACAATAAAATTAACAATAAACATTGTTTAAAAATTTTAAATGATAGGAAATAGCGGGTCTGTGACAGATCCGCTATTTTTTGTTTACTCCTTCCCCCACTCCTTCTTTACATCAAAGCAGGGACAGGCTTTGTTGGCAAATTCATTATGACCATGAATCGTGGCTAATGGATATTCCT
>ENA-ORUI01002008-ORUI01002008.1-human-gut-metagenome-genome-assembly--contig:-NODE-2008-length-18422-cov-12.377035_pt1 | contig 18422 bp, 17 predicted proteins | sample MGYA00242078_ERZ509205 | MGnify/ENA primary metagenome ERZ509205 (study PRJEB26280, sample SAMEA2338828) | human gut metagenome | biome: human gut; feature: human-associated habitat; material: faeces... | reverse complement strand
GTATAAGGATAAGACGAACGAGGATCAGATCATCGGACATTTTGGTCTGGGATTCTATTCTGCATTTATGGTAGCAGATGAGGTTCATATTGATACGCTTTCCTATAAAGAGGGAGCTGAACCGGTACACTGGGAGTGTGACGGTGGAACTGAGTATTCCATGGAGACCGGTAAGCGGACAGAAGTAGGTACAGAGATTACCCTGTTCCTGAACGAGGACAGTCTGGAATTTGCTAATGAATACCGCGCCCGCGAAGTCATCAGTAAGTATTGTTCTTTCATGCCAGTGGAGATTTTCCTTGCCAAGGAAAATGCACCGCAGGAGTATGAGACCATCGATGAGAGTGAACTGACAGAGGATGATGTAGTTGTTGAGCATATCCATGTGGATGCCAAGACGGAAGAGATTGAGAATGAGGACGGAACCAAGGAGACCAAAGAAATCTCTCCGGCCAAGGAGCAGGTAAAGATCAACAAGAGACCGGTATCTTTAAGTGATCCGCATCCGCTGTGGACAAAACATCCGAACGAGTGCAGTGATGAAGATTATAAAGAATTTTACCGGAAAGTATTTATGGATTACAAGGAGCCTTTGTTCTGGATTCATCTGAATATGGATTATCCGTTTAACCTGAAAGGTATCCTGTACTTCCCGAAGATCAATATGGAGTATGAGTCCATCGAGGGTACCATCAAGCTGTACAACAACCAGGTATTTATCGCAGATAATATCAAGGAAGTCATTCCAGAGTTCCTGCTGTTGTTAAAGGGTGTCATCGACTGTCCGGATCTGCCGCTGAATGTATCCAGAAGTGCATTGCAGAACGATGGATTCGTGAAGAAGATCGCCGAGTACATTACCAAGAAGGTAGCGGACAAGTTGGCCGGTATGTGCAAGACCGACAAGGAAGAGTACGACAAGTACTGGGATGATATCAGTCCCTTCATCAAATTCGGCTGCCTGAAGGATGACAAGTTCTGTGAGAAGATGAATGATTACATCCTCTTCAAGAATCTGGACGGCAAGTATCTGACTCTGCCGGAGTGCCTGGAGATCAAGCCTCAGGATGAGGAAGAGAACAAGGAGAATGCCGTAGACGAGAACGGCAACAAGGTAGAAGCCGAAGTCGTAGAGGACAAGGCGGAAGATGAGGCTTCCGAGGAGAATACCGAGGAAGAGAAGAAGGAGAAGATCATCTACTATGTAACGGATGAACAGCAGCAGAGCCAGTACATCAATATGTTCAAGGCTGCCAAGATGGATGCTGTGATCCTGACCCACAATATCGATCAGCCCTTCATCTCCCAGTTGGAGCAGAAGAACGAGGGAATCAAGTTCCAGCGTATCGATGCGGATGTGACCGATGCCCTGAAGTCCAAGACTTCCAAGAAGGCTGAAAAAGAGATGGAAGAGCAGGCTGAGAGCATCAGCAAGCTGATGAAGAAGGCTCTGAAGAATGACAAGATCACGATCAAGGTAGAGAAGCTGAAGAACAAGAAGATCTCTTCTATGATCACTCTGTCCGAAGAGAGCAGACGTATGCAGGATATGATGAAGATGTACTCCATGCCCGGCATGGATATGAGTGCTTTCGGCGGTGAGGGTGAGACCCTGATCCTGAATGCCAACCATCCTCTGGTACAGTACATTACTGAGCACCAGGACGGCGAGAATGCAGAAATGATCTGCGAGCAGCTGTATGATCTGGCTAAGCTGCAGCATGCACCGCTGGATGCCGATGCCATGACCAAGTTCGTGGCAAGAAGCAATGACATTATGATGCTGCTGACGAAGTAAATGAAGAGAAGGTCCGGTGAAGGACAATAAATAGAACAGGAACTGTGATGAGTGTTTTTACATAAGTCATAGTTCCTGCTTTTTGTTAGAAAAATTATGGTAGTTATTCAGAAATTCATGCAATCATATTTATATGGCATTGAATAGCTAGCATTTAAGCACATCTTCGCGTAACGGAGCATATTCTGTAAGGAAGATTTATTGCCTGACCGAACATACGAGGACGATGTGGTACGGGATAGGCAGAAAGGGCGCATGTCCATGGATGTTAAGGATACTACTTATACAGGAACACTACAGATCAGTGTTGTCTCTGCACTGGGGATGTCACCGATCCCCGGTGCTACGGTCACCATTTCTTATACCGGAGATCCGGATTCTCCGATAGAGACACTTACTACCGATGAATCGGGGCAGACCCCGGAGATCAATCTGAAAGCACCGCCCAGAGAACTTTCTCTGACTCCTGATATTACGGAGCAGCCTTATTCTGAGTATAACATTCAAGTGACGGCAGAAGGCTTTGAAACGGTATTGGTATCCGGCTCTGAGATTCTGGCAGGTGCATATTCATTACAACCGATACGAATGAATCCATTGGATGTAACAGAAGAGGAGGAGAAGGTGGTGGTGATTCCACCACATACCTTGTTTGGAGAATATCCCCCTAAGATTCCGGAAGAAGAGATCAAGCCTATGAACGAGACAGGGGAGATTGTCTTAAGCCGTGTGGTCATTCCGGAATACGTGATCGTACATGATGGCGACCCGGAGGATCCCACTGCCAGAAATTACTGGGTACGCTATAAGGATTATATTAAAAATGTAGCTTCCAGCGAGATTTATCCGACCTGGTCGGAAAGTGCGATCTATGCAAATATACTGGTGATCCAGTCGTTTACGCTAAATCGTGTATTTACAGAGTGGTAGCGGAACCACCGCTCATTCGTGATTTGGTCTTGGACAAACTGGTCATCAAATTGAAGAGTAAGACGGAATATGAGATTATAATGTAAAAAGAGAGGATATGAGAGCAATCCCATATCCTCTTAAATTTTTGAACCGTATTTTAAGCTGATTCTGATTCGACTAAGATAGATTCACCTGATTCTGTTTCAGTTGGTACTTCATTGTCAGTATTGTCTGAAACAGCAGTATCTTCAAGAGCATACACTGTATCAGAGCCATCAGCAGGAACAGATACTTCTTCACTAGATTTGACATCCGAAGAGGTATCACTGCTTTCCAACGGTGATTCTGTGGCATTCTGACTGTTGAGTTCCCGAAAGTACTCATCGAAATACCTGGTCATGATTTCAATTCTTCCAAGGGTTTTTTCTTTTTTGATGGAGCCAGAGGAGCAATACAGATTGTATTCCTTTTTATGCTCTTCAAAAAATGAATTGTACCATCTGCGGAAGTTTGTGCCTGTAATAGATTCTGCTAATGCCTTATCAGCAATGAGGAATAGAACAGGAATGTTTACCTTTTTCAGATTCTTGTCCTTCATGTAAAAGACATTATTCAGAAAACCAATGATTCTTTTTAATCTGTCCTTGCACTCATCAGGATAATTATTCTTGATGTACTGGCTGTAGTTCATGACTTCATCAGCACTGATAGAACTAAAATCATAATCCCTGTACTTATTATCCAAAAGCATCATGCCCTGAAGCAGAGTACACATATCATCCGACCTTTTGAGCTGCATTTTGGAAAAGGTACACTTTTCAGTGAAAAATCTTCCTGCCAAAATGTCATTGATGAAGATGCTGTTTTCAACTCCCATTAAGGGGCGTGCTTTCTGAGATTTTGTAAGAGGGGTACTGTTATTCAGACGGAAAAAGATGTCTTCAATCATTTCATCTGTCACATCTTCAAAAGCCTGAATATTGAAGCGGAAACGTAAAATTTCCTGCTGCACATCCTCGTCAAGGTCTTCAAAATATTTTCCTGCGATTTCATAGGTGACATCTTCAATTTCTACGTCGGGAATATCCTCTGATAAAGCATATTCACCGTTGATGAAGCTGAATACAGTTGTCATTCTCTGCTTTCCGTCCAAAACAGAATAGGTGTAGCTGTGTTTGCCTTTGGCATCCACTTCAATGCTTTCTGTTTTATGGACATATACGGCAGGAACAGGAAAATTTGCAAGCATGGAATGAATCAGCAGGCTTTGCTGTTCGTTATCCCATTGCGCAGACTGTCTTTGGATAGGATGATTAAAGGATAAAGTCTCTTTTTCATCATACATTGATTTCAGGTTCTTTACTGTCCAGTTAAGTGTTGTTCTAATCATAATCGTTATCTCCTTTGTGTTTGAAAGTTGATTGTTCTATATTTAGTTGTAAGCATCTATAGTCTCTCGTTCCTCTTTAGAGTACTGATAGATGGTAGAGCCATACTTCATGCGGATATACTCCATGGGCATTGTGTTGTGAACACGGTGGGTAAGTGTTCCCCAATACCACATATGTTTTTGTGAAGACCATTTGAAATGTAGTGCTTTAAGCTGGCTTTTGACAGGGTAGGTATTTCCCTTAACCCATATCCATGTGCCAATAATTTCTATGACAATATCTGCATTCAGCTTTACCAGTTCATTCAGGATATGCTTTAGTTCATCATCATTGAAATCAGCTTCTGCCGAAGAGGTATATTCAGAAGAACTTTTGAACCTCTGTAGCAGGGCATCATATTCAGCATTTATTTCCTGCATGATATTTGTGGTATCCATCTGCGGATTATTGTCAGGATGAAATTTGATGAGCAGCTTTTTGTAGGCATTTCGCAGTTCATTCAGGTCTTTGATGTTTTGAAAATATCCCATAAGCAATACCTCCACCTAGTATTCAGATGGAAGCAGTGCCGTATAATGGGTGACATCATTGATTATCCAAAATTTGACCTTTTCACCGTCAGGAAATTCATAATAGAAGGTCTGAAAGTAGTCAGCATTATTCGGATAATTTTCCAAGATAAGAGCAACCGCAGTAAAAGCAATCAAGGGTGCGTCCTCTCCAAAACGATGAGAGAAACCCTGTGTCATGTAGGAAGGTATGTCTGTCCAACAATAATTTCCTTCCTGTTCTTGTGGGTTTATTACAACTTTTCCATTTAGCATAGGTATACCTCCATAAAAAATGGAGCATCAGCAAGCTGACACTCCATCAGGGTGAAATGTATTTATTTAAAAGGTAATTCTTCGTCGGGAATGTCAGGTGTGTCGCTGCCGTTCTTTTTGCAGTTGGCAATGAACTCTGCCTTTTCCACGATAACCTCTGTCATATATACATTTTTGTCATCCTTGTTCTTGTAGGTGTAGCAATGCAATCTTCCAGTTATCAATACCTCACTTCCTTTATCAGTGTACTGTTGCAACGTATCGGCAATGCCGTTAAAAGCCACACACTTCACAAAATCAACGTCATAGTCCCCGTTGTGGTTTCTATGGCTCCTGTCCTGTACAGCGAGAGAAAATCTGGCTACAGTAGTGGCTTTTTCGTCTGTGGTGATTCTTACATCAGGTGCATCTGTGAAACGTCCTCTTAACATTACAGTGTTCATACTGGTGTCCTCCTTGATTTATGGTTTTATAAATTGTTTGCTCTAAAAAATTTCAGCTAAATCAGTATCTATATCCTTCGCAGAAAATGAAGGGTGGGAGAGTAGCTGAATCTCCGATAAAAGATTCGCAGCATACTGCTCTCTGGTGATACTTGTTACGGATTTTATACCGCTGATAAAGCTTTGTGCCCCAATAGCTTCCTGTGCAAGAAATGTTATGAAATAGTCGTAATAGGGGTCTTTGTCGGTAAGCATATAATAGAAATAATCTAATAGTTCCTGCTTATCTTCAAAACTTCCGACAGGATACAACATATTTTCATAATCCTCTGTCCTAAAGGTTGCTAAAAAGTAGACACATTCTCCTGCGACATATAATGTACGCAGATATTCTCTTTGTTCAGTTTCCATGAGTTATCCTTTCCGCTGCAAATGCAGCTATTTTTTATAAACCTACTGTCTAAGCAGATATAAGTAAGCACTGGCGACAATTCCTGTGCGGGAGTGTTGCAGGTTATAGCTGACCTGTTCCAAAATACCCTTATCGTAGCTATATCCATAGCAGTCTTTACGCATATAATAAATTTTGCCTGTAGTATATGTTCCCTGCTCTTCAAAATAACGATAGAGGTCAGCCGCATAGATGGCTCTTGCAGAGTGGATGCCGTGTTTTGTAACGTCGTTTTTCTCAAAGAGTCTGTCATCCTCACCGCCATACGAGTAGGACTTTGCATTTTTCAGAAAGTCTTCTACAAAGGCAGTATAGTTTGGATTGACAAGACACCAACGTTCAATACCACCTTTTCCACGCTTATAGACTTCAAGAAGACCTGTTTTGTTACCATCTATAACCTGCTCCCTGAAATCACACTTGCGAAGTCGCAGAGCTTCTAAACGTCGGCAGCCGCAGGCTTTTAACATTTTGTAGGCATTGCGCTGTCGTTCTGTCCTGTATTCGCCTGACATATCATCATTTCTGTTTCGAGTGACATTTTTTCGTTCTCTTGCAGGGAATGTATAACCTAAATCGTTTTTGCTGATTCCGCCATAGGAAGCGGCAAGGGCAGAACCATATAGGTGCAGGCTCCATGCGGACAAGCCAGCATCTTCCTTTTGCTGTAACCATTCGGCAGCAAATTGTCTGGTGTCGGCATAGCTCTTGACATCCTTTCGATGATTTTGCAGTACCCAGTCGATATACTGGTCACATACAAAGGAGTAGTCCCGCAGTGTTTTAGAGGAATAGATTCCTCGTATGGTTTTTGGTGCTGTTATATTCTCTTTGCGACATTTTTCCCTTTCGGCAAGCTTATCTTTATGCTTTGACTCTCCGAAATGGGTCTGGGTTTTAAGTGCCTCCTTATAGTGATGCCTGAAAACACTTTTTTTGCTCATTAGCCGTCCTTTCCAATGAGAAAAAGGGTAAAAAAATAGAGGGTCATTATGGAATGACACTCATCTCAATACCTTCCTCTCTATTGATGTGAGAAATTCAATCAGATTGCTTAAGTCTGAAAGTACAGGGTTTTCATGATTTCTTACAGCTACCTGTATGCTTCTGTAAGTTTTAGGTTACGAATTATCCTCCTCTCGTTTTCATACACTTTTGTCTTTTATGGGAAAAGAGCAGAAACCTGATTGTATTTCTGCGTTCCCTAAGACGTAAACACTTATTCTTATTCTGTTGTTTCCTTAAAACTGATAATACCAGTGGCATTATCGAAACACGCTACTTCTATAAAATATTACTTATACTTATATTTTACCCTGCAAAAATTGCAGAATCAATATTTCGCCAAAAGTATTTTGAAAAATATAATTTTGTAAAGCCATAAAAGAAATCCGTTGCAAAAATGTGTTAAGCGAGGTTAGATGCCTGTTTATCCTGCTTATCTCTGAATCAGGATAAAATGGCATCTAACCTCGCCTGCCAATACGTTGTATGTAAGAGAAAACGTAATAATAGGAGTAATGCGTATAAAAGAGGTAATCGTCAGAATGCGTAATAAGGCAGTATGCGTATAATGAACGGAAACCATGCACGAATACGCATTATTGTCTGTAATACGGCTTAGAAAGAAAAGTTATCAGGGAAATAAAAAATGGATAACCGTCAGGCTATCCATAAAGTAGTAAGTTTATCTTTTCTCTTGAAGGTATATCATGAAGAGAATTTCCCAAAGGGGAAACGCATTTAATATGTGTTCCTATATATATGATAGGACATTGAAAATAGAAAATCAAGGGCAGAGGGAATTATTGAGGGGTTAATAGTAAAATATCTACAGCCTGCTGAAGCGTTGTCCTCTGACGGTAGTTTCGTATCAGATTCTTTTCGTGTTCTGTTAATACTAAATGCTCTGTCAACGTAGATTCTGAATCCTGAATGGATTGTAATTCCTGTATGGTGATATTTAATCCCTTGCAAATCCTAATAACGCTATCTACCGCAGCATTGCCTATCTTTTCCTCATTTAACATGGTAAGCAGTGTGGAATAGGGCATATTTATATTTTGAGCAAATTCTTTGACGGTTAAGCCGTTGCTTTTGATCAGGTTCTTTAGATATTGTTCCCGTGTCAAAATAATCACACTCCTTTTTCTGTTTCATAATAACATGATGCCGTTAATTAGACAATCTTAAAAAATGGCATATCGTGTTAATTATGCAAAAACTGATTGAAAACGACAATATATCGTGCTATAGTTAATAAAGAAAAACGGCAAACCATTTTAAAGGCAATAAAGGAAAACAGTATGCCATTGCTGTTTTGAGATAGAAGGGTGTGATGATATGTATGTATAGAGAGTTGGAAGCAAAAATAGCATATCGGGGCATTAGTAAAAAACAAATGGCAGAGGAAATTCACATGAATTACAATACATTGCTTGCCAAGATAGGGGGGAAATCTAAATTTACTTTGGATGAAGCGGTTACGATCAAGGACTATCTTGCAGAGGATATAGCGATAGAGGAGCTTTTTAAGGAGGAATGAAGGAGTACATAGAGAAAAAATAAACCTGAAAATGAAGTAAACTGGAGGAAGGAAAATGAAAGAATTTATCAGGAATCTTTTAGTAAAACAAATTGCGATAGGAAGCTTGTCGGTAAAGGTAAGCACTATAGCAGCTACCGTTGCGGCTGTTCTGGCTGTTGGAGGAACAGCAAGTGCAGTTGTAATACACGCAACCACGCCCAAGGAAAATGACGTAGTGCAGGTAGCAGACCTAGGACAGCCGATAGAATCACAGCCGACGGAAACGGCGGAACAGCCGACAGGCGGCAGTGAGAAGGATGCAAACGCTACAGGCACAACAGAGGAAAGCAAGGATATTGAGAATGCGCATATCCATACATTTTCATCAAAGGTACTTACAGAATCTACCTGTACTATACAGGGAGAAGCAGAGGAGACCTGTACAGAGTGTGGATATTCTTACACTTATAAGTTACCGTTGGCGGCGCATAAATCAGGTGAATGGGTAGAAACCTTAAAGGCGACGGAAACCGCAGAGGGACTACAGGAACGTAGATGTACGAACTGTGGTACACTGCTTGCAACAGAGGTAATTGCTGTCATTCCGCATAATCATGTTTATGTAGTAACTTCAAGCGGAAGTGCATCCTGTGAAAGCGATGGATATACGACATATACCTGTACAATCTGTGGTTCTAACTATACGGACAGAATCAGTGCAACAGGACACGATTATGGTAAGGAAATTGTAGAAAACGCAACTTGTACAGCACAGGGACATATTTATAAGAAATGCTCTACCTGTGGGAAAACAACGGAAACTGGAACGATTGCGGCAACTGGTCATAGTTATGGAAGCTGGTCTACTGTAAAGGCTGCAACCTGTACAGAAGCAGGGGAAGAGACAAGGAAATGTACAAGCTGTGGAAGTACAGAAAACAGAGCTGTCGTAGCAAAAGGACATACGGAGAGCAACATTGTTACCACCAAGGAAGCAACCTGTACAGAAGAGGGAACTTATACTTATACCTGTTCTGTCTGCAATGCAGTAGTTGAAGGCAATAAGATTGCGGCATTAGGGCATAAGTTTGGAGAGCCTGTTGTAGTAGACAGCACCTGTTCTAAGGAAGGCAATAAGAAGTACACCTGTGAAAGAGACAACTGCGGTTACACTTATGAAGAAGTGATCGCTAAGAAAGATCATACGGAAAGCGCATGGATTTATGATGATCCAGATATTGATAAGAGTGCAACCTGTACAGAAGCAGGCAGAAAGCATACAGAGTGTACAGAATGTCATGCGGTGATTCAGACGGCAGAGATCCCTGCAACAGGACACCGCTTCGGCGCATGGACGGAAACGATTGCTCCCAAGTGTGAAGTTCAGGGAGAGGAAAAGAGAGTATGTTCTGCCTGCGGAAAAGAAGAGACAAGAGAAGTTGCTGCCTTAGAGCATCATTATGAAACTGTGATTGATGAAGCGGCAACCTGTGAACAGAATGGTAAAAAGCATGAAGAATGCAGCATCTGCCATAAGAAACTTTCTGACACAACGATTCCTGCATTAGGACACAGCTTTGTAAATTATGTAGTAGTAACTCCTGCAACGGATCTGGCAGAGGGACTGGAGAGAGCTGCCTGTGAAAATGGCTGTGGACAGACAGATGAGAGAACGATAGCCAAACTTCCGCATACACATGATTACAATACAGAGAAGACAAGAGTAGATGCAACCTGTACAATGGATGGATATTATATTATGGAGTGCCGCTGTGGCTCTACCATGAAAGTAGATATTCCAAAGACAGGACATACTTATGAAAAGACAGGTCATGTAGATGCAACCTGCATTTCTGATGGCTCAGACACCTTTACCTGTTCTAAATGCGGTGACAGCTACAAGACAGAGATTACGGCGACAGGGCATACGGCTGGTGAATGGGAAGTTGTAAAGGCAGCTACAGATTTGGAAGAGGGTCAGAAGGTAAGAAAGTGTACTTCCTGCGGTACTACGTTGGAGACACAGACCATTTCCAAGCTTCCGCATACCTGTGAACATACCACCTTGTTGGAATCACAGCCTGCAACCTGTACTACAGATGGCTATGAATTGTATGAGTGCCGTTGTGGACTGACGGATAAGGTAATCTTACCCAGAACAAATCATAAGAATGCAGAGTGGAAAGTAACCAAGGAAGCTACTTACACAGAAATGGGATTGAAGGAAAAAATCTGTCCTGATTGTCAGGCAACGTTGGAAACAGAGGATATTCCTGTAAAACCTCATGACCATACATATCAGATTACGTCTTCTAAGGATGCAACCTGTACAAGCGATGGAATTACGGTGAAGACCTGTTCTATCTGCGGAAAGACAACGGAAGTCGTTACTCCTGCAACAGGACATACGGAGAGTGATTTCATCATTGATGTGAAAGCTACCTGTACGGCAACAGGCTCCAAGCATACAGAATGCAGTGTCTGCCATATTGAGATGAAGACAGAGACAATTCCTGCCACAGGGCATACAGAAGGTGACTGGAAGGTTGTTACCAGTGCAACCTGTACAGAGGATGGAACGAAGCAGATAACCTGTACAGAATGCGGAGCAGTCCTGAAGACAGAAACACTCCCTGCAACAGGACATTCCATGGGAGAATGGAAAGAAATAACCGCAGCGCAGTGTGAAAGTGCAGGTACAGAGCAGAGAACCTGTTCCCAGTGTTCCTACAGTGAGAGCAGAAGCATTCCTGCATTAGGACATGACTATGGGGACTGGATCATTGACAAGGAAGCCACAGAAGAATCGGAAGGCGAAAAGCATAAGGAATGTAGCAGATGCGACAGCAGAATCACGGAGGACATTGAAAAGCTTCCTCCACATGTACACAATTATGTGGAAACAGCAAGGGAAGACAGCTCATGCAGTAAGACAGGTTCTATTACCTACACCTGTGAGTGTGGAGATTCTTATACAGAAGAGATTGCCAAGAAAGCGCATACACCTGGGGAGTGGACAGTGAAAACTCCTGCAACGGAAGATGCAACGGGACTGGAGATCAGAAGCTGTACAGAGTGTGGAACGCAGACAGATTCCAGAGTGATCGAGAAACTTCCACATACACACAATTATGTGACGGATACAAAAGCAGCCACCTGTACTACAGATGGTTATGTGAAGAAGACCTGTGCCTGCGGAAGTGTGATCAATACAGTAATCCCTGCGACAGGACATAAGTATGGGGATGCTGTAGTGGTAAAAGCAACCTGTACAAAGAATGGTTCTTCTACGCTTACCTGCGAAAACTGTGGACATACAGAAGTAACAGAGATTAAAGCTACTGGACACCACTATGTAGAATCAGAAAAACAGGCGGCAACCTGTGGTGTAGCAGGCTCTGTAACCTATAAGTGTACCAACTGTAATGACAGCTACACAGAACCTATTGAAAAGCTGGAGCATGATTATGTAGTGACATCCACAGTAGATGCAACCTGTACAGAAGGCGGCTATACACTGGAAACCTGTAAGAACTGTGGAGATACCAAGAAAATCAATGAGACACAGGCTACAGGTCATGATGACGGTGAATGGAAGACAGTACAGGAAGCAGAACTGGGTGTGGCAGGTTCTAAAGAGCTGAGATGTACCAAGTGTCAGGCACTTCTTGACACAGAAGAAATTCCTATGCTGACCACGGATGGAACAGACAGCGTATACTATTTTGACATTGCTAATGGCGAAAAAGAAATGGTAATTGGTCATTATAATGATGCAGAAGCTCAAGAAATGCTAGAACTTGTAAATGAATATCGTGCTTCTATTGATATGCCTACTTTAACAATGCCTAGCACTCAGATGAATAATTATGTTACGATGAGAGCTGTAGAAACATCTTATTTATGGGATCATACAAGACCTAATGGTGGACGAACACGCTTCTCAGAAAATATTGCAATGGGTAACCCTGATTTAAAAGGAAATAACCCAAGTGTACAAGAGATATTTGATGCATGGTTAAATTCTTCAGGGCATAAAGCAAACTTAGATGCAGATAGAATTAAGAATTATACAGCAATTAGTGTTTTCTACAAGAGAAATCCTATTTACAAGGATGGAGTAGAAACAGGTTTATATGTTTATACTGCATACTGGGTAGAAATTTTTAAATAAAGCTATACAAAAAGGAATCGTCACTAACTGGCGATTCCTTTTTAAAAAGAGCAGGGTTAGTTGATTTCAAAGCCATAGAGGGGGCGTAAGAAATTTCTACACAGCTCTGTATAAGCGGCTTTTCCCATGAGTTCACTGGTTTGCTTGATGCTATCGGCAAAAGTGCGATAAGAGGTTATTTTGAGATCATCATAGTGGAAAAACTTTGAAAAAGTTTTCTTACTGGGGTTATCCTGCTTCATGCAATAGCGTTTATAGGTTAGGTAGAGCATCTTAGGCAAATCATTCTCAGCACAAAGACGTTCAAGCTGGGCTTGCAACGAAACTTTATCCTGCGTGGTGGCTTCATAACTTGTCATGGCGGCTCTCAATTCATCAAAAGATATTTTGGGTGAAGAGGGCAGTACTCCCAAACGTTTGGGAACAGTGTAGAATTGTTCTTCCGTTAGTCCTTTCAATGCCAAGGTTTTATGCAAGGCTTCTTCATAGGTATAAAATCTGGCATCTACACGAATCATTAACTGGTCATAGCAACGTTCCACTTCCAAACATTTTGTAATGAATGAATTTTTTGACATTCCACTGAGAGTAACAGCCATATCTTCTGGAAGCTCCATTGTTATTTCAAATAGGAAATAGGCATTCCAAAAATCTTGCGTGAGCATGAGCTTGTTGGTTCCTCTTGCATTGCCAAGGATGGCTTTGGAGGAGCCATTGTCCTTTAAGGAAGTAAGAGCATTAACGACGCTCCATTGATAATCAATGGGATAGGCACTTCCAGAAATATCACATAAGCTATATTCACCGATGCGATCCTGCTTTGAGTTGTCTATTACGCAGATTACTTTCTCGTTTTTGATGCAACGTTCGTAGATGCTTACAATTTCCTCTATGCTGTCTCCCAATACGTGAATGTCTGTAATATAAATGCAGCCGACAGTAAAGTTATCAATGAGCCAGTTCAGGCGGAGACGCTTTTTATTGTGGCTTGACATAATATCACAAAATAAATTTGCGTGATCATCAATTTGTTTTTTGTTTAAGCCATCAGATTCTAAGCGAATATCCTCAAAAAAAGATGCGTAAAAGTGTTTGTCTTTATCATCTGCCTGCTGTATCTGCGGTAAAGCTGATACTAATGATTTATATGCGGCTGTATTTTGCATCCAACTTTCAAACCCTATTTCAGCGATGGCTTTTTTAGATGTTTTTGTAGTGATACTGGTGTAAGCGACAGGATATACTCCTTTGGGAAAGAAAAAAAACATATAACTCCCTCCTTTGCACTTCCATAATAAACGAAGAGAAAAAGAAAGTAAAGAAAATTATAACCAAAAAAAGAAGAAATATGTTGACAAAAAATAAAAACAGATGTATTGTATAAACATAGAAACCAAACAAAGAAGTAATTTAAAAACATAAATTATAAAAAAAGAAAGGATGATGGATATGGATATTAAAAAATTACTGGAAGATTTAAAGAAATGTGAGAGCCTTGAGGAAAGACATCGTTGTTTGCTGAAATATGGATTCAGATTAGATGATATAAATGATGAATATTCAGGCAGCGTTGAAATGTGCTATGGCAATGAGGATGGATATTGCGCAGGTATTATGGTTTTCCCTGAAGAAGATTGCCTTTACATGGAAGATGGTGATGACGAAGACAATGAAGTGCATGATGAATTTATGACAGCCTGCAACTGGAAAGACTGGGATGAAATTGAAGATCATACCATAGAATCTTATGTATGGGTTTGGGATGAGGATGGAAATGATCTCATAGGATATAAAGATTTTGGAATATCTGACAAGGAGTTTAATGATTTGAGTGGCAGATATAGAGAGTAGAATGACTTTCTGTTATTGCTAGATATAAGTGAAAATGTATGTGAGAAGAGGTTGTCGTACAGGTGGTACGGCAGCCTTTTTTGGTTGAGTTTTACTAAAAAAATAACAACCAAAAAAAGAAGAAAAATATATTGACAGGATTGATAAATGGGGGTATGGTTATAACATAACAACCAAACAAAGAAGAAAAATAACCTAAAGCTGATTGAGAGGAGATGAGGTGAATGAATAAAGAGTTGGTTGCCCTGTTAGAGAAGGGAAAGGTTGAAACGGATGAAGACTTTCAGTTGTTTTGCAAATACAGTGATGAAGTTATAACGGATACCTATGCAGATGCAGAAATAACAGATGTCAGAATATATCTATTAAAAGAAAAGGGAATCTTCTGTGAGATATATGCAGATGTCAATAAAGGTGAATGGGAAGATGAAATTTGCAATATAGCATCACCACAGGATATTAGATATTTTATTGACGGAGAAGATGGTTATAGTTTTGGCGATGTGCAAACGTACTTACGGGAAAACGAGTTATTTGTGCGTGACATACGACACTGTCACATAGGAGTAAACGCATAAGATACATGGAACAAAAGCGTAAGTCTGTAATGGTTTGAAGTTGCAAGTGTGTTGGTATGTGGTGTTGTTGAGCATGATTTGAAAGGAAGTGATTAGGAATGGCAATTATTAAAAAGACGATTATTGATAATACAATTTTTAAGGAATTACAGGAAAAATATCCACCGTTGGAAAGTGAAAATGGTGTTGCATATAAACAGAAACTGGATTATTTGACTTTTGAGATTGATTTTTTGTCCAACCCGACAATCAGAATGCTGAGAAAAAAGTACGGAGCAGTGGTAATCGCAGTTGTCTTCTACTTAAGAACAGAGATGTGTAAGAATGGTTGGAAGGTCAGAGTGGATGATGGAATTTATTATCAAACGTTGGTACAGGATTGCAGTTATTGCTGTGATCTGGATATGGGTGTAACGAGCGAGATAATCCATGATTTAGTCAATAATCATGAAATGTATGTTGTGTGTGATGATAGTGTGGAAGAGGGAAAATTTCTTACTTGTCCACAACAAATATACAATTATGAAATGGCGTGCCAGAAACGAAAAACGTCAAGAGAAAGACAGGCAAGGTTACGGGCGAAAAGAAACGAATCGTCGGAGCAAAAGAAGGTATCTGACATTGAGGAAGATTTACAGGATAACTCTTCCAGTAAGAACATAGAAGAGGATAATCCTTTTGGAATAGAGCAAGACCCGAAAGAATTATTTCGGTAACAGTAATTGTAACTTGTGATGCCGTATAAGGAGGTTGATAAAATCAGGGAAGGGAGTTGATGTCCATGGGTGAACAGACCGAATGTGACAAGCTCCAGAATAATAATATTGTAGTAAACAGTATTGATATGGAGCGGTCTATGATAAATGAGACCTATCAGCAACTAGAAATAAATCGGAGTGGAATGAAAGTTATTTTAGAATTTCCACAGCAGGCAGAGAATGAAGAATCTATTAAAAAGGAAGTGAAATCAGTTCTTATCAGTATTCTTCATGAGCAAATGAGAAAATGATGGGCTAGGGAAACAGTTCCCTAGCCAAGGTGAAAGGAGTGGTTATTAAATGAAAAGGGCGAGAATGTTGCTTCGTGTAAGTTCTAACCAGCAGTTGGAGGCAGATGGAGATTTGTCAGTACAGCGGCAGATTGTAAAAGAATATGCGGAGAGCCATAGTGACTGGCTTCTGGACAGTAAGGAATATTTTGAAGGAAGTAATAGTGGATATAAGAACTCTGTTGAGAAACGTGATATTTTGCAGGAAGCATTAAATGATGCAAAAAACAATGAATATGATATTTTGGTTGTTTATAAAGATGATCGTGTCGGACGTCTTATGTGGGAAATCGGTGCCTATGTCATGACCTTGAAAGGCTATGGTGTGAATATATATACGGTTAAGGATGGGTGTATTTCACCAGAGACGGACGATATTATGGGGCAGATGGTGTTGGCTCTTAGATATGGAAATGCCCAGAAAAGTAGTGCCGATACAGGGATGCGTGTAAAGGACACAGCACAGAAATTAGTGCAAAAGGGAAAATTTATGGGCGGTTATGCTCCCTATGGTTACAAATTAGTGTTATCAGGTGAAATCAGTAAGCATGGAAGAGCTCTGCATCATTTAGTAATTATCCCAGAGCAGGCAGAAGTTGTGAAACATATTTTTGATCTTTCTTTGAATAAGGAATATGGTTCGCTAAAGATTGCAAAGACTTTAAATGAGGATGAGCGATACAAGAATTTGGCACCTAATACTGTTTGGAGAAGTGGAACAATAACAAGCATTTTAACGAACCCAATATACGCAGGGCACGTGGCGTACAAACGTAGGGAACGTATAAATGGCAGATCACATAGACTGGACAGCTCCGAATGGATAAAAGCAACTACTCCTAATGTTAATATACAAATTATTGATGGTGATTCTTGGAACAGAACACAGGATAAAAGAAAATGCAGGGCAGATAAGCATCTTAAAACCTTAGAGCATAAGAACATAAAAGTAATAAGGAGGAACGATGGTATGTTATCTCTGATAGATGTAGCATATTGTGGATACTGTGGAAGAAAGTTGGTAAATGGAACGAAATACAATTACTGGAGAATAAAAGATACTGGTGAAAAACGTGCAAGTAAGATTCCAGTATATCGGTGCCAGACAGTACAGGCAGGAGTGCCCCATGCGAAGACAAGCCAGTTCAGAGCTGATAAAATCGAAAAGGTAGTTTTTGAATGCTTGGGTGAATATATAAGCAGACTGCAGGAAAATGAAGATATTATGAATGAAATCGAAAATAATCAGAATAAGCAAAAGAAAGCGCTTGAAGCAGAGATACGAAAAATGAATAAAAATCTGGAAAAAATTATTCATGGTATTGAGGTTATGCAAAGTCATATACCAGAAGCCATGACAGGGGAGTATCCTTTAAGTGTGACAGAACTTGCAAATGCAATTCACAAACAACAGGAGGAAGAAGAGAAACAGAAACAGCTTATCAGGGAAAAAGAATTATCTTTGAAACAAACGGATGTCAGTAATGGTGAGTGGGAAGAACTTAAAACAAAATTCCCTACGTGGAAAAAAGTTTTTGAAAAGGCAGATGGTCCTACTCAACGAGTACTGGTAAATAAATTGATTGAACGTATTGATATTACGAATGAGCAGATTGTTATTCGCTTCAAAATCAATTTGAACGATTTTTTTCAGCAACCCCGAATCAGTGATGGCTTCGGGGTACAGGGGAAAAGGATATGACTTTACAATAACTTCTTCTACGGCATATGACCAAAAATGGATCTATGGCAGAAATGTGTTTGAAGAGATCGATTATCTGGTAGATTCCATTTTTACCAATTATTTATCCAGACCCGGCGTACGGCAGCCTATTTTCACATCATACTGTGACGGCAACCGGACTACCTGCCGGGGACTTAGTCAGTGGGGATCCCAGTCGTTGGCGGAGCAGGGATATTCCGCTATTGATATCATTCATTATTATTACGGCAATGATATGTACATCAATTCTGCGGATATTATATCGGGAGTGCCGTCCTCCTGGCCGGGATATGACCTGACTATTGGGTCTTCCGGGGAAAAAGTCCGTCAGCTGCAACAGCAGTTGAACCGGATTGCCAAAAATTATCCGGCGATCCCTACTCTGATCCCGGACGGTATCTATGGACCCGATACTGCGGATGCAGTCAGGATGTTCCAAAAAATATTTCATCTTCCGCAGACCGGTATAGTCGATTATCCTACATGGTTTGAAATATCGGATATCTATGTGGGAGTCACACGCATCTCAGAACCGGATGTGTAGAAAATTGAGAGTTAGTGAATATAGTTGTTCTAAAATCTTCGTGGGTCTATAGAAGATAAATTTCGCTGTAGGTACTTTTTGGGACAGGTAAAAAACGAAAACGAAACAATATGGGCCTATAGCGAAAAATTCGCCTGCCAGATACTCAATTTCTTCAA
>ENA-ORUI01002004-ORUI01002004.1-human-gut-metagenome-genome-assembly--contig:-NODE-2004-length-18434-cov-3.121171_pt1 | contig 18434 bp, 14 predicted proteins | sample MGYA00242078_ERZ509205 | MGnify/ENA primary metagenome ERZ509205 (study PRJEB26280, sample SAMEA2338828) | human gut metagenome | biome: human gut; feature: human-associated habitat; material: faeces... | reverse complement strand
ATCCCACAAATTGTGACGCACATCTTGCAGAAAGCCTTTTTCAGACACGCTCTAGGGGACTTACCTGATTACAACAATTCCATAAAATATATATTTTACATCTGATTCTTACCGCGTTTAATATATTTTCCTGTTTTCTCCAGAATTACTTTTCCATCCTGCACCACATGAGCTCCTCTTAAATATACGCTGTCAATATCTCCATGAAGCTTAAATCCCTCATATGGATTATTATCCGTATGATACAGATGTGTCTTTGCAGAGATAACGTTTTCCTTCTCAGGATCAAATACAACAATATCTGCATCACTTCCCTCACGTATCACGCCCTTATTGGGATACACTCCGTAAAGTTTAGCTGCATTCTCACTTAACAGACGGCACATCTGTTCCTGCGTGATCCTGCCTGTGCGTACACCGTATGTATAAAGCAGAGTTCCTCTCGTCTGTACTCCCGGCAGCCCTCCCGGAATCTTCGTGAAATCATCTTTACCAAGAGCTTTCTGCTCCATTGTAAAGCTACACTGGTCAGTTGCAACCGTCTGGATCTGATCATTCGCCAGTGCTTTCCACAGGCAGTCCTGATCTGCTTTCTTACGGATTGGAGGTGCACACACGTATTTGGCACCTTCAAAATCCGGTTTTGAATATACACTGTCATCCAGAAGCAGATACTGCGGACAGGTTTCCGCATATACCTTTTGTCCGTTCATTCTGGCACGCATAACTTCTTCAAATGCTTTCCGGTTGGTAAGATGTACTACCATTACAGGAGCATTTGCTGCATCTGCGATCACAAGAAGGCGGTGAACTGCCTCTGCCTCCATAATATCCGGACGCACCAGCGGGTGATTCTCAGGTCCCAGACGTCCCTCTTTTTTGGCTTCTGCGATCAACGCATCGATTGCCCCTGCATTCTCACAATGTACCCCTGCAAAACATCCGTATTCATTTAATTTCTTAATAATCTTATAAAGGTCACCGTCATCTACGATCATTGCCGGATAAGTCATGTAAAGCTTAAAACTGGTAATCCCTTCATTGATCATATCTTGTATTTCTCTCTGAGTTTCCTCATTCCATTCCACAATAGACATATGGAAAGAATAATCACAGGAACATTTCCCATCTGCTTTCTCATGCCACTTCTCAAGGCCTTCCCTCAGCGTATGGCCACCTTTATCCTGAGACGCATAATCGATCACCAGAGTTGTACCTCCTGCAATGGCAGCTCTTGTTCCTGTTTCAAAATCATCTGCCGTCACTGTTCCTGCCACTTCCAGGTCAAAATGTGTATGTCCGTCTATAAATCCCGGAAAAAGCAGCTTACCGTTTACATCAACTACCTGTGCATCCTCTGCTTCCAGATTCCGGCCTACTTTTACAATCTTCTCTCCATCTATAAGAACATCTTCTCTGACAGACATATCCCCCGATACTACTGTACCATTCTTCAGTAAAGTTTTCACTGTTTCTGACACCCCTTTCTTTATTATAAGTTAGGGACAAAAAGTATTTTACCCCTAACTTATCGCAATTCTCATGTTTAAAATATACCACGATTCCTATATCACTTCAATGATTTATGATTATAATCACAAATTTTTTAAGGTATTCACATTTATTTTTTTTAGGCTCTTTTTATTTCCTTTTTTTTATGATAGAATATAAAAAATGTGCAGTTTCCATGTGTCTGCACTGAACGTTTTGACGGATAAATTTATCCGCTTTACTACATGCTCATAATCGAATGACTGTTACTGCTCAGACTATAGAAGCCCCTGCCTGATTCGGTTATGATCCGTTTAAAAGTTATATTAATAGGAGGAAATCAAATGGGACGACTTACTGTGTTAAAACAAATCGCTGCTGATCTTGCTTCCCAGTTCGGACCTGACTGTGAAGTAGTAATCCATGATCTGAAAACTTCGGAGCCGGAACATTCCATCGTCTACATCGTAAATGGTCATGTTACAAACAGAGATATCGGAGACGGACCATCCAATGCTGTTTTTGATGCGATCCGCAATCAGGAAAAAGGAGCAACCCCCGAAGACCATACCGGTTATCTGATGAAAACAGCAGACGGCAAGATCCTGAAGTGCAGCACTTCCTACATTCATGATGACGATGGTACCCTTCATTATGTTTTCGGAATCAATTATGACATTACCAAGCTTACTATGATCGAATCTGCCCTTCATTCTCTTGTCACTCCGGAAAATAAGGAAGAGAAGCCCAAAGAGATCACTCATAATGTCAATGATCTTCTTGATCATCTGATCGAAGAATCTGTAGCTCTGGTAGGCAAACCTGTTCCTTTAATGAATAAGGAGGATAAGGTTACTGCTATTCAGTTCTTAAATGATGCAGGTGCTTTCCTTATTACAAAATCCGGAGATAAGGTTGCAAATTATTTCGGAATCTCCAAATATACATTGTACAGTTATATTGATGTAAATAAGTAAAAACAGGAAAGAATGATATAAAAACAGACCTGCATGGTACTTTTCCATCAGGTCTGTTTTTCTTCTGTTTTCTTTTTTCATCTAGCGCCGGTATATCGTTAAATATGCTCTCTCTTTCATCTCCTTCCTCGTATGTTTTTTCGATATTCCTTTATAGACTGATTATAACACAGAACAACAGCATTTTTTCTCTTTCACGCGAACAGTAATTATATGGCGTGAATGGTATGGAAAAAGGTTGTCTTTAAATTTGAAATCTTTTATACTTGATATATATACAACATTTTGATGATAAATTTTATTAATCCTTATCAGACGGAGGTGCTGTTATGTCTGAACAGATTTTATCTGCTGTTCATGGTGTCACTACCATGCTCTTTGGAATTTACTGTTCTGCATTTTTTCTTGGGATCAAACCGATCAGAAAAAATATCCTGACTATGTTTCTGTTATTTTTAGGGCAGGGACTGTTATATGTAATTGATCTGGCATTATTTGGGGAAACTCTTGCAAATATGTCCTATCCTCTGATCGTACATTTTCCATTGGTTTTATTCCTCTCCGTTCATTATAAGTATCCTCTGATTTCTTCCGCTGTTTCTGTCTTTTCTGCCTATCTGTGTTGCCAGATAAGCAACTGGACCGGATTATTCGCTTTGGCAATAACAGGATTACAGTGGTGTTATTATTCTGTGCGGATCTTAACAACAACCTTAACTTTTGTCCTTCTTTATCGATATGTATTTCGATCTACAAAAACAATTTTTACAAAAAATGCACGTGAGCTTTCCATCATCGGTTTCCTGCCATTTGTATATTACGTTTTTGATTATGCTTCCACCAAGTTTTCAACTTTACTTTATTCCGGAAATAAAGCAGTTGTTGAGTTCATGGGATTTGCATTCTGCATTGCCTACCTGGTATTTCTCATCATCTACTTTCAGGAATATGAGAATAAACAGGAGATAACGCAATACAGCAATCTTCGTGAAATGCAGCTTCAATCCATGCAAAACGAAATTGAACAGGTAAAGATCAGCAGCCAGAGACTGGCGATCCTGCGGCATGATATGCGCCACCATCTGAGTATTATTCTGACCCAGCTGCAAAACGGACATCCGGATAAAGCACAGGAATACATCCATGAAATTAATTCTGCATATGACGATACGATCATCGCCGCCTATTCCGGAAATGAAATGCTGAACTCTGTGCTTTCCATTTATCATTCCCGTTTCACAGACAGAGGATTGTCTCTTATATGCAATGTTTCTACAGGAAAAGAACTTCCATGCTCCGATCTGTCCCTCTGTACAATCCTGTCCAATGCGCTGGAAAACTCCATGCATGCACTGGAGCAGCTGGAATCACCTTCAAAATGGGCCCGGCTTACTCTTTCACAGAAAAAGAATCACATTCTGTTCCAACTGGAAAATCCCGTAGAAAAAATTCCGGCATTTGTAGATGGAGTTCCGGTTTCTACCAGAAACGGGCATGGAATCGGTGTCAGGAGTATTATTTATTATGTGGAACAATTGCATGGACAGTGTCATTTTTCTATCGTGGACCATTGCTTTGTCCTGCGAATTATCATCTGACACAGGATTTCCACTGCCGGATACAATACATAACATTTATTCACTCACAGAAAGGTTTTGATAAAAATTATGAATATTGCAATTTGTGATGATGAAATACTCTTTACCCGGGAATTAAGTTCACTTCTGACTCACTGGGCGGAAAAAAATGATTTTTCACTTACCCTGTATCCATATTCCAACGGTGATGATCTGTTAACAGCTCTCCGGACAATTCCGGTAGATCTGATTTTTCTCGACATCATCATGCCATTATTAAACGGCATAGATACAGCAAGAGAAATACGCAGCATGGGACTGACTGTTCCTGTGATTTTTCTGACTTCTTCCAGAGAATTTGCCCTGGATTCCTATGATGTAAAAGCTTTTCATTATCTTTTAAAACCAGTAAATACTCTGAAACTTTTTTCTGTTATGGATGATTTTTTTAAAACTTATCATGTTCCGGCTGAAACTTTCGTCGCACATACTGCAGACGGATTCTGCTCAATTACGCTCAATGATGTAGATTATCTGGAAGCTCAGAATAAACAGGTTCTGGTCTGCCTTTCAAATGGAACTACTTTAAAAATCCGCGAATTATTTGTAAAGTGTGAAGGGGTCTTTACTCCGGAAAAAGGATTCTTTAAATGTCACCGAAGCTATATTGTAAACCTGTCCCACATAAAACAGTTCACAAGAACTATGGTCACTACCGGCATTTCCTCTGTCCCTATTTCCAGAAATAACTATTCTGCATTCAAAGATGCCTATTTTTCATATATGTTTGATTCCAACTCCGGTTAATCCGATAATTACAGCATTTGCGGGTTACTATCCCCTCCGTTCTCAGCAATACATTTCGCAGTTCACTGCTTTTCGTACACCCTCACATATTCTTATCGTTCCATTTCATGTGCCTGTTTGTAGATTTCACAGGCAGCATAATTCACACATCTGTCATGTGCACAATCCATAAATGTGAGGGTTCTTTTATCTCCTTCCATCGTATATTCGCAGCAGACAGTCTGCCCTCCATTACATGTTCTGCAAAATCCCGAAATAAACTCTTCTTCTATCTCCATTTTATCCTCCTCAATTTTCCTTATGTCTCATTATCGTTCCGAGAAACAAAAATACAGGCAACAATATATTCGTTACTGTTCACAAATATTTTTATTTATTCGTCCGTTTTTTGTTGCATTTTACAACAAACAGATTTATAATCAGTATAACATAGAAATGTGCGGAAACACTATAACAAACATAAAATAATCGTAACTGTTCAGTACCTTCACAGTTACGAGTCAAAATCCATTAAAAATCGCCTTCGGCGATGGGATTTTGACTTGTATGTCTCGGGATTTTGGCATGTTCATGCCAAAACACCTCGCGGGATAGTAGACTGCTGAATAGTTACAAATAATCAAAAAAGAGGGAAAATGTCATGAACAGAGAACTTTATGATGAGGCAATACGCTCCAATATCCTGTCACGCAAACTAATCGAACAGTTGATGGAAAGTATGAATTACAGTAGTATCTCTTTTATCAACTGGACTGTAGAGGTACTAAAGATTATTAAAACACGTCTGGAACGCGGAGATAAAATCACAGACGAAGTATCCGGAATTACTTATGATATAAAATCTTTCCGAAATTTTGTAAGCACCAATTTTTCTTCCTATATTACAAGTCAGGTCTTTGATGCTCCTGATAAGGCAGAGAAAGTATATTTTTCTCTGGAAGCCACCGAAGACGGACATGCCTACAATATGGTTATGGCAAATTCATCAAAGGACAAAACATATAAGTGGATTTCCAGTCTCAGCGAACGCTTTTCATTAGTGGAGATGATCGCTACCGGAATTGTATATCTTAAAGATAACAGGACAGATACATATCAGCCATTTATTTCCGGAAATGGTAAGTACTGCAGATATGACGTAGAAAAAGGGCAGATTATCGAATTATAAAACGTTGAGATTGATTTGCATCTTATTATATTATGCATAATCTTAAGAATTGCATAATACAGAACAAACAACCATCATTGAGTCAGTACATACAAGAAAGAATCCTGCTTGCAGGATTCTCCGCCTGCGGCGGGTCGCTTCAGCGACATAATTCCTCTCCGTCGCAGTGCGATCCTGCCCGGAGGGCTTTTTTATGTTATAGGAACATTACAGAGTAATTTCCTATAACATAAAAAACGTCTCCTCAGATTATCTGAGAAGACGAGTATTACCCGTGTTACCACTTCTGTTCGTTTCCGGGCTCGCGCGGGGAAACCTTGGGAGGTACATTGTGATACCTCTACGCTGTAACAGGCGTGCCTGTCGCTGCCTAAAGCTGTTGGCTCTCAGCAGTGCCTCTCGGAAGCCATCTTCAACCTGCTCCTTGCATATCCCTCTCAGCCTTTGAATCTGTGATATATGATCCATGGGGATTTCTCTGTAATACGGTCTGCGGATCTACTCTCTTCTTCAATGAGTTTGTGTTATTTCGTGACGGCACTCCGCTCTGTGATCGTGGAACGCTGTTAGCTATAGGAAATAGTTATTTCCTGTTATAGGGAAAATATAGCACATTTTGGTGGATTTGTAAACCCACATCATTACTGTTCACTCCGTTCTCAGTAACGCAGCCAAACTATAACAATTCCATAAAATAATAATTTTATATCTTGACAATTTCAATCCAATATTGTATAGTATCAATATCAGTAATGATTATCGTTATTGAACAGATTATAACTGCAACTATCCTGAACAGTTATGATAAATCATTTGCGAGTAAACAGGGAAGGGAGGAATACCATGGCGACACTGAAATACAGCCGTCAGAGGGAATCGATTAAAGAGTTTCTAAGAACCAGAACAGATCATCCTACTGCCGATGTGGTATATGAGAATATGAAGCTCATCTATCCGAATATCAGCCTCGGTACGGTATATCGCAACTTATCTCTGCTGGCTGATCTGGGAGAGATTAAGAAGCTTTCCTCTTTCGCCGGAGCGGATCACTTTGACGGGCGGACCGAGAGGCACTGCCACTTCATGTGTATCAGATGTGAGCGGATCATCGACCTTGAGAGCGAGGGAATTCACCACATTATGGATCTTGCAGGTGAGAACTTCAAAGGAAAGATTACTGATTACAGTGCCAGATTCTTCGGCCTGTGTGAGGACTGCCTGAAAGAGACAGAAGGCAACTCTGATAGTTCAAAGTAGTTTTTGCTTACATCATTAGTAGCCAAATTGGGAATAACAACTAATGATAAAAAGTTGCAAAAAAGCTAAAATTAAACTTGACTTTTTCAATCAAGTATGGTAATCTAAAATCACAGAAAACAGTAATAATTACTATTATTAAAAAATTACTTTTTCTGCCGCACAGACGGAAAGCAGTAAGAACTAAACGATGCTGAGATAATCAATTTATTTTCTGGCATCCCTAATAAATTCATTAAAAAGAAAAGGAGATTTTAATTATGACAAAATGGGTATGTAGTGTATGTGGTTATGTTTATGAAGGTGAGAAAGCTCCGGAAGCCTGTCCTGTATGTAAGGCACCGGCTGATAAATTCGTAAAGCAGGATGGCGAAATGTCATGGGCTGCTGAACACGTTGTAGGTGTTGCTCAGGGATCCAGCGAAGACATCATGGCTGATTTAAGAGCAAACTTCCAGGGTGAATGCTCTGAAGTTGGTATGTATCTTGCAATGGCAAGAGTTGCTCACAGAGAAGGATATCCGGAAATCGGTTTATACTATGAAAAAGCAGCTTATGAAGAAGCAGAACATGCTGCTAAATTCGCTGAATTATTAGGTGAAGTTGTAACAGACAGCACAAAGAAGAACTTAGAGATGCGTGTAGATGCAGAACATGGAGCAACAGAAGGTAAATTTGACCTTGCAAAACGTGCGAAAGCAGCAAACTTAGATGCAATCCATGATACAGTTCATGAGATGGCAAGAGACGAAGCACGTCATGGTAAAGCATTTGAAGGATTATTAAAGAGATACTTCGGATAAGAAGAATTGATTTAGGAGGTATGAGTTTTCATACCTCCTTTTTTTTTGCTATATTCCATGCTATAATAAAAAATAAGACTGAAAAAGCAGGTGAAAGCATATGATTTCAGAAGAGAAAGTAAAGATTATGGCTGAGATGGCCAAGTATGAGAAGAATTATGGAAAAGGTGATTTCCGTATTTACAAATATACCAAGAAAGATTATGTCAGATCGGAGAAGATCAAGACAAGTATTGCCTTGTTAATTTCATTTCTGATCATGACAGGATTGTTGTGTATCATGCAGTTAGATATTGTGATCATGAAGCTGAGAGAAGGTAAAGTTATAGTATCTGCGGCTGTGATCATAGGAATTTATGTTGCGGTATTTTTTGTCTACCTGCATTTTACGAAGATGCGAGCATCCAGGCAGTATGATGAGGTAAGGGCAAGGGTACTGATCTATGACAAGCATTTAGAAGAACTAGAAACATTATATAAAGAAAAAGAGAATGAAGACATTAGTCCAACGATAGTCGAGGAGGAAGACGAAGATGGAAAAATTATTGATATATAGAGAACGATTTTTGAAATTCCTCACGGCGAGAGGAAGATATATTCAATCAGGGATGAGATTCCTTGGAGGAACTGTTTTATTTTATGTATTAGGGGAATTGTTTGGATATACAGAGACCTTTTCACAGCCATTTTTTATCTTTATGATGGGAGTGATCAGTGTCTTTATTCCAATATCAGCATTATCGTTGATCTTTTATGTCGTTATATTCTTAGAGTTACTTCATGTATCGTTAGAAGTGACATTATTTTTTGCACTGGTAGTTGTATTATATTTTCTTGTATATCAGAGAGTTTTTCCAGAGACAAGGATTTATCTGATGATGGTGCCAATCTTCTTTTATTTTCAACTACCTGCATGTTTACCGATCTTTGTTGGGATGTTTTGTGGAATTGCAGGACTTCCAGCGATCTTAATGGGAACAGTGATCTATTATCTGTCCAATATCCTTCAGCAGACAATGAACCAGCTGGCATCAGGATCAGCACATGGGAAGGTCTACAGTCTGATCGCAGCAAGAGCGATCGACAATAAGGATCTGCTTTTGTATTTTGTGGTATTCTGTCTGGTGACAGCACTCGTAACAGCAATTCGCAAGCGTGGAGCAGCGCATGGATGGAATATTTCAATCCTTGCAGGAGGAGTTGTATATCTGATCTGCATGTTCATAGGAGGATATCTGGTTAACAATGAGATCAATATCACATCACAGATCGGAACGATCATAGGAAGCATTGCGATCGCCCTGATCATACAGTTTTTATACAATGTGATCGACTATACCAGAGAAGAAACATTTGAATTTGAAGATGAAGAATACTATTATTATGTAAGAGCGATACCGAAAGTGACTGTGGAAGAAGAAGAATTTAATGTTACACAGATCACGGTACCATCACATAGATTTAGTTTAAAAAGAAAAGAACATAAACAAGAACATAAAGAACAGGACAAAGAAAAGGGAGAGGAAATTTGAGTAAATTTTTTGATGGACTTGAAAAATATATATATTGGACATCGATTCCGAAGATCGGTCTGAATGACATTGTAGATATTCTGATCGTCAGTGTTATGATTTATCTGATCGTCAAATGGATCAAAACAACAAGAGCCTGGGTATTATTAAAAGGGATCATTATCTTGCTTTGTATTGCATTTGCGGCATATTTACTGCAATTACATACAGTTTCATGGATTCTTTCCAATACAATGGGTGTGGGAATCACAGCGATTTTGATCGTCTTCCAGCCAGAACTCCGAAGCGCATTGGAACAGCTTGGAAGAAAGAACTGGGTGACTGATATTTTCTCTACAGATAGCCGTCAGGAAGAACTGGAATATACAGCAAGAACTCTGCAAGAGATATCAAGAGCAGCGATTGAGATGGGAAAGGTAAAGACAGGAGCACTGATCGTACTGCAAAGAGAAGTAGCACTTGGAGAGTATGAGCGTACAGGAATTCCAATTGATGCGAAGGTCAGCAGCCAGCTTCTGATCAATATCTTTGAACACAATACACCACTCCATGATGGCGCGGTGATCATTCACAACAACAGGATCGTGTCAGCAACTTGCTATCTTCCATTAAGCGATAGTGTAGAGATTGGAAAGGAAATGGGTACCAGACACAGAGCAGCAGTAGGGATCAGTGAAGTTTCAGACAGTATCACTGTGATCGTATCCGAAGAAACTGGTGGCATTTCTATCGCAAGGGATGGAAAGATCATCAGACATCTGGATCCACAGAGATTGAGAGATGAACTGGCTGTCCTGAGAGAAGAAAAAGGACAGAATAAGAAATTCAAACTATGGAAGGGGCGGAATCGAAATGAAAAAAAGAATGGAAAGTGATCTGCTTTTAAAAATAATTTCTGTTGTTTTTGCCTTTCTACTTTGGATGTTTGTTATCAACACCGATAACCCGGTCATCAAGAAGACTTTCAGCGATGTACCGGTTGATATGCTGAATGAACAGGTTTTAGACGATCTTAATCAGACTTATAAGATTGAATCTGGAGATACCGTAAGCTTTACTGTGAAGGGAAAGAAAGATGTTGTAGATCGTTTGACGAAGTCAGATTTCCGCGCAACGGCAGATGTATCTTCTATGTCAGATGTTCATGCGATCCAGATCGAAGTTGAGGCTTTACGATACAAGAGTCAGTTAGATATCGATACAGGTGGTGCAACAGTCAAAGTCGTATTGGAAGATGTGAAGAGTGACCAGATACCAGTCAATGTTGTGGTGAAAGGAACACCAGCGAGTGGATATACGGTAAGCACGCAGACAGCAACGCCGAATCTGATCTCTGTATCTGGGCCAAAGAGTGTGGTAAGCAGGATCAAACAGATCGTAGCGAAAGTAGATGTATCCGGATTGAAGAAAGATGTAACAATGGCTCAGAATGTCAAGTGTTATGATGAAGACGGAGATGAAGTAAGTCAGGACCGCATCAAACTTGATACGACCAAGATTAAAGTAAAGATTGGATTATCAAGAACGAAGACAATACCATTTACAGTGGAAACAAAAGGAACGCCGGGCAAGGGATATGTACTTGGAAGCATTGATTATGAACCAAAACATATAGAAATTACTGGAGCTGAAGATGATCTGGAGAAGATCAGCAGTATCAAACTGGCGAATTTAGATATCAGTGACAGTACAAAGAGTATTGAAAAAACGATCAAAGCGTCCGATATTAAACTGCCAGATGGTATTACATTTGTAAAATCTGTAGATAAGATCAAGAATATCGTGATCCGTGCGAACATCGAGAAGAAGACGAAACGAACATTGACGATTCCGACAGAACAGATCGCATTGATCAATAATACGAAGAATTATGATGTCAAATTTGATGACTCAGAGTTAAAGGTGAAGATCAGCGGATTACGCTCAGTAGTAGATAAAGTTGTAGTGAAGGATTTAAATCCAAAGATTGACATGCAGCTGTACGAACCAGGAACGCATACGGTACAGGTTCAGCTGACAAAGATCAAGAATATGTCGATTGAGAAGAACGTCAGTGCAAAGATCACGGTAGAATAAAATATAAGGAGAGATATTTACAATGGATAAGATGTTATCGGTTGTTCTTCCAGCTTATAACGAAGAACAGATGATCAAGAAAACAGCACAGGTGGTAGGAGACCTGCTTGAGAAAGAACAGATTCCATATGAATTAGTATTCGTAAATGACGGATCTAAAGATCATACATGGGAGAAGATCTTAGAACTCAAGGAAGAAAGAGCACATATCAAAGGAGTCTGCTTTTCCAGAAATTTTGGAAAAGAAGGAGCCGTTTTTGCAGGGATCGCACAGGCAGAAGGAGACTGTATTGCAGTAATGGACTGTGATCTTCAACATCCGCCAGAAACACTTATAAAGATGTATCGTTTATGGGAAGACGGATATCAGGTGATCGAGGGAGTGAAAGCATCCAGAGGAAGAGAAAGTTTCATTCACAAGATGTTTGCAAAAACATTTTACAGTATTATCAGTGATGCGACAGGAATCGATATGTCCAGAGCATCTGATTTCAAGTTGATGGATCGACAAGCAGCAGAAGAATTTCTAAAACTTCCAGAACGAAATGTATTTTTCCGTGCATTGTCATCCTGGGTAGGATTCAAGACAACATACGTAGAATTTGATGTGCAGGAACGAGAAGCAGGAGAATCCAAATGGTCATTCAAATCATTAGTACAATATGCAGTGAATAATATCACATCATTTAGCGCCGCACCAATGCAGATCGTCACATTTTTTGGCGTTGTATTCTTCGTATTTGCAGTGCTGCTTGGAATACAATCGCTTTATATGTATTTTTCTGGACATGCAGTTGCAGGATTTACAACAGTGATCTTATTGTTACTGTTGGTTGGAAGCATTTTGATGTTCAGTTTAGGTGTGATCGGATATTATATCGCGAAGATTTACGATGAAGTGAAGATGCGTCCGAGATACATTATCTCAGAAGTGATCAAATCCAAAGAATAACAATACAAATCCCTGAGATCGGATGAGATGAATATCTGATCTCAGGGATTTTATGTGATACAGGGAATTATTTTTTTTGAGATTTAAAAACAAGAAATTTACTGATAAAATAATTGACGATCGTAACAATAACTTGTGTTTCTAACTTGGCGATCATCTGTGGCTGATGAAGGATCTCAACACAGAAAGGAACTCCGCCCACTTCGACAGCCATGGTTACAAGACGACCGAGAACAAACTTGATGAATTCATGAATTGTATCTGCGAAGGATTCAGATTTAGACTGAAATACATATAGCTTATTTACAACAAATGCAAAACAGATCGCGATCGCAACAGAGAAAAAGTTGCTGATCTTATAATCAATTCCACATGGTCCTTTTAATAAAGCAAACATTCCAAGATTAACGAGGGTTGTCAATCCACCAAAAAACAAATAACGAATTCGCGAATCATTATATAATTTCTTTATCAAATTTAACATATCATATTACCTCCGATAGATATAAAATATTCTAAAATGTACATACATCCAATATCTTAAGACATTTTTCAGGAATTTTCAATCCAAAATGTGGTATACTAAGCGTGATAATGAACAAAAAAGGGTAAAGGATAAAGGAAAAGTATAATGATAAAAGAACAAAGAAAGTATTGCTATGGAGTCTATACACTGATGTTTTTACTGATGTGTATCGTGGCATTTCTGCCATTTTTTACCGAAGGAAAAAGCTTTGTATGGGGAGCAGGAGTAGAAGACGGATTAAGCCAGCATTTTTCAGCATTAGCATATTATGGGGAAGCACTAAGAGAATTTTTCCGTAATCTTCTGGCGGGACACCCAAAACTTGTGATGTGGGATATGAGTCTTGGGTATGGTGCAGATATCCTCTCAACATTGAATTACTATGCGATCGGTGATCCGTTAAACCTCCTCTATGGATTTGTTTCGCCAAAGAATACAGAAACTATGTATGATTTCATGATCTTGTTACGAATGTATCTGGCAGGGATCACGTTTATCATGTATGCAAGAAAAATGAAAAAACGAAGTTATGGAACAGTGATCGGGGCACTGGTCTATGTATTCAGCGGATTTTGCTTTCGACTAGGACTGCGCCATCCATTCTTCATCAATCCGATGATCTATTTTCCGCTGTTATGTCTTGGGATTGAGAAGATCTATCAGAGAGAAAGACCGTATGTATTTATTTTCGCAGTCTGCGTATCAGCAATGAGCAATTATTATTTTTTATATATGCTGACGATATTTGTGGTGATCTATGCGTGGATCCGTTTTTATAAATACACCGAAGAAAACAAGATGAAAAACTTTTTTCTGACGATCTTGAAGTTTGGAATGTATTATACACTTGGAATTGCAATGGCGGCAGTGATCTTACTGCCATCCGTCATAGGATTTCTGGGAAATGGCCGTTACGGCAATGGGGTTGACTGGAAATCATTGATTGTATATCCAGGGAAATATTATCTGCTGTTTATTGAAAACTTTATTGGATACGGAAATATGGGCAGCAATACGAACGCAGGATATCTGCCGATCGTTGGGATCGTTGTATTATTTACACTGTTTTCACAGCGAATGAAACACAAAAAATACAGAGCAGCATTTATAGCAAGTATCATTGCTCTGATTCTCCCAATCTTTGGATATGCATTTAATGGGTTTTCCTATGCAAACAACCGGTGGGCATTTGCACTGAGCTTTATTGTGGCATTGTTGACAGCAGAAATGTATCCACGTCTATTTGTGATGTCAAAACGACAGCAGATCGGGATTGGAGCAGGAATCATCATATATACTGTATTTTGTATCATCGTAAATGCATCAGGAGAAGAAATCCTGAAGAATAAAGGGATCATGGCAGCCTGTGGATTAATTGTAGTATTTTATATTCTATTGTTGATCTTTCAAAGACTTGGCTATGATACACAGAAGAGAATTGTGCGAGTGAGCATGGCAATCTTGCTCCTGATATCAGTGGGAGTGCATGGATATTACAGATTCGATCCAAAAGGATATGCTTATACACAGGAATTTATGGATCAGGGACAAGCATATCGAACATTGAAGGAAGATAATATCCGTATGCTGAGTAAGGTAAATGATCCATCTGTTTATCGAGTACATGCAGAGGGATATCGATATAAAAACTATGGACTGATCAACCATTTGAATACGATTAGTGGATATTACAGTATCACAGCAAAATGTGTGACAGATACGATCAAAGGATATGATACGTTGGGAATGCAGTATGCAGATAAATATAAAGGAGTCGATCAAAGACTGGGACTCCTGTCATTAGCTGGCGTAAAATACATAACAGTAGCACATAACAGTCAGGTTGCAAAAGATGTAAGTTCCAAGGGGGATGTACCATACGGAGTTGAGAAAAAAAGTAAAAAAAGAAATATCACATTATATAAGAATAAATATGCACTGCCATTTGCATATGCATATGATTCTTATATGACAGAGCAGCAATACGAGCAGTTAAATGGAATCGGCAAGGAACAGGCAATGCTTGCACAGATCATATTGAATCAGCATCCGACAGACAAAGAGATTCAACACAACGAACAAAGAAACGATCCTGATATACAGACGATCTCATTGCCAGAGACAAGGATCTCATCTCCAAAAGGGAAGAAATATGCGGATATTACGGTGCCAGTAGAGAAAGACAAGGAAACTTATCTGTATTTTAAAAATCTCGTTTACCATGGAAAGAAAAATGGAGACGATAACTTCATACTGACTGGAAGAAAGGGAACAAAAGGAATCCTTGTGACACAAAACAATGTACAACAGAAAATTCATATTCAAAGCACCTTCAATCCATACTATTTTGGAAGAAAAGATTACATTGTAAAGATCAATCATCAGACAAGCAAGGCAAAAGAAAAAGTAAGATTAAATTTCTTGTCTCCAGGTGAATATGAATTTGATGATATCAGTTTGATTACAGTTCCTAAAAAAGATGTTCTTGCCAGATTAAAGGAACGCAAGGAGAACTCAATGAAACAGATCCAATACGAAGGAAATCATTTCAGAGGAGTCTATCATGCGAAAAAAGACCAGATTCTGTGTGTAACGATTCCATACTCAAAAGGATGGAAAGCAACAGTCAATGGAAATCGCACAAAGATTTATAAGGCAAACGGGATGTTTATGGGGATCATAATGAAAAAAGGAACACAAAGTGTCAAATTAGATTATGAAACACCAGGATTAAAAATAGGGGCATGGATCAGTCTGGTGGCATGGATCGGACTGGGAATATATGGATTGTACTTTGAAAAGTACAGAAAAAAGCTATTAAATCAACGTTAAAATAAGAAGAGATACTGGTAAAAATACAAAAAACATGATAAAATAGCCCTTAGACAAATGTTACAAAAATGTTAAATGAGTGGGAGGAACTATGAAAAACGTAAAAAAAATGATACAGGCAGGATTAAAGAAATTCACAGTGATCACTATCTTAGCTGTATTTCTTATGACAAGCCTGATTCCAGTATCCGCAGCAACGAAAGTATCAAAGATCAAATGGTCAGCATATAGAAAGACAATGTATGTTGGAAATGCACAGAGATTTGCAGTGAAGATCACACCAGCCAAAGCATCCAAAGCGAAGCTTGGATGGAAAACAAGTAATAAGAAGATCGCCAAAGTCAGTACAAAAGGAGTTGTCACACCTGTCAAAGCAGGAAAAGCAACGATCACATGTTACGTGAAATCACAAAAATCAAAGAAAGTAACATGCAAAGTCACAGTGAAAAAACAGAAAGTGAAAGCGATCACGTTTGCAAAAGCAAGCGTAGCCGTACAGAAAGGGAAAAAGGTCAGCAATCCAGCGATCGTAACACCAACTTACGCAGCAAATAAAAAGGTAACATACAAATCTTCTAGCACAAGTGTGGCAACAGTCAGCACAAGTGGAGTTGTAACAGGAAAGAAAGTCGGAACAGCTACGATCACAGCAACAGCAGCCGATGGATCAAAGAAGAAAAACAGTTACAAAGTAACTGTTGTAACACCGATCACAAAAAATAGTGCCAAGTTTATCGCACACCGCGGATTAAGTGCCGAAGCACCAGAGAATACGATCAAAGCCTATGAATTAGCGGGTGGAGCAGAATTCTGGGGAGCAGAAACAGATGTCCGTATGACAAAAGACAAGAAATTCATTCTGCAGCACGACCTGACATTCAAGAGATTATGCGGAGTTGATAAGAAACCAGAAGATATGACATTATCAGAGATCCAGAAACTGACGATCAAATCTGGAAATAACATTTCAAAATATAAGAATGTAAAATCAGCAACGACAGTTGCAACATTAGAAGATTATTTAACAACATGCAAGAAGTACAACATGGTACCAGTTATTGAGATCAAGATGGAATTCGTAGAATACGGAAATGAAACAACCAATGATTCTCGAATGCAGGCAGTGACAAAGAACAACATGGAAGATTTGTATGCATTAACAAATCAGATCATGGGGAATAAAGAATATATGTTTATTGCCTATGACTTTGAAACAATGGTACAGATGAGAAAAGTCTTAGACGATAACGCAACAACATCCACAAATGTAAAATTACAGCATGTAACAAATAATCCAGATCAGGGAATGATCAATTATTACAAGAAACGTAAGATTGAATTGGATGCAAATTGTGATAAGATTTCACTCTCAGACATCAAGGCATTCAAAGATGGTGGAGTGAATGTAGGACTTTGGACTGTGGACGATACAGAAAGAGTCGCAGATTATATTGCACAGAAAGTGGATTATATTACAACGAATACAAAGTTTTGGTAAGAATAGAAAACACAAGAAAAGAGACAGCAGATGAAGATGTTTGTTGTCTCTTTTTGGGTGTTATGGTTTGTGGTATAATAAAAGGAAAACTGTGCCTGTAAATATCATCTGTAACAGAGACAGACATTATAATAACTTTGGGATGATCCGCAACGTTAATACTCTGCAAATAGAAAAATCATCTCCAATTTTTGACACAGGGACATCAGCATTTGCAGGAATCAGCGAAAACAAGATCAAAACATTACCACTCAACGAATCAAAACCATTCTACAAATATCATGAAGAACAGATCGCTTTGATCCAGAATATAGAGCGATATAAGTTTCAAAATCTGATAGGACTTGATGAAGAATTTAATGAATTATTACAACGATTGTCATTTATTACAATATCAAGAAGAGATAAATTAGTCACATGGCTAGGAGAACGGATCAGAATGCTCTGCGAAAGCAAAATGGACACAGAAAGAGTCTTTCAGATCGTGAAGACAGCAAAAGAATAGCAGAGAAGAAAGTAAGATGAAAAGAAAAGTCACAGAAATGTAGTAATTATGTTATATATATGTTAAAATAGAGAATATATGCCAAGGAGACAGGCAGAAAATATAGAGAAAAAGAATCAAAAGGAGAGAAGGGTTATGAGCCAGAAGGAAAGAGTCGATTTGATCGAGGTAGATTTATTGGATATGTGTAAATATATTCTGTCAAAGTGGGTGTTTATTTTGATAGGAATGGTAGTATTTGCCGGAGCTGGATTTGGGTATGCGAAGGTGAAGAGTGTGACAGAGTATAGCTCTAAGATGCAGGTATATGTTACTGTGCCTAAGACATCCGATAAGGTGTTGATCAGGGATAATGCTGGGGATCTGGCGTATGATTATCAGAAATTAATTAAAACTGATTTGATTGTGAATGAGATTGCCAAGAAAACGAAAA
>ENA-ORUI01001999-ORUI01001999.1-human-gut-metagenome-genome-assembly--contig:-NODE-1999-length-18457-cov-3.419846_pt1 | contig 18457 bp, 15 predicted proteins | sample MGYA00242078_ERZ509205 | MGnify/ENA primary metagenome ERZ509205 (study PRJEB26280, sample SAMEA2338828) | human gut metagenome | biome: human gut; feature: human-associated habitat; material: faeces... | reverse complement strand
CTGAGCGCCTCCGAAATCTTCAATTTCACCAGCAACGCGGCGCTGCAAACCACCATCAACACCTACCTGCTGCCCACCATGCAGCAGATGCCCACCTACATTGCCCAGACGGCCGCTGTGCCCGGCTGGAAGAATGTAAGCGTCCTGCTCTTCTCCTTCACCCTCTATAAGGATTTCAACGGCCTGCTGATTCTGCCCATCCTGTCGGGCGTGACCCAGTGGCTGATGACCAAGCTGAATCCCGCCATGCAGGATCAGGCCAATCAGCAGCAGAACAACCAGCAGAACGGCAGCATGAACGCCTTTATGAAGTACTTCTTCCCGATCTTCTCGGTATTCATCTGCTTGAGCAGCAACGCCGGTTTCGCCCTGTACTGGGTAACCATCAACATGTTTGCCACCGCGCAGTCGATTTGGATCAACAGGTATCTGGAAAAGAAGGACGCAAGGGAAAAAGCGCTGACCGAGGGAGAGGGGAACGTTAAATAATGAGCAAATCCTATGAAGCTACCGGCAAAACCCGTGAAGAAGCGATTGACGCCGGCCTGGAAGCCCTGGGCCTGACGATTGGCGAAGTAAACGTAGACGTAGTGGAAGAAGGCAGCAAGGGTCTGTTCGGCGAGTTCCTGACCAACGCCCAGGGCGAGGACGTCGTCGCCGGCGTCCGCACCCCGATGCCCATCTCCCAGATGGAGGCGAAGTTCCCCCAGGCCTACGCTGACTTCGTCAAGGTCTGCGACCTGCTCGAGGATCACTACCGCGACATGCAGGACATGGAGTTCACCGTCGAGAACGGCAAGCTCTACATGCTCCAGTGCCGCAGCGGTAAGCGTACCGCGCAGGCTGCTCTCAAGATCGCCTGCGACCTCGTCGACGAGGGTATGATCGACGAGAAGAAGGCGGTCTCCATGATCGAGCCCCGCAACCTCGACACCCTGCTCCATCCCCAGTTCGACGCTGCCGCGCTCAAGGCGGCTCCCGCTGTCGGCAAGGCGCTGCCCGCCTCCCCCGGCGCTGCCTGCGGCAAGATCGTCTTCTCTGCCGAGGACGCCAAGGAGTGGCAGGAGCGCGGCGAGAAGGTCGTTCTCGTCCGTCTCGAGACCTCCCCGGAGGACATCGAGGGCATGAAGGCCGCTCAGGGTATCCTGACCGTCCGCGGCGGTATGACCTCCCACGCGGCTGTCGTCGCGCGCGGCATGGGCAAGTGCTGCGTTTCCGGCTGCGGCGAGATCAAGATGGACGAGGAGAACAAGAAGTTCGAGCTCGCCGGCAAGACCTATCACGAGGGCGACTTCATCTCTCTCGACGGTTCCACCGGTAACATCTACGACGGCATCATCCCCACGGTCGACGCCACCATCGGCGGCGAGTTCGGCCGCGTCATGGCATGGGCCGACAAGTATCGCCGTCTGGGCGTTCGCACCAACGCCGATAACCCGCACGATACCGAGCAGGCTGTGAAGTTCGGCGCCGAGGGCATTGGCCTCTGCCGTACTGAGCACATGTTCTTCCTGCCCGACCGTATCCCCGCCATCCGCGAGATGATCTGCTCCGACACCGTTGAGCAGCGCGAGAAGGCGCTGGCCAAGCTCGAGCCGATGCAGCAGGGCGACTTTGAAGCCATGTATATCGCCCTCGAGGGCCGTCCGATGACCGTTCGCTTCCTCGATCCCCCCCTGCACGAGTTCGTTCCCACCGACGAAGCTGACATTGCCCACCTCGCCAAGGACATGGGCAAGAGCGTCGAGGAGATCAAGAACATCATCGCCTCCCTGCATGAGTTCAACCCCATGATGGGTCACCGTGGCTGCCGTCTGGCCGTCACCTTCCCCGAGATCGCTGCCATGCAGACCCGCGCGGTCATCAAGGCTGCGCTCAACGTCAGCGCCGCGCACCCCGAGTGGAACATGGTTCCCGAGATCATGATCCCGCTCGTCGGCGAGGTCAAGGAGCTCAAGTACGTCAAGGACGTCGTCGTCAAGACCGCGGACGAGATCATCTCCTCCGTCAAGTCCGACATGAAGTATAAGGTCGGCACCATGATCGAGATCCCGCGCGCCGCTCTGACCGCGGACGAGATCGCCAAGGAAGCGGACTTCTTCTCCTTCGGCACCAACGACCTGACCCAGATGACCTTCGGCTTCAGCCGTGACGACGCCGGCAAGTTCCTCGGCGCGTACTACGACAAGAAGATCTACGAGAACGACCCGTTCGCCAAGCTCGATCAGGTCGGCGTGGGCAAGCTCGTGAAGATGGCCGCGACCATGGGCCGCGAGTCCAATCCCGACATCCACCTCGGCATCTGCGGCGAGCACGGCGGCGATCCCGCTTCCGTCGAGTTCTGCCACAAGGTCGGTCTGGACTATGTTTCCTGCTCCCCGTTCCGCGTGCCCATCGCCCGCCTTGCTGCCGCGCAGGCTGCGATTAAGGAAATGTGAGCGATCTTTTGAGCGTTCACAAAGCGGCTCGAAACTTGCAAACCTTTGATGTAACTGCCTTTGCGGGCATCATTGGCTGAAAACAGACAAAAATCCGGTATTGTTCCGTTTGGAGCGATACCGGATTTTTTGCATCTTCTGCGGGGCAGGTTGAGAAAAACTGCGTCATGGAGAGATTCCGTGTGCCGCCGGTACTCGGAATGGCACTCTGAATGGCACGCGGAAGCGGCACTTGGAAGGGTCGGCGGCATCAACGAAAGCGATGCATTGCCTTTGGTGTGGTCGTGCGGTACAGCCCGTGCAGAGGTGATGCAGCATGAGGTTTTATTACAGGCGCGGAGGAAAGGGCGCAGCGCCGGAGGGTTTTGACAGAGTCTACACGGAGGTCGATGGGGACGGCAACGTCCTGCGGGAACTGCTTGCGTATGTGAGAGCGGGCGACAGTGTAACCGTGGAGATGGGTGGTGAGTTGGGCGGCACAGCCGGTGCGTTCGTGGAGATGGCACTTGCCCTCTATCGACAGCAGGCAACTTTGCTCTGCAAGTCTCCGAAGATTGACACGGCGGCAGGTCACTGGCAGGCTGTGCTTTCCGACCTTGCGATGTTGACAGGCCGAGACACCGGCGATACGGCGCGGCTGTCTCGGCTTATGGAGGAGCTGCACCGGTGCTTCTACCTTGTGGAGAGACGACAGATGACCGTAGCGGAGGTCTGCCGGAAGATGAGCATTGGGAAGACAACCTACTACCGTTATTGGCGTAAGGTCAAGAGTGCCCCGCACAGGGAGTGTCACACAGAGCTTTTTGAGGAATTGCGGACCAAAATAGAAGCAAATGAGTTGAGTATTTCCGCAGCTTGCAGGCAAATGAATATCGGTGCGGGGACGTATTACAGGATGCGGGATCAGTATAAAAAAGAACGCAGCGCTCCAAATGTTCCAAATTCAGAATGATGTGGTTTTGCAGTCAACAGGAGATAGTGATTCGGCAAATTGGGGAGGTATGGAACGACACTATAGGTGAGAAGCCCTCTTACGGTCGGAAATGGAGGGCAGGAGATCAGTGCGCGGCTGCTTCAATGAGAGTAAACATACATTTTTCTGATGCTGACAGCGGCACTGCTGGCATTGCTGATGAAATGTCTGTACAGAAGGCTGGAAGCCCTGATCACAGAGATCATGGTGAAGGCAGCACAACAGACACAGCAGAACCCGCAGGAGACACAGTTCCCGAAGGAGGACTGAGTAATCCCGATTCCATCTTCCCCGCTGTGGCTGCTGTTCCTGCGGAAGTAGTGGATCGACTTGATGAGTTGCTTGCTGATACAACTGGTGAACCCGCCACAGACAGTAAGCAGGCCGAACCTCAGCCTACAATGGGAAAAGTTGAACAGGTTATCTGGGATGAACAGCCCACATCTTCCCTCTCCGAAGCAGGGATTTCCGGTGCTGATACAAATGACAAAGTGAAACCCGAGCCTGATGCAAACCCTGAGGGCAGCAACTCCAAGAAGGTCAAGCAGAAGAAGTCCAAGGCCAAGACAAAGTAAAATCCCCTCATTGGCATAAGTCCAACAGCCATGGCCGGGAACCATTGCGATTACTGCATTTCCTGCGTTTTGCTCATGGCGGTGTTATAATTATTTCGTGAAGTGATCCTATCCGGTTCCCGCGCACGAGAGAACTTCCGCCGCACAAGCGACGGCACACGCCAAATGCCGGAAATGCCGGAAATGCCAGAAAGGACTTTACTTATGCGGCGTAGCCCTGTATAATCGTTTAAGATGGAAAATCGTCGAAAGACTATGCTGCAGGGCCATATGTCTGAGTGGGAGAGCCCCTATGATCGACCGACCGCACTCTTAAGGCAACACCGCGCAGTGAAAGCTGCGGTATTGCCTTAGCAGGACTGTGGTCAGTTTCTTTCTCTGCGAAAGGAGGGAGCATCGGTGAACCGCGTGTTCCGCGAGGAAAAGAAATATCTGATCTCGCTGCCGGAGGCGCTGCAAGCCTGCCATCGGCTCGCGCAGGTCATGCACGAGGACCCGCACAACGGCATAAGCGGCTACCCTGTCCGCTCGCTTTACTTCGATACGCTCGACGACAGGGACTTCCGCGAAAAGGCTGCGGGCGTAGAGCTGCGGCGCAAGCTGCGCCTGCGCTGCTATGATCCGGCGGCAGACTTCGCCATGCTGGAGATGAAGCAGAAGCAGGGCGCAAGTCAGCTCAAGCGCTCTCTGCGCGTGACACGGGAGGATGCCCAAGCGCTCACGCGCGGCGACTACGCGCCGCTGCTGCGGTATCCGGAGTCTTTTGCCGCGGAGTGCTACGCGCTGATGCACAGCCGGTGCTATCGCCCCAAAACGATCGTAGAATACGACCGCAAGGCATTTATCGCCAAGGAGAACAAAATACGCATTACCTTTGACAGCCGCATTGTTTCCGTCGAGAGCTGCTTCGACCTCTTTTCGCCGCGGCTGAACATGAACCCCGTGCTCGATCCGTACTGCGTGGTGCTTGAGGTCAAGTACAACGGCTTTCTGCTCGATTATCTTCGCGAGCTGATCAACAGCGTGGATCGCAGTGAGCTTTCTGTCAGCAAATATGTGCTTGCCCGCCAAAACGGATGTCAGACGAGGCTATAGGAGGAAAACACCATGAGACAACAGATCCTGAACCTTTTTACCACACCCCGCGATATGTCGTGGGAGGATATTCTGCTCAATATCGTCCTTGCCGCTGTGCTGGGCTTTTTTATCTTCCTGTCCTACGCCATCTCCCACCGCGGGACGATCTACAGCCGCAAGTTCAACGCCTCACTCGTCATTCTCGCGGTGCTGACGGGGACGGTCATGACCGTCATCGGCAACAATATCGCGCTGTCTCTCGGTATGGTGGGCGCGCTGTCCATCGTCCGCTTCCGCACCGCCATCAAGGACTCGCGCGATACGGTTTATATTTTTTGGTCCATCATTGTCGGCATCTGCTGCGGCGTGGGCGATTATGCCGTGGCCTGCATCGGCAGCGCCGTGACCTTCGCGGTGATCCTGCTGCTCGGCTGCATCAAGAGCGATAACCGGATGCTGCTCATCATCCGCGCCCACCGCAGCAAGCAGGAGCCGATCAAGGCGCAGGTCTACAAGCTCTTTCGCGCCAAAGCGACGCTGCGTGTGGAAAACACGACGGAGGATACGGTCGAACTGATCTACGAGATCACGCAAAAGCTCCTGCGCCGCGCGGAGCAGACAACGCCGGACATTCCCGGCAGCATCTATTCGCTGGGAAACATCGACTATGTCAATCTTGTCATGCAGAACGACGAGGTGTCGAACTGAGAAACCGGAAAGAGGGGAGCGGAGACGAACATGAAATACAAGCGAATGGCTCTTGCGGCCTGTGCGCTGCTGCTCCTCCTATCCGCAACAAACCTGTCAGCCGTGCTGACCGATGAGCACCCACGCTATCATCAGCATCTTGAGCGCCCCGCCTATACACCCTGTGCCGACCACGGAGAAGATTTGCTCTGCTCTCATCTGCCGCTCGTGCTCATCGACACCGGCGGAGAGGCGATCCCGGGCGTGCCCATCCAGAGCGGCGGCAGCGGCCGTGAGGACGATGCTTTCACCACGACCGCAGACGGCAGTACGCTGCTGCGCGCGTCCGTCTCGGTGGTGGATCATGCCGAGGGCAACAATCACCCCGCCGACACGCCGACGCTTCAGAGCGTCATTGACATTCGAGTGCGGGGCAACTCCTCGCGCTATTTTGATAAGCACAGCTATCTTGTCAAGACGCTGACGGACGACGGTGCGGCCTCGCGCGATGTCGCCATGTTGGGGATGGATGCCTTCGACGAGTGGGCGCTGCATGGGCCGTACCTCGATAAGACGCTCATCCGCAATTATATGTGGTACAATCTTGCGGGCGAGATCATGGACTACGCGCCGAATGTGCGCTTCTGCGAGGTACTGCTCAACGGAGTGTATCAGGGGCTTTATGTTATGACGGAGACTGTCAGCTCCGGCGCGGATGCCCGCTTAAAGCTCACGGAGCCGTCGAAGGACACAGTGCAGACGAGCTATGCTCTGCGCCTTGACCGCGGCAGCGGCAACGAGGTCAAAAACATCGAGACCTTCTCCCAATACGCCCTGCGAAATCTGCAGGATATAGACATCGTCTATCCGGGAACAAAATGGCTTACGCCGGAGCGCGCGGCGTGGATCGCACAGGATTTCTCCGACTTTGAAAAGTCACTCTACTCCTATGACTATGATACCGAGCCCTATGCATGGTGGGAGCAGGCGGACATGAGCTCTTTCGTGGACTACTTTATCCTCAACGAGTTTACCTGCAACTATGATGCGGGCTGGCTTTCCACCTATATCTACAGGGATGTGCGCGGCAAATACAAAATGTGCATCTGGGACTTCAACTCCGCCTGTGACAACTACAGTCATCCGGTCACAGAGCCGCAGCATTTCGAGCTGCAGCATAACGTCTGGTACTATATGCTCAGCAAGGACGAGGACTTTATGAACGCCGTGATCGAGCGCTACCGTGCGCTGCGGCAGGGTGTCCTGAGCGATGCATATCTCAACGGCTATATGGATGCCGTGGTGGAATGGCTCGGCCCCGCCGTCGATCGCAATTTCTCCGTCTGGGGCTACACGCTCGAAAAGGATATGCTCTCCCCCGCAGAGCGAAACCCGCACACGCACACCGAGGCCGTCGCGCAGATGAAGCGCTTCTGCACGGAGCGCGGTGCGTGGATGGACGAGCACATCGACATTCTGCGCCAATACAGCCACGAATCCAGAAATAAGAAATTCAACCACTGAGAAAGCGAGGGCGGAGCCGTGAAAAAATTTATCATCGCGCTTTCCGCTCTGATCCTGCTCTATCTTGCTTATGACACGGCGCGCTACCGGCTGGGATGGTACATCGACCTGAAGCCGGACGAGCCGGTGACGGCCTTTATGACCACGGATACGCAAAGCATTTACATGGATCGCGGCAGCGGTCCCGAGCCGTTTACCGTTAAGGGCGTAAACCTCGGCGTGGGCATCCCGGGCGAGTGGGCGACGGACTACGCCATCGACAGGGAGACCTATCTGCGCTGGTTCGGGCAGATGCAGGAGATGGGCGCCAATACCGTACGCGTTTACATTACGCTGCATGACGATTTTTATAATGCCTTCTATGAATACAACACGCTGCGCGAGGAGAACGGCGAGGAGCCGCTCTGGCTGATCCACGGCGTGTGGGTCAACGACTATGTGCAGAATTCCCACCGCGACGCCTACGATAAGGACTTTCTCGATGCGTTTATCGAGGACGGGCGCACGCTGGTCGACGTTCTGCACGGCAACAAGAAGATCTCGCTCGGGCGGGGCACGGGATCGGGCTTTTACAATAAGGATGTTTCCCGCTGGGTCATCGGCTATATTCTCGGTGTGGAGTGGGAGGATGTGACCGTCACCTACACCAACCACAAATACCCCGATCTGCCGCCCTATCAGGGAACGTACCTCTCCGCGACGGAGGACGCCTCCGCCTTTGAGTCCATGCTTGCTCAGGTGGGCGACCGGATCATTGAATACGAAAGCCGCCGCTATAAAAGTCAGCGTCCGGTCGCCTTTTCCAATTGGCCCACCACCGATCCCTTTCTCTATCCGGAGGACATCACGACCTTCTTTATGAAATGCGCGCAGGTCGATGTCGAGCATATCCGCGCGGAGGACGCCTTCCTTCCCGGTATGTTTGTCTCCTATCATGTCTATCCCTACTATCCCGATTATCTCAACTATGTCCTCAACCGCACCGAAATGGACCGCAAGCCCGTATGGGACGGCAAAGCCGTTATTTCCCGCGTGGAAACCGGTGCAGGCACCCCCATCAGCGATGTGCTTCTGCAGTCGGATTTTTATGATGAGACCGGTGCGGTCAATACCTACCTTGCCTATCTTCGTGCGCTGCGGCGGCACCACACCATGCCTGTTGTCATCTCCGAATTCGGTGTATCCACCGGGCGCGGCATGGCGCAGAAGGATCAAAACACCGGTCGCCATCAGGGACATATGTCCGAGCAGGAGCAGGGACAGGCACTGGTGGCATGCTGGAAGGACATTACCGCCGCAGGCTGTGCGGGCGGCTGTGTGTTCACATGGCAGGACGAGTGGTTCAAACGAACCTGGAACACCATGCACGCCGTAAACCTCCAGCGCACGCCGTACTGGAGCGACTATCAGACCAACGAGCAGTATTTCGGTCTTCTCTCCTTTGATCCTGGTGAGGAAAAAAGCGTGTGCTATGTGGACGGCGACCTCAGCGAATGGACAGAGGAGGATAAGCTCTTCGATACCGGCAGTCGGGCGCTTTCCATGAAGTATGATGAGCGGTTTATTTATCTGCTCGCCTACGAAAAAGGCTTCGCAGACGGCGAAAAAACACTTTACCTGCCCATAGATACAACGCCCGCAACGGGCAGCACCTACTGTGAAAACTACGATCTGCGCTTCGAACGCGCGGCAGATTTTGTGCTGACGCTTGATAAAGCGGATAACAGCCGCCTGCTGGTGCAGGAGCGCTACGAGGTGCTGCGCGCCATGTTCTACCACGAAACGCATGGCGAGGACGCCTACCTTGACCCGCCGGATATCGATACGCCGCTGTTTAAGCCTGTCAATCTGATGCTGCAGACGGCAACGCCGCTGCTGACCGGCAACTGGCAGGCAAGCGCCGAGATCTACGAAACGGGGAAGCTGGCCTATGGCAACGCCAACCCTGCTGCGCCGGATTATTCCTCACTTGCCGACTTCATCTTTGCCGGCGACTATGTGGAGATCAAGCTGCCGTGGCAGCTTTTGAACTTTGCCGATCCCTCACGCATGACTATCCACGATGATTATTACGACGATAATTACGGCGTGGAGTACATTACCATTGATGCGATCTATCTCGGTCTGACCGACGGCACAGCGGAAAGTCGCGCTGCGCTCTACCCTGCGGCGCTCAAGGGCTGGGGCAACAAGGTAACCTATCACGAGCGGCTCAAGCCCTCCTATTACATCATGCAGGCACTTTGGCGATAAGCGAATGTAAAAAGAAAGGAGAGAAAACCGGTGTTTGTTGAAATTCTGATCTATATTTATCTCGGCATCTGCGCCGGTATGATTCTTTTCAATATTGTGACGGCACTGCTTTCCCGCCGCAGGGCGCACCGGTTCCACCGCAGAAGCACCCGCTTTGAAAAGGAGATCTCCCGGGAGCTTGACCGGCTGGCGGAAACCGGTGAGGTCAGTGCGGAGCACCTGCGCCGCATGGAACGCAAGCTGCGCCGGGTGAATAATATGGTGACCTACGATCAGGCGCTTGAACGCCTGCTTCCCTGCCGTCCGGCGCTGGTGCACGACTATCTGCTCGCCTCCAGCGGCGTCGTTGTTGCACTGGCAGAGGATTACTGTCGTCGTGATGAGATCGAGTCCGCCTATTTTCCCTATCTCATCAAAAAGTACCGGCTCCTCAGCGGAGAGAGCTGTCCGGAATTAAAAGCGATGCTGCTCGATCTGCTGCACGAGCCAAGCCTTTATTGCCGCGAAAATACCATGCAGGCGATCTACACATCGGGAGATCCCGTCCTTGTGGTGCAGGCGCTGCAGATCATCAATGCCGACAGCTATTATTACAGCGGTAAGCTCCTCTCCGATGGCTTGCTGAATTACACCGGTAGCTCACAGGTGCTTGCCTATGCGCTCTGGTGCGTACTTGCAAAATTCCAGCCGTGGCTGCAGGTCGCTCTGCTTAATTATCTTCGTTTTTCCACCGATGCATACTGTGCGCAGATTCTTTCCCTTCTCAATGACCCCGCACAGGACGATGAGGTTCGCTTTGCCTGCCTGCGCTATTTGGGGCACTATCCCTATCCTCCCGCCTGCTCCAGTCTGCTGGGCTATGCCCGGCCGTCAAAGGATATGCGCTGGGAGTATGCCGCCATTGCGTCCTCTGCACTGGCAGGCTATCCGGGGAGGGAAACTACAGCGGTCCTGAAAAACAACCTCTACCACCCGAACTGGTATATTCGCTTCAATGCATCAAAAAGTCTGGAACAGCTCGGCTTCGGCTACCTTGATCTGATTGATGTGATCGAGGGCAGCGACCGGTATGCCTCCGAGATCCTGCGCTATCGCTTCGATGTGCGGGAGCTGGAGGCAAAAGGAAAGGAGGCGGCAGCATGTACGACGGTATAAAGCTGTTCCTTACGGGTGTGGGCTATTTCTTCATCGCCTACCTCATCGGCTATTCCACCTTTCTGTTCCTTTCTGTTCTCGTCGGCTCGGTCGACCTGTATAAACGCGACCGGCAGGAAAAGCTGAAAAGCATTCTGCCCACGGATTATTACCTGCCCATCAGCATTATCGTCCCCGCTCACAATGAGGAGGTCACCGTGGTGGATACGGTACGCTCGCTCCTCTCGCTGGAATACCATGTCTATGAGATCATCGTGGTGGACGACGGTTCCACCGACAAAACTGCGGAGGTGCTTGCAAAGGCGTTTGATATGCATTTGATTCACCGTCCCATTCGTCGGCGGATCAACTGCCAGCACGAGGAATATGTCTACGAAACACGCTCGCAAAAGGTGCCGCTGACGCTGATCCGCAAGAAAAACGGCGGCAAAGCGGATTCCCTGAACATGGGCATCAATGCCGCCAATTATCCCTATTTCATCTGCATGGATGCCGATTCCGTTTTGCAGTATGACTCGCTGCGCCGCATTGCCCAGCCGGTGCTGGAAAACGGCAATGTCGTGGCAGTGGGCGGTCTGGTTCGCATTTCAAACGATGTGGAGCTGGAAAAAGGGCGGGTGACCCGGTACCGTCTGCCGCGCAATATCCTTGCCTTCATGCAGGTGCTGGAATATGACCGTTCTTTTCTTGCCTCCCGCATTCTGTTCGATCATTTCAACGGGTCGCTTATCATCTCCGGCGCCTTCGGTCTGTTCAAAAAGGATACCGTCATTGCGGCGGGCGGCTATGACAGCTCAACCATGGGCGAGGACATGGAGCTGGTCGTCAAGCTGCATGAGTACTGCACGCTCAATCATATTGATTATGCCATTCGCTATACCACCGATGCCGTCTGCTGGACGCAGGTGCCGGAGCGTTTGAGCGATCTGTTCAAGCAGCGCCGGCGCTGGCATTTGGGCTTGTTCCAAAGTCTGTTCAAGCACCGTGTCATGTTCTCCAACCACCGTTTCGGCGCCGTAAGCTTTATCTCCTATCTCTATTTCCTCATTTATGAGCTGCTTTCGCCGTTCATCGAGATTTTCGGTGTCTTTACCATGGCGCTTGCCTGGTGCTTCGATCTCATCAACGTGCCGTTTATGCTGCTCTTTTTCCTCATCTATGCCGTATTCGGTGCGATCCTGACGCTCACTGCCTTTTTCTCACGCATCTATACGGCGGATCTGACGGTTTCCTTCGGCGATGGTGTCAAAGCGGTTTGCCTGTGCCTTTTTGAGCTGGTCGTGCTGCGCTTCCTTCTTGCGTGGGTTCGCAGCACCGCCTTCATTGGCTACAAAAAGAACAAACTCAACTGGGGGCGCATCGAGCGCCGTAAAATTGATCTGAAGTGATAAGGAGGGTGACTGCCTGTGCGCTCTGATTCCTTGAAAAAATGGCTCGGCGTCGTCCTGCTGCTCGGCGCTCTGTTGGGCAGCCTGCAAATTGCAAGTGCAAGAGAAACGCTCCTTATTTCCGGGAACGCCGATCTTTACCCCATCGAATCCTATAACAGTACCGAGGAACGCTATGTGGGTCTGCTGCCGGAGCTGTACGCATATTTAAGCGAATGCACCGAATATGACTTCATATACCTCCCGTACAGCCAAAATACCACGCAGGCACAGCAGGCACAAAACCGGCAGGCGGATATCATCTCTGCCTATCCCGCCGGCGCTGTCAGTGATGCTCTGCTGCGCCGCCGTGTGCTGATCTGCCAAGGGCTTGCCGGCACGGACGCCGTATATGTCGGCTTTACCGAAGCGCTCTCCCAAGCCCGCGCCGATGAGCTGGCTCAGGCGCTGGAAAGCATCTCCGGTGCGGAAAAGCTCGGTGTACTGGCGGACTATGCCGGCAAAAACGGTGCCGGGGTCTGGCGCACCCGCTGGCTCATTACGCTTGCCGTACTGGCTGTCATGGTGCTTGCCGCAGCCGTCGCACTGGTTGTATTCCTGCGAAAAAAACACGCCGAGCTGCGCGCGGGTGCACTTCTTGATCCGCGCTACGGCATCGGCAATGACCGCTTCTATCTGCACTGCATGGAAACTTTGCTCCCCGCCCCGCTGCGGAGCCTGACTTATGTTGTCTGCTTCGGCTGTGATATGCCTGTGCTGGAGTCCCGCTGCGGCGAACCGGAGCGGGAGGATCTGTTTTGCCGGGCTGCGGAGTTCCTCAGCCGTAACTGCGCCCGGGAGGATTACCTCGCCTGTGTAGGGAACGGCATGTTTGCCATCATATGTCAGCGCGGCAGCCGTGATGCCATGCATCGGCGCGCCATATCGCTGGTACAACGGCTGGACGCCTATCTCACCGGCTTTCGCAGTGAATACAGCGGAGCGTTTCGTGCCGGCATCTGCTCGCTGGAGGAAAATCCGGACTGCACCGCCGAGGCTGCGCTTTTCAGCGCACGGCAGGGCTGCGCCTATGCCTTTGCGCACGATCTGCTCTGCGCCTTCAGTACCCGCGGTATGGTCAGCGATAGCGAACAGCTTGAACGGCTGCGACGGCGCATGACCGAGGCCATTGAAAAGGACGAGTTTAAGCCGTATTTCCAGTTTATCGTGGATCGCAGCGGCACCGTCGTCGGCGCGGAGGTCGTCTCCCGCTGGCACAATCCCTCCGAGGGGGTGCTGTCCCCGTCCAAATACATCGACCTGATGATTCGCGCCGGCACCATCACCGAGCTTGATCTCTATCTGTTCCGCAGTGTCTGCGCGCAGCTTCAGCAGTGGAAGCTTGAGGGAAAGGAAGATCTTTTCCTGTCCTGCAATTTTTCCCGCCAGTCAATTGCGGATAAGCACACTCTGGTGCGTGTCTGCCAAATCGCCGGACAGTACAATTTCTCTCACGACCGTCTTTTGGTGGAGATCACCGAAGACTCTCTCACCCGTAACCGGGATACTGCGCTGGAAACAGTCAGGGGGCTGCGTTCCTTGGGTTTTCGCATTGCGCTGGACGATATCGGTGCGGGCTGTTCCTCCCTTTCCGATCTGTGCGTCTTCCCGATCAACTGCGTAAAGATCGATCGCAGCATCCTGCTCAATGCCGGTGAAAAACGCGGGCGGGCGCTGCTTACCGGCGTGGCACAGCTCGCACACCGCATGGGAATCCATGTGCTGTGCGAGGGCGTGGAAACAGAGGAACAGCTAAACATCGTTCTTACGGCAGGCAGCGACTTGATTCAAGGCTATTATTTCTCTCGTGTCCTTCCCCGTCGGGAAGCGGAACGCTATCTGCGCGAACGAACCGGGCAATAAGGGAGGCGCCGCAGAAAAGCAGAAAGCGTTCACGCATTATTCGGTTTGCCGCCGCTTTACAGAGTTTTCAAAATATCGGCTACACGGCGGCAATGATTGGGAAATCTGTCCCGCAGCTCCTGCACTGCATTATCCATTATATAGGGGTACCCCACCAGAGAAAGGATCGGAATATCATTATAATTGTCCCCGAAGGACATAACCTCCTCCGGCTTTACTCCCATCGCTTTGCAGATGATCTTCAAGCCGGAGCCTTTATCGGCGATCGTAAAATCGATCCACTGCTCGCCGGCAACCGCCACCTGAAAGATCTCTCCCCAGCGTTCCTTAAAATATCCGATCACCGCTTCGCTCCCGCGGCGGCTGAATGCCGAAACCTTGATGATTTCCTCCGGGATCTCCTCGGGGTCGTCCACCACCTCGGTCACATTCCCCACGTCCTCCCGCATATGGCGCAGATATTCCTCATCGCGGGTGCATACATAGCAGGTGTTTTCTCCGCTCGCATTGATCTCGCACCCCGGCTGTGTCATAATGTCCCGACACAGCTGAACCGCCTCGGTGCGGTTCAGCGGCACCTTGCCCCACACCGGCGCCGGGTCACCTGGGCCGAATACCACCGACCCGTTTTCGCAGATATAGGCAAGCTCCTTGCCCGCCGGTGCAAACAGCCGCCGCAGGCTGTGGTACTGTCTGCCGCTGGCAGGGCAGAAAAGGATCCCCTTTTCCCGCAGCCGCGCGATCTCCCGCAGCGTTTCGGCGTCAATGGCAGTCTCCGCCCTATGCAGCAGCGTGCCGTCTATGTCACATGTCACCAGTCGGATCATTTTTGTCCCTTCTTTCGGGCTGTTTTTCGCTCCATATTATAGCATAGTCTGCCCACTTCGGCTACTTCCGCCCGTTATTTTTGCACAAAATGGCGAATTTATTGTGCATTATACCCAGTTTAAGTATAATAGTATAGTAATAAATGTCGTAATTGACAATCATTAGACTAAGTTATATAATATAGTAAAGTTTCGGCAAGGTTTTTGTAAGGTTTTTGTAAATCCCTTGCCTACTTTCATTTCCCATGACCGCTGCCCTCTGCGGTGCGGTCAAAAAAAGAAACATGGAGGAGAAAAACAATGAAAAAAGCACTGTCTATGCTGCTGGCTGTCATCATGGTTCTTACCCTGATGGTCGGCTGCGGCGAGAAGCCCGCACCCACTCCCGATAACGAGGAGCTTTCCGCTGTCCAGCAGATCATTAAGGAAGCAGAAGGCATGACTCTTGAGGAGCTGGCGAAAAAAGCGATCGAGGAGTCCAACGGCAAGACCTTCTACGGCGTTGGTAACTCCAGCCGCGGCAAGAGCGCTCTGCCCCTGTTCATCGAGTACCTGCAGTCCATCGACTCCAGCTACACCCTGAACTTCGAGTGGCAGCAGCCCAAGAACAACAAGATCTTTGAGCAGCTCACCGCTGACTCCCTGAAGGCGACCGGCACCTTTGCCATGACCCTCATTCAGGACGGCAACCAGATCGAGAGCAAGATGGTCAAGACCGGCGTTCTGGATACCTTTATCCCCAAGGATTGGGCTGACGCCAACAACACCACCGCCGATGCCTATGAAGGCTATCTGCCCCTGCAGACCCTCAATAAGGTCTTTATGTATAACTGCGTCGGTGAAAAATCCTATGATAATGTTTGGGATTTCGTAGCCGAGGGCGAGCACGGCCTGTTCATGGATATTGATTCCGAGATCGTGGGCAAGAACTTCCTGTATATGCTTACCCGTGACGATTATTCCACCGCCCTCAAGACTGCTTTTGAGGCGCTCCCCGCTGAGGAGCAGGCTTACTTCCAGCCCACCATTGATGCCATGGCTGCCGATGCTGCGAACCTCGGTCTGACCGAGAACGCCAAGTACGGTCTTGCCTGGATCAAGCTGTGGGTCGGCAGCTACAATGCCCAGACCGATGATGGTCCTATCTGCAATACTTTGGTTTCCAAATCTGCTACCGATCAATTCGGTCTGCTGGTTTATTCCAAGCTGCGCTCCGTTGAGGAGTCCGACACCGTTTCCAAGAACAACATCAAGGTTGCTGCTTATCAGGATGGCTACACCGGTCTCGGCGGCTATGGCTACTGCCACTATCTGTTCGTCACCGATAACAGCCCGCTGCCCTGGACTGCCTGCGCCTTTATCGCCTACATGACCTGCACCGTTGACGGCTTCTCTGCCTGGGGCAAGGATATGGGCGGCTATTCCTCCAATCCGACCGTTGCTGCCGGCACCGAGGAGAAGTATCATCATCAGGAGGGCGGCTATGTTGACGGCGTCAACACCTTCGACTGCAAGAATGACCGCGGTTATGAATGGTGGGCTGATAAGCTGGTCCTCGAGGATCCTGAATACTGCGCTTCTGTTGCCTTCACCGTAGGCAGCTGGATCGAGGTTTTGGATAAGTACAGCGCCGGCTGATAAAATCACCACGCACTTATCCTTGCGATCTGTTAAGAAGTAAAGAACGCGCCCCCGGATCGCGTCCAACCGCCGCGCCGGGGGCGTTCCCCTTTTCGCAGCCCCACTCCCCACAAGAGAGGTGAAACCCTACCATGAATAAAGCCGCAGCTTTACAGGCCAATCCCGCCGCCGTGCGGCGCAATAAGGTCAAAACCTTTTTTTCCAAGCCCCATAATGTTATCCTGCTGCTGATGGGCATCGTCCTTACCATCACCACGGTAGCGCCCATCGTCGCCATTGTGCAGGATACCTTCAAGATCCACCCAGGTACCATCGATGCCCACCTGACCGGTCAGGTTTCGGGCTACACGCTGGTCAATTACACCGATCTGTTCACCAGCCCGCTGGCCAAGATCAATCTTTGGACCCCCCTGTGGAATACCGTCCTGCTTTCGGTCGGCTCCTGCATCGTGGCTATCCTTTTCGGCGGCATTTTTGCGTTTCTCATCACACGCACCAATCTTTCCTGCCGCAAATACTTAAGCTCCATCTTCATCTTCCCCTACATCATGCCCCAGTGGACTCTGGCGGTCGTGTGGCAGAACCTTTTCAATTCCAATGCCGTTACCGGCACCAGCAACGGTCTGCTCACCTCCCTGTTCAATGTTCAGATGCCGCTGTGGTGGTGCAAGGGTCTGTTCCCCAGCTTGATCGTACTGGGCTTGCACTATGCGCCCTTTGCCTATATCCTCATCGGCGGCATCTTCCGTAATATGGACGCTAACCTTGAGGAAGCCGCTACCATTCTGGATACCCCCAAGTGGAAAACCATGTTCCGCATCACCCTGCCCATGGTAAAGCCCGCCATTCTCTCCACTATTCTGCTGGTGTTCGGCAGCTCCATGGGCTCCTATCCCGTTCCGCATTACCTGGGGCTTGCCACCCTTTCCACCAAGTATGTATCCATGAACTCCAAGTATACCGGCGAAGCCAGTATCCTTGCCATCATCATGATGATCTTCGGCGTGGCCATCATGCTGCTCAATCAGCGCAGCCTGAAGAGCCGCAAAAACTACACCACCGTCACCGGCAAATCCGGCCAGATCTCCAAGATCACGCTCGGGAAATACGGCAAGTACATCATTGCCATCATCCTGGTCATCTTCACGTTCTTCACGAGCATTTTCCCCATCATCTCGTTCGCCTTTGAGACCTTCCTGCCGAACCCGGGCGACTATTCCTTCCTCTATACGGGCGATGCTTCGAACCTCACGACCAAGTGGTGGCTCACGAGCGAGAACGTCACCGAAAACGGCATGTACGGCCAGAAGGGCATCTTGTATAACGAGACGATCTGGCGGGCGTTTAAAGGCACGATCCTTGTTTCCGTGGCCTGCGCGCTGCTGGCCGGCTCCATCGGCACGATGATCGGCTACGCCGTCTCCAAAAACCGCCGCAGCCGCTGGGCCAACTACGTCAACTCCGTGGCCTTCCTGCCCTACCTCATGCCGTCCATCGCCGTCGGCGTCGCGTTCTTCATCCTGTTCTCAACGGAAAAGCTGAACCTCTTCAACACCTATACGCTGCTGATCATCGTCGGCACCGTCAAATACATCCCGTTTGCCAGCCGGAGCAGTCTAAACTCCATGCTCCAGCTCTCGGGCGAGATTGAAGAGGCGGCAATCATCCAGGATATCCCGTGGGTCAAGCGCATGACGCGCATCATCATCCCGATTCAGAAGTCCTCGATCATCTCGGGCTTTTTGCTGCCGTTCATGACGTGCCTGCGCGAGCTGTCTTTGTTCATGCTTCTTTGCGTGCAGGGCTTCATCCTCTCGACCACGCTCGACTACTTCGACGAAATGGGCCTCTACGCTTTCTCCAGTGGTATCAACCTGATTCTGATCATTACGATCCTCATCTGCAACACGCTCGTGAACAAAGTCACCGGCGCAAGTCTCGACAAGGGAATAGGAGGTTAATCACATGCCTGAAATCAAACTCGAACACGTCACCAAGCGCTGGGCCAAGTTCTACG
>ENA-ORUI01001954-ORUI01001954.1-human-gut-metagenome-genome-assembly--contig:-NODE-1954-length-18795-cov-2.757844_pt1 | contig 18795 bp, 14 predicted proteins | sample MGYA00242078_ERZ509205 | MGnify/ENA primary metagenome ERZ509205 (study PRJEB26280, sample SAMEA2338828) | human gut metagenome | biome: human gut; feature: human-associated habitat; material: faeces... | reverse complement strand
TGGATATGAGCGACATCAGTGATCAGACCAATGACCTCTTCTTCCTGTGGTTTTGTAAGAATCCGCCCTTCAAACGTAACCGCCATGGTCGCATCTTTGAAAAAGCGGGCAGATTCGGTAAATTTTTCTCTCAATTCCTTCAGAATCTCTGTATACTCTGCATCAGGATCCATATGAACAATCAGACCGTATTTATTACTTTTAATGATGACTTTCTGTTTCATACCTGTGATCCCCCTCAATCTAGTCTCCATGTGTCGATGATGAACCTGCTGCCGATGCATGCCCTGTGATCAGCTCATCACGGCTTGTCTCTCCATAATAATAGCGCATCAGGTCTCTTCCAATCTCTGACGGATATAAAGATTCATAACCATTTTTGATACGGATCGCAAATGCGACTTCTGGATCGTCACTTGGCGCATAGCCAACAAACAGACCGTGATCCGGATGTGTAGTACTCTGCTGTGCCGTACCGGTTTTACCTGACATTGTAATATTTCCCAGCGAAGAATATGTACTGTTGCTGGTAACAACTGCCCGCATTCCCGACTGAACAGCATCCCATGTATTTCCGGAAACACCCTCTATCTGGTTCAGCACATCCGGTTCGTAAGTTTTTGTTACCTTACCATCCTTATTTTCCACATGATCCAGAAGGGAAAGATTATAAACAGTTCCTCTGTTTGCAATTGCTGTAACATATCTTGCAAGCTGAGTTGTCGTATAGTTATTAGTACCCTGACCGATTGCAGAACGTACAGAGTCCTGATCAGATACCTGAGGTGACGATTCCGGAATTTCGATTCCTGTTGTCTGGTTCAGTCCAAACATAGTCGCATATTTCAGAAGCGTCTCACATCCCTGGTTAGAAGAATATCCCGACTCGCTGCTCTTTGCATTACTGAGCATCTGGTTTGTAAGTCCCAGACGGTATCCAACTTCATAGAAGAACATATTGCAGGAATGCTGGATCGCACTCGTCACATTCAGACTTCCATGCGACCCCGGATAAATCCAGCATCGTGGACTCGGTGAAATTTTCTCATAGAGTCCGCCGCAGCTGATATACGTACTGGTATCAATGACATCTTCTGTCAGTCCGGCAACAGCAACCAGTGGTTTGTAAGTAGATCCCGGTGCCGTCTTCTCCTGCGTCGCATTATTATATAACGGTGCTGACTGATCATTTAAAAGCTTTGTATAATAGCCTGAATCCATGGTATTTGCAAGCCGGTTATTATCATATCCCGGATAGGATACACAGGCAAGAAGCTGTCCGGTCTTCGTGTCAGTTACTACGACCGATCCGGTAGATGGTTCCAGTCCAAGCTGTCCCGGTGTGATTTCCAGATCTTCAATCTTGGAATACATGAAATCATAGGCGGTCATTGTACCATCCGCAAGCTTATTATAAACATCTGCATCATAATCTAGAATTCCCTGCTCATAAAGCATCATACCAATCTGGCTTCCTGTGATTTCTTCATTGCGTATCATATACTTGTAGATCAGTTTGTCAAATCCGGAATTCTTAGGAAGATTTGCACTGATATACGCCAGAATCCCCTGATATACTTCATTCTGATCCGAATACTCACTGTCACTGTTCATATAATCAGTCAGTTTTGATGTATCGATCCAGTTCTTGGAGATCGCATAATTCAGATAAGTATAGAGACTGATGCTCTCATCATTTTCCCACGCAATATATGTAGAATCATTGGTATCAATCGAATCTTTCTGAATGATTGCTGCATTCTGGGTAAGTACAGTACTGATAATATAACTGAGATATGCCTGCATATCCTCATCACAGTCTTTATATGCCGGCGCACCTGAATCACTCAGCTGTGCCATCACATCTGCAAGCACTGCCTCCTTTTTGGAGGAAAATGACGCATACACACTTTTCTCAGTCTCCCCGGCATCCGCAGCCTCAAAATGTCCCACATTCAGAATCTCATTGGAAATAAATGCATTGTAAACATCACCAATCGGTATCTTCACATCACTTCCCTCTTCTGCCTGTGTACGGTCATAGGTCAGAGACGTAGTCAGATTGGAAAGGATGATTCCGGCAAGCTTTTCTTCCAGGAGATCATAAGCTGCCTTTTGCAGATTGGCATCAATAGAAAGATAGACATCATTTCCTGCTTTTGCCTTTTTCCCCTGCTTGGACTCAATGACCTTTCCCACACTGTTAACATAAAGTTTGATTTCACCTTTTTCACCTTGAAGTGTTTTATCCAGTGTCTGCTCCAGCCCTGCTTTTCCAACCACATCCGTAAGAGAATACGAGTCCGACTCCTTTTCATCCAACGCATCATATTCATCTTGTGAAATTACGCCCGTATAACCAAGAATAGACGCAAAATATTTGCTGTCCGGGTAATAACGGATTGAATCCTCTTCAATATTAACTCCCTGAAGAGTATCCAGGTTCTCCATAATAGCAGCTGTTGTACTTTCACTGACATCACTTGCAATCGTTGTAGCCACATACTTCTGATAGCGATTCAGTCCCATGGAATACCGGATTGTTACCAGCTTTAGGATTTCTTCTTTGGACAGCTTCTGTTCGTCCAGCCCATAACCGTAGGTATCATCTGTACAGAGATAATGCATCAGATCTGCCGCACTGTATGCCTTCTGCTTGTTACTGAGCTTATCAATGGTTGCTTTTCCAAACACATCCGCAAGGAACCGCAGACGCTGCACCTCGCTTGTCATGGAATAAGCATATTCTCCATTATCATTGAGAATAATTTTGAAATCATTGACAATAGAATCTCCATTCGATTCAACAATACTGATCACTTTCTCAATTGTCGCATTGATGATTTTATTTTTCTCTTTGACCGTATCATAGTCACCGTTGTCTTCAATCGTGACGGAATATGCGAGCTTGTTATCTGCCAGAACCACTCCGTTCCGGTCCAGGATACGACCTCTGGTTCCCTGTACCTCTTTTGTTTTCTGGATCTGAAGCTTATAGTCATCCAGATATGCCTGTCCGTTTACGATCTGTAAAACAAACACACGCTGTATCAAAATTGTAGAAAGCACAATAAACACAAGCATCAGCACAAACACTCTAGATTTTACCAAGTCGATAAACCATCTTTTCAGACGATCCAATAAATCAAACAAATCTGCTAGCACTCCTTTTTTCTTCTTCTTCAAGTCTTCGGTTAATATGCAGAATGATCTGATACAGAACAAGTGTAACCAGAATCGTGTAAACCAGTTCCGGCATGATCACATGTCTCAGATAATGCAAAAAATGGAAATCACTTTTTAACATGAATAAAAGGACATAAATCACCATACCATATAGAAACTCGCTGCCGGCAATAAGTGCCAACGGGAGTTTGATGTCTTCGTCATAAAATACTCTCTGGAAAAATCCGTTACCATATCCGATCAGCATATAGATCAGCGCATAAAATCCAAGCAGATTTCCACCTAGTATATCTTTTAAAAGTCCACAGAAAAAGCCGATGATCATTCCTTCTTTTTGTCCCCTCATAAATCCAAATGAGGACGTCACGATAATCAGGAGATTCGGAATAATCGAGACAAACGCCAGCTTTTGAAACACCGTTGTCTCCAGAAGAAAACAGACAGTGATCAACACAGCACAGATCAGGATCCTTTTAATCTTTTTCATGTCTATTCGCCTCCGTTATCGCTTCCACTTTCACCTTTTCCATCGATCAGATCCTGCTTTGTTGTTGTAATAACAAGAACTTCCTGTAATTCCTTAAAATCCGTAGCAGGAATGATATATCCGGATCTTGTCAGGTTATTGGAATCTACATTTACCTCTGAAATATATCCAACCAGAAGTCCCTGCAAATATTTGCTGCTGATATTCGATGTTACAACCTGTTCTCCGACCGCCACTTCATTTTCATTATTGGCAAGCTGTTCAAATTTTAAAAGTCCGTCCTGCACCGTCTGCAGATCTCCGCTTACAATACATTTGTCAAAGGTTGTCAGGATCATGGCACTTACATTTTTATCATCGATAATCGAACTTACTGTTGCCCAGTTCGGTCCGACTTCTGTGACGATCCCAACCAGTCCGGTTCCAGATAGGACATTCATATCTTCCCTGATCCCATCATTGCTTCCCTTATCAATCGTAAATTTCGAAAACCAGTTGCTATTCTCGCTGGCGATTACATTCGCAGCAACTTTCGGATAATCCGCTGTATTCTGATCCATCTTATATAGTTCTTTATATCTTTCCAGCGTTGCTGAATTCTGCTGCAATCGGTTATTCTCAGTCGTCATCTCTTCCAGGCGGGATTTCAGTTCTTTGTTTTCTTTTTTTATTTCCTGAAGTGTTGCAAAATTCTCTGAAACATCGCCGATCCACATCCCGACACGGTTGATTCCTTTCTGCATCGGCACGATCGTGTAACCTGCTGCCCAGGAAAGCGGTCCTTTCCCGGACTCTGCAAATCCGGAAAGTCCCATCAATACAATACATATGATAGCAAGGATCAGCAACCAGTATTTATTTGATGTTGAAAATTGATTCTTTCTTTTCATCTATCTTATCCACCTATAATTTTCATCCAACATTGAGTACGAAAGTTTTTTAAGTTCTTTTGAATTGATCATCCGTCGCAGCCCTTCTACTGCACACAGATCCGGCTTAGCAGCCACATGCACCGGATATCCAGTCACAGCTTCTATGTACCGGTCAAGCCCCGGTAGCCTGGAAACACCACCCGTCAGACAGATTCCATTCTTTCTGATTGAACGGGCTACCTCCGGTGGGGTCCGTTCAATCAACTGACCAATCTGCGAAGTACAGGTTTCCAGAGATTCTTTCATCGCAGCCCGTACCGCACTGCTTGGGATTTCCTGGTATCTTGGTACACCAACAACCAGATTACGTCCGGCAACCACCATGGAAGCTTTTCCGTTTCCGCCAAGCACTCCAAAACGTTTTCTGAGAGCCTCGGCTGTCTGTCTTCCGATCAGAAAATCATAATTCCGGCGGACCATATTCTGAACTGCCACATCAAATGTCATACCACCAATCTTAAGCATTTTATTAAGTACCATGCCACCTGAACCTACTACAGATAATTCGGTTGTAGCCGCACCAAAATCAACGATCAGCATCCCTTTTGTCTTCCGGACATCAATTCCCATTCCGATACACTGCGCAACACCGCGTTCTACAATACTCACTTCTTTTGCTTTCGCCGTTGAATGAACAACCAGATCAAAAAACGCCCGTTTTTCAACTTCTGTGACATCCGTAGGTACTGCGATCAGATATTCTGATCCTCTTGTAAAACGGCGCTCTTTCTTCAGCAGATTCTGAAGAAGATACTGCATATCCGTAAATCTGCTGATTACACCTTCTTTCATCGGAAACACCACTTCAATATTTCCCGGTGTTCTCTCGAACATCGCATATGCTTCATCGCCGACAGCCAAGATCTCTTTTCCGTCCACAATAGCAATTACATTCTTCTCTTTCCACGTACTGTCCTGCTTTTTATCATACACCTTGATCTCATAAGTCCCGAGATCAAGACCGTAAATATTTCGCGCCATAATCTAAAGTTCCTTTCCATACTACTTTTCCTTAAGCAGCTTCTGCTCTGCGAGTGATACATAGCAGTTATCACCAATAATGATATGATCCAGAAGTTCAATTCCAAGAAGGCTTCCGCCCTCCCGGATTCGCTGTGTCACAAGAATATCTTCCCTGCTCGGCATCGGATCACCACTTGGATGATTGTGCAACAATATAATATAGACTGCGTTCTTTTGCAATGCCTCTATAAAAAGCTCTCTCGGGGAAATTACGGACATATTTACTGTCCCTCTCGAAATTTTGCTTTCTCCGATCAGTCTGGAACGCGTATTCAGCATCAGCAGTTTCAAATGCTCCTGCCTGTAATAGCGCATATCTTCCATATAATATGCTGCAATTGTATCCGGTCTTGAAAAATCCAGATCTTCTCTGGCTGAAAGCTGGGACATTCTCTTGGAAAGTTCACAAAGGCATAAGATCTGAATAGCCTTTACTCTTCCGATTCCACTGATTTTCAGCAGTTCTTCTTTTGTCCAGCTTTGAAGATGGGCTTTGGCTTGTGGCTGTGTACCTTCTCCGGGATAAAAAAGCTTCCTGGCAAGATCCAGTGCACTCTCTCCCTTTGTTCCAGTCCTTAACAAAACAGCGAGCAATTCAATATCTGTTAAACTGCCCGCCCCAAAGCGTTCACATTTTTCATATGGCCGCTCTTCTGATAACATTTCTCGAATGGTATTTTTTTGATTCATCCTTTTGCAGGATTTGTTGATTCACACCAGACTCTCCACCCTTGTATATGGGATGCTTTATACATCCTATAAGAAACGATAAATGAATATGGAGATAATCACTCCAATAATGCTTGCGATCGTGATCTTAATCGTAAGACCAAACGTAATAACGACAAGTCCGAGGTTCAAAACAATCGGTGTCTCTACCCCGAAAGTCTGTCCATAAGAAAGCCAGCTAAGTGCTGGAACCCCTTCTGCAAGCACACCGATAAAGCCACCCAGAACAATTCCTGCCAAAATCAGCAGAAACAACGCCCAGGCATTCTTACTTCCGGCTCCTCTCATCTGTACTCCTCCTCTTTTGAATCACAAACTGGTATCATTTTAGCATATTTTAAAAAACGTGTATAGACTTTTTAAATATTATTTTTTTCTTAACACAGCTGTTTTCTATAAAAACGGTGCATATTTTTGTCGAATTTTTTCTGCGATTTTAATACCGTCTGCTGCCGCCGACGTAATCCCGCCGGCATATCCTGCGCCCTCTCCGCAAGGATAAAGTCCTCCAATCACGCTTTCCAGCGAATGATTATCTCTTACGATCCGTACCGGCGAAGAGGTTCTGCTCTCCACTCCGGAAAGAATGGAAAAAGGATGCGAAAAACCTCGAATTTTCTTGTTAAAATCTTCCATCCCATCCACCAGCGCGCTACTGATCTTTGCCGGAAAAATCCCCGCCAGGTCTGTCTCTTCATACGCACCCTTCATACATGGCTCATGTCCCTGATACCAGACTTCTGCTTCGGTCTTTTCCTTTTCTTTTCCGGTCACACTCCGGTAAAAATCCCCGTATCTCTGTACCGGAATTTTCCCTTTTCCTGCTTTGTAAGCTGCCTTTTCCAGTTTTCTCTGGAATGCAATTCCGGCAAGCGGATGGTCGCTTTCAAAATCCTCCGGTGTAACCGTCACAACGATTGCGCTGTTGGCATTGTGGCTGTCGCGGGCATGATAGCTCATTCCGTTGACCGCAAGATATCCCTCCTCCGAAGACGCATTAACCACATAGCCTCCCGGACACATACAGAACGAATATACACCTCTTCCATCCGGCAGTTTTGCAGTCAGCTTATAGGCTGCTGCCGGAAGAGATGCCTTTGCATCCCCATACTGGGAATGATTGATCAGCTCCTGCGGGTGTTCTGCACGTACACCAACCGCAAAGGATTTTGCCTCCATCGGAACCTTTTTCTCGAAGAGCATCGCAAAGGTCTCCCGCGCACTGTGTCCCGGTGCCAGAACCAGCGTCTCCGTCTGTATTTCTTCTTTTTCTTTTTTCAGAAGATCTTCATATACGATCCCTCTGATCCGCCTTGTATTTTCTGTAAAAAGGACCTCTGTCATCTGTGTATGGAAATGGATTTCACCACCCCACACAAGGATTTTCTCACGCATATTTCTGATCACAGTCCGTAGAATATCCGTTCCAATGTGTGGTTTATTCACATAAAGAATGTCTTTTGGTGCTCCGTTTTCCACGAAAATCTCCAGCACCTTACGATTGCGCCCCACCGGATCCTTGATCAGTGTATTTAGTTTTCCGTCTGAAAACGTCCCTGCTCCGCCTTCTCCAAACTGCACATTAGAATCCGGTTTCAGTACCCCCGTCTTCCAGAACTCCTCAACATCTTTCTGTCGTTCTTCCACCGGTGCCCCCTGTTCCAGAAGAACCGGCTGATACCCATATTCTGCAAGAAAATACGCACAGAAAAGTCCGGCAGGACCGCATCCGACAACTACCGGACGTGACTTCAATTTTTCGTTGCCTCCTGCCGGAAAAACATATGGCATTGCTTCATGGAGTTGCACATTGCCTGCACGCTTTTTTCGGGTGAGCATCTTCAAAAGCTGTTTTTCATTGTCCGCTTTTACATCCACAGTATAGACATAGAACAGCTCTGGCTTCTTTCTGGCATCCAGAGACTGCTTGATAATCTCATAGCTCTGTACCGCTTCTGTCCTGCACATCAGTGTGTGCACAATCTTTTTCTTCAAATCCTCTTCCGTATGCGTAACCGGAAGCTTCAGCTGACTGATTCTAAGCATTTGCCGCTCCTTTCCCTGCCAGATAACCACTGGTCCATGCCCACTGCAGATTGTAACCTCCGCAGATTCCATCTACATCCAGAATTTCTCCTGCAAAATAAAGTCCTTTTACAAGCTTCGACTCCATCGTGTCCGGATCAATTTCGCTTGTATCTACACCACCCGCACAGATCTGCGCCTGTTCAAACGGATTTGTCTTATCAATATAAGTACGGAAATGCTTACAGATCCGGCAAAGTCTTTCCAGATTCTCTTCACTAAGGTCATGCACCGGCATTGTTCCTGAAATTCCAATTCTCTTAAGCAACGCACCGGCAAGCTTTTTGTGGAATAACCCATTAAAATACTGTTCCATCACAAGACCATCCAGCCTTATCTTCCGTTCCTTTAACATCTGCAAAAATTCTACATCTCCAAAATCCGGCATAAAATCCAGTTCTGCAAAAACTTCTTTCTTTTCATACAGACCTCTCGCTGCATAACGGCTGATCTGAAAGACCGGAATCCCGGAAATACCATAATCCGTAAGCTGCAGCTCGCCGATATCAGAAGCCGTTTCTGTCCCATCGATAAAAACCGTTACTTTTCCATGAGTACGAACGCCTGCGACTTGCCGGTACAGCTTTTCCCTGCACCGGATCTGTACCAGAGCCGGGACAACCGGAACCAGCTTATGTCCCAGCATTTTTGCCAGGTCATATCCACTTCCGTCACTCCCTAGCTTTGCAGCTGCCTTTGATCCGGCCGCAAGGATCACAGCCTCACCGGAAATCATTCCTTTTTTCCCATCTTTTGAAAAACTGATCTGAAAACCATTTTTCTTTGGTATGATCCCAAATACGCGAACTCCGGTATGAATCCGGATCTTTGCCAGTTTCAGCGCAGACTCCAGCGCTTCCCTCACTGCCGAGGCTTGCTCGGACCAGGGATACAGATAGCCATTTTTATCCTTCGGATAAATTCCAAGATTTTTAAAAAAAGACGTTGTCTCAGGCTCAGAAAATTTTCCGATTGATTTCCATGCAAATCCGCTATTGTCACTTCGATAGCAGGATGAATCCTGAAAACGATTGGTAAAGTTACATCTGCCATTACCCGTCGACAGTATTTTTCTGCCAATTATTTCATTCTGTTCCAGAAGCAGTACATCTGCGCCGTTCTGCGCCGCCGTATGTGCAGCCATACTGCCAGCTGCTCCGCCGCCGATGATGATGACTCTTTTTTTCATTCTATAATTCCTTTACAATTCCTTTTTCATATAACTTCTGAAGAGACATTAAAATACCAAGTTTTGCATGCGCCCAGGTGAGACCTCCCTGAAAATATACTGCATACGGTTCTTTGATCGGTCCATCTGCACTCAGTTCGATGGACGATCCCTGTACAAATGCCCCTGCCGCCATAATCACATCACTGTCATATCCCGGCATTGCCCACGGTTCCGGTGTTACATAACTGTCAACCGGTGCTGCCGCCTGGATTCCCTGACAGAATGCAATTACACCTTCCGCACTTCCAAGTGTTACCGCCTGAATGATATCGTGGCGTTCCTCTTTTCCGTCCGGTACAACTGCATAACCAAGCTTTTCATATACATTCGCCGCAAAAATAGCACCTTTTAATGCACCTGCAACAACAGTCGGTGCAAGGAAAAGTCCCTGATAAAACGACTGCATCACACCAAGTGAAGCACCCACTTCTTTTCCAAGTCCAGGAGAAGTAAGGCGGTAAGCACACTGCTCGATCAGATCCTTTCTTCCAGCCACATAGCCACCGATCGGGGCAAGTCCGCCGCCCGGATTCTTGATCAGGGAACCGACAACCAGATCCGCACCCACATCACTTGGCTCCTTTTCTTCTACGAATTCACCATAGCAGTTATCCACCATACAGATGACTTCCGGTTTGATCTTCTTGACAAATGCAATTGCTTCCCCAATTTGATCCACAGAAAAACTCGGTCTTGTCTGATATCCTTTGGAACGCTGAATCGTGATCAGCTTTGTTTTCTCGCCAATCGCTTTTTCAATCGAATCAAAGTCAAAGCTTCCGTCCGGCAGCAGGTCCACCTGATTATAGATTACTCCATATTCTGCAAGGGAACCTGTGGATGGGCGGATTCCAATGACCTCTTCCAGTGTGTCATAAGGCTTTCCTGCGATGGAAAGCAGTTCATCACCAGGTCTTAAATTTGCAGAAAGTGTTAAAGCAAGTGCATGGGTTCCACAGGTAATCTGTGGTCTTACCAGCGCATCTTCGGTATGAAAGACATTTGCATACACCTTTTCCAGCGTATCTCTTCCGAAATCATTGTATCCATAGCCAGATGCATAGTTAAAGCATTCTGCATTCACCCTTGCTTCCTGCATGGCATGAATGACCTTCAGCTGGTTCAACTCTGCCATCTTATCGATCTTATCAAAACGTTCTTTCAGTGATTTTTCAATTTTTTCTCCAAAGTCATGAACTTCCGGTGAAATTCCGGTCTGTTCATATAATTTCTGTATTTTCTGACTGATATCCATTAGTCTGTAATCTCCTTTTCTTTCAGTATCGCAAGCATTGCCTGCAAAATCTTCTCTTCATCGTATCCGAATTCCTCTTTCTGGATCCAGTTCACATCCCGCTCTCTGCGGAACCAGGTCAACTGACGTTTTGCAAAATGACGGGTATCCCTTTTCAGGATCGTTACCGCTTCTTCAAGTGAATTCTTTCCATCCAGATAATCCAGAATTTCCTTATATCCAAGTCCCTGCATTGAAATCATTTCCCTTGTGCATCCTCTGGTCTTTAAAGCAGTCACCTCATCTACAAGCCCCTGCTCCACCATCAAATCCACACGACGATCAATCCGCTCATACAAACGGCTACGCACATCATTCAGAACAAAATACGCAAACTGATACGGGGAATCCTTCTCCCGTTCTGCTTCATTATGTTCGGAAATCTTTGTTCCTGTCTCATGATAATATTCCAGAGCACGAATCACCCGTTTTACATTATTTGCATGAATTGCATCTGCCGACTTTGGATCCGCTTCCCGTAGCCTGTCATGGAGTGCCTGCGCACCATGCTCCTTTGCATACGTTTCCAGCTTCTTTCGATAGGCAGTGTTTTCTTCTCCCTTTTCAAAATCAATGTCATACAAAAGCGCCTGGATATAAAATCCCGTGCCACCTACAACAATCGGAATACGTCCTCTCTTATAGATCTCTACCATTGCATCTTTTGCCATCTTCTGAAAAACAGCTACATTAAATTCCTCTTCCGGATTAAGCACATCGATCAGATAATGTTTCACACCTTTCATCTCTTCCGGCAAAATCTTCGCGGAACCAATATCCATGTGCCGGTATACCTGCATCGAATCCGCCGAAATGATCTCTCCTCCAATTGCTTTTGCAAGGCCAATCGACGCAGCCGTCTTTCCGACAGCAGTCGGGCCTGTCAATATGATCAGTGGCTTTTTCTTCTCTGTCTTCTGTGTCATGTTCTTCTCCTACACAATACGCTTAAATTTCTTTTCCAGTTCCCGCTTTGTCATCGCAATGATCGTTGGCCTGCCATGTGGACAATGATATGGATTATCCAGGGACAACAGTTCATTGATCAGTTCATCCATTTCTGCATAGGACAGCTTCATATTTCCTTTGACAGCCGCCTTGCAGGACATGGACGCAATCTTCTCATCAATCAGCTCTGGTTCCAGACTGGTCGATAACCCATCCGATAGAGAATCCAACATTTCAAGAAGCAGTTCCTTTTTGGCGATTCCAAACAGATTATCCGGAATTGCGCGAACTGCGTACTCGTCACCACCAAATGGCTCAATTTCAAACCCGATTGCCGTAAAACGGTCTTTAAATGTCTCCAACACATCAATCTCCTGCATAGAAAGGCTCAGGATGATCGGTGGGCTCAAGTATTGTGAAGTATACTCTCTCTTCTTCATTCCTGCAAGGGTCCTTTCATAAAGGACTCTTTCATGTGCAGCATGCTGGTCTATAATATAGAGGCTGTCACGATACTGGATCAGCCAGTAGGTTTCAAAAACCTGTCCGATGATCCGGTATTCCTGTCTTGCCTCTTTCTTTAAAATCTGCTCTTCAAACAAATCTAACTGTTTTACTTTTTTTGCTTTCAAATCCTTCAAAAACAGATTTGACTCTGTTTTTTCTGGATCACGCTCTGTTTTTTCTTTACTTTTATCAGAATACGCTCTGTTTTCTGTTCCTTTATTCTGGATATCTACAGCCGGATTTTCATCTAATGCAGCCATCTTTGACTCTTTGGCACCGATATTCTTCTCTTGCTCTTCTTTTGCTTCTGTAAGATGACTGGCATAAACCCGCTCCCTCATCTTCTGCATAAAATAATCCAGCTTTTCGTCACCGGTTGAGACTGTCTTTTCTGTACTTATCTGTGTCTGAAGTTCTGCTGACGGCATCTCTGACTGCGACCAGGATTCCGCTCGCTCTGCCCCCTCCTGAACGGAACTCTTTCGCATCTTAGGTGAAGTGCCATCTGTTCGATATGGATTTCCCGCATCTCTTATAACAGTTTTCTTTTCCTGTCTTTTTTCAGACATTCCCGGTACTTTGATCTCAGACATTTCCACTTCCGGAATCAACTCCGGCTCATGCAGTCCCTTACTGATCGCCTCATAAAGCAGATTGTAAATCCCCTGCTGGTTACTGAACCTAAGTTCCATCTTGGATGGATGCACATTTACATCAATTTTTTCCGGATTGATCTCAATCTGGAATGCAACAAACGGATAACGATGCTGCATCGTAAAATCTTTGTATCCATCTTCAATCGCTTTTGCAAGAATACTGTTCCTTACATAACGCCCGTTGACAAAATAATTTTCAAAATTTCGATTTCCACGGTTAATCACTGGCTTTCCCAGATATCCGGACAGCCTTACACCATCTTTTTCAAATTCCAGTGGGATCAGATTGTTCGCAATTTCCCGTCCGTAAATGTGGTAAATGACATCTTTCATCTTCCCGTTCCCGGAAGTATGCAGCTTTACCTGTCCATTGTTGATAAACCGGAAGGAAATATCCGGATGGGAAAGGGCAAGTCTGGTCAGCAGATCACTGATATGGCTTGCCTCTGTCATCGGCGTCTTCAGGAATTTGCGCCTGGCAGGTGTATTGAAAAACAGCTGACGCACCAGAAAGGTCGTCCCATCCGGCGCTCCGGTCTCCTCCGGCGTTCTTCCTTTTCCGCCTTCTATGATATATTTTGTCCCAAATACGTCTTCTCTTGTCTTTGTGATCAGTTCCACTCTTGCAACTGCCGAAATACTCGACAACGCTTCTCCGCGGAACCCAAGAGAAGACAAATGTGTCAGATCCTCTGCACTGCGGATTTTGCTGGTCGAATGGCGCAGAAATGCATTTTCCACGTCCTGTTTCGCGATCCCACAACCATTATCCGTAATTCGTATCAGAGAAATCCCGCCCTCTTCAATCTCCACAGTCACCGCTGTAGATCCTGCGTCAATCGCATTTTCCACCAGCTCTTTCACAACAGAAGCCGGGCGTTCAATCACTTCCCCGGCTGCTATCTTATCAATTGTAATCTGATCCAGCAATTCTATATGCGGCATTCGATTCTTCTTTCCTTTCTCTTATGGATCAGCCTACCATCTGTTCCGCAGCTTATTCTGCAGCTGATACAGTTTGTTCATGGCATCCATTGGCGTCATATGGCTGATATCCAGTTCCTTTAACTCATTTAACACATCATCATCTTTTACGGTATCAAACAGAGAAAACTGTGTCAGATCCACCTCATCCAGCTTCTTCTGCGTTTTTTTCTTCGTCTCACTTCCCTGTACCGCAATATTCTTTACTTTTCCGGTAATATCCGCTGTCACCAGCTCTTCTACGATCTCTTTGGCGCGGTTAATGACCGGATCCGGCACTCCTGCAAGCTTTGCGACCTGGATACCATAACTCTTGTCTGCTCCACCCTTTACGATCTTACGCAGGAATACGATATCATCACCTTTTTCCTTGACCGCAATACAATAGTTGTTGACATTGCTAATCTTGCCTTCCAGCTCGGTAAGCTCATGATAGTGGGTTGCAAATAAGGTCTTTGCCCCAAGAAGTTTGCTGTTGCTGATATACTCGACAACCGCCCAAGCAATACTCAATCCATCAAAGGTACTGGTTCCTCTTCCAATCTCATCCAGGATCAGAAGGCTCTTGCTTGTCGCGTTTCGCAGAATATTTGCCACTTCGTTCATTTCCACCATGAAAGTGCTCTGTCCGCTTGCCAGGTCATCTGACGCTCCCACACGGGTAAAAATGCGGTCCACAAGTCCAATATTTGCTGAAGACGCCGGCACAAAGGATCCCAGCTGTGCCATCAGTACGATCAGCGCAGCCTGACGCATATAAGTGGATTTTCCAGCCATGTTTGGTCCGGTAATGATGGAAATGCGCTGTTTTTTATCATCCAGATAAGTATCGTTGGCAATAAACATATCATTCGGGATCATCTTTTCCACCACCGGATGTCGCCCATCACGAATGTCGATCACGCCCTTTTCATTGATCTTTGGCCGTACATAGTTGTTGCGCTCGGCAACCAGTGCAAGCGAAGCTATCACATCCAGCTTTGCAACTGCCTTTGCTGTTCTCTGTATCCTGGTCAACTCTGCTGCGATAGTATTTCTCACCTCACAGTAAAGCTCATATTCCAGTGCATACAGTTTATCTTCCGCACCAAGGATCATGTCTTCAAGTTCTTTAAGCTCCGGTGTGATATAACGCTCAGCATTCGCAAGGGTCTGTTTTCTAGTATAATAATCCGGGACAAGATCCTTGTAAGAATTCGTCACTTCCAGATAATAGCCGAATACTTTGTTGTATTTTATTTTCAGGTTTTTAATGCCTGTTTTTTCTCGTTCATCATTCTCAAGTTTTGCAAGCCAGTCTTTTCCGTCCGATTTCGCCCGGCGAAGCTTATCAACTTCTTCGTTATAACCGTCGCGGATAATATTTCCCTCTTTCATGGCAAGCGGCGGATCCTCACGAATGGCTTTCGTGACGAGCTCGCAGAGATCTTCTAATGCATCCAGATCTTCATAAATCTCTTTTAAAAGCGGTGCCTGCAGATCCTGTAAAATATAGCGGATCGGTGGCAGCATCTCCAGAGAACCTTTGAATGCGGTGAGGTCTCGCGGATTCGCAGAACCGTAAGTGATCTTCGTGATCAGACGCTCCAGATCATAGACCGGAGATAAATATTCCCGGATCTCTTCACGGGCAATGGCCTGATTTTTCAGTTCTTCTACTGCATCCAGTCTGCGGTTGATCTCGGATTTATCGATCAAAGGCTGTTCTACATTTTTGCGAAGCGTACGTGCGCCCATTGCAGTACGTGTTTTGTCAAGAACCCAGAGAAGGGAACCACGCTTCTGCTTTTCACGTAAAGTTTCGCACAGCTCCAGATTTCGACGTGTAGAACTGTCGATCAGCATATATTTTCCTGTGATATATGGTGTAATATGTGTCAGGTTGGAAAGTGAATTTTTCTGTGTCTCAAATAAATAGATCAGAAGTGCTCCGGCACTGATGATTCCACAGTCATAATCAGCAAGTCCAAGCCCTGCAAAATTCTTTACTTTGAAATGCTCAAGCAGCTTATCTTTGCAGACAGCATCATCAAAATACCAGGAATCGAGAGAATAAATCGTGATCCCAAGCTTGTCTCTCATCGCATCCAGATCCATACCGCTCATATAGAACGCTTCGTTGCAGATGATCTCAGACGGACTGAATTTATAAATCTCATCCATCAGACGGCTGCTGTCCGGAAGTTCTGTGACAAAATAATCTCCGGTAGAAATATCTGCGATTGCAACTCCATAGCGGTCTGCAATATAGACGATACACATGATGTAATTATTCTTCGTTTCATCTAATGCCTGTGTATCCAGATTCGTTCCGGGTGTAACAATTCTTACAACCTCACGTTTTACGATCCCCTTCGCAGTCTTTGGGTCTTCTACCTGTTCACAGATTGCGACTTTGTATCCTTTTGCAACAAGACGGTTCAAATATCCTTCCACGGCATGGTATGGGATTCCGCACATCGGGGCACGTTCATCCAGACCACAGCTTTTCCCGGTCAGTGTGATCTCAAGCTCTCGGGATGCAGTCAAGGCATCGTCAAAGAACATTTCGTAGAAATCGCCGAGGCGATAGAATAAGATACAATCCTTGTATTGCTCTTTCGTCTCGCAATAAATTTTCATCATGGGCGTCAGCTTATCTATGTCAATATTTTCCATCAATTTCTCCTTAGTTTAAGGGTTTTTATCAATTTACTTGCAATTAGAAATAGAATGCAAGTCCGCAGATTATCTTAGCAAATTTTGACCAGAATTTCAAGCGTATCGTCTTATTGATCTTTCTCCGATTTTTTTAAATTATTATTTCATTTTTCATAAACAACTTCTAACTGTCCGGCATCCATTTCGCACACTGTATCACACAACCATTCCATTTCCATCACATTGTGTGCAGCTAGTAGAATAGTTGTCCCTTTTTCTTTCAATTCAACAAAGAGTTCGCAGACATCCTGTGCGCCTCTTTTATCCAATCCATTGAATGGTTCGTCTAAAATTAATAATTTTGGCCGCTCCATGATCGCCTGTGCAATTCCAAGGCGTTCTCTCATCCCGAGTGAATATTGACCTACTTTCTTTTTAGAAAACGGATCAAGACCAACTCTTGCGATTGCATCCCGGATCTCAGTATCTCCTATTTTTCGATTAAGTTGTGCAAGTCGTTTTAAGTTTTCATATCCACTGATATATGGAAGAAATCCCGGACTCTCAATAATCATCCCGGTATTTTCCGGAAAATCAATATCTTTTCCAATTCTTTTTCCATAGACATATACGCTCCCTCTGTCAGGTTGAAGAAAACCGCAGATGCATTTGAACATTACTGTTTTACCGGAGCCATTAAATCCCATGATTCCGTGGATTTTTCCTGCCTCAAAGGTATGACTGATTCCTTTTAATACTTTTTCTTTTCCAAAAGATTTTGTTAGATTTTTAACTTTCACAGCAGCTTTCATAATTTTCCCCTTTCTTATTCCGTCAGGATTCATCAACCTGAGAAAATGTAAAATTATATCGTTTGATACATTTTCTCGAGATGAAAAGCAAAATGCATATCACTGCAAGAAATAACAGGATGCTTATTTTTATTTGTGGCAAATAATCATATCCGAAATTATGCATTGGAAATGTTGCGTGATTTAAGGGCGATAACCATCCGCAAAGAACATTTGCCCGATAGGAAAGCCCACCACCCAGATGAAAAACTTTTTGAAAAATATCCGGAGTCAGAAGAATTCCATAAAGATTTATCAAGAGTGCACCAACAACGCCTCCGGCTCTTCCCTTCTGTAGATTTAATACAAGCATGACTGAAGTAATAAATAACGAATAAAAAAGCATAAGAAATACAACACAGATTGCACATTTATATGGTGTTGTCATTTCCATTGTCTTTATTGATACAGGAACCGTAAGATGATTATTATTTCCATATCCAATGCTTGCAGCAGTCTGGCTCCATACATTTCCAACATAAGCCCAAGGACTTGCAATTAAAAGTTCTGTCAGGCAAAGGAAGACGGTATAAAGGCAAGTAGCCAGGATCACATATAGGATCTGACTTGCCATCCATACGCTTCGCTTCGTCCGGATCAGCCAATAAGGCGTCATCTGATTTACAAAAGGCATATCTGCAAATAATAACAGCAGTAGAAGGGACGAAAGCATCACGGACTGCGCATCACCGAAGGTCCAGATCAGTGGCTCGAACATCTGCACCGGTGTCTGGAATGTCTGTGCCTGTTCTAAAATCTGATTTGTCAACATTAGACAAAGTACAAACCCTAATGCAAATGTCATCCAGATTCTCGGATTTTTGCCCCAGTCAGAGAAATTCCTTTTTGTTAGAAGAAAGATTTGATGAATGTCCATTTTAAATTGCGATTTTTTCATGCCACCACTCTCCTTACCACGCATTTACGCAAAGCCAGTGCCAGAAGACTGCTGATCAGAAGCAGAGCCAAAAGGCAGAATCCGTTTCCATAATATGCCGGGCTTGCCCACTGCTTTGGACTTAGGAAAAAATAATTGCGGTAATATCGTTCTTGAAACACTGTTAGTACATAATATAAAATGAATGGGACAGCACAGCTCAGATACTTATTTTTAGTCAAAACTGCTGTCAGTGAACCGCATAAAGACCACAATGCTCCATTTAGAAAAAGTCGGATAAATCCAATTCCTGTGATACTTATTACCTCTGATATATTTTGCAAAGTATTCAGAGTCGGGATATT
>ENA-ORUI01001950-ORUI01001950.1-human-gut-metagenome-genome-assembly--contig:-NODE-1950-length-18811-cov-3.572030_pt1 | contig 18811 bp, 9 predicted proteins | sample MGYA00242078_ERZ509205 | MGnify/ENA primary metagenome ERZ509205 (study PRJEB26280, sample SAMEA2338828) | human gut metagenome | biome: human gut; feature: human-associated habitat; material: faeces... | reverse complement strand
CGCATACTACGAGAACAAGATCTACGAGAGCGATCCGTTCCAGCATCTGGATCAGATCGGCGTTGGCAAGCTGGTCAAGATGGCTGCCCACGATGGCCGCGCGACCAACCCGAACCTGGGTCTGGGCATCTGCGGCGAGCACGGCGGCGATCCCAGCAGTGTCGAGTTCTGCCACAATGTTGGCCTGGACTACGTCAGCTGCTCTCCCTACCGTGTTCCCATCGCCCGCCTGGCCGCCGCACAGGCAGCCATCAAGTCGCCTCGCGGCTGATTTGCCAGCGAGTATAACCATTAAGTTGAATTACGAACAGGCTCGCGCCTATCGAAATTCGCGTGGTTGCGTACTTTGGCCGGGAAATTGGAAAGACCTGACAGTTAAGGTTCTTCTATAAATCCTATCAAGTCCCGAATTGCTTGTATCTGCAATTCGGGACTTTTTGTTTTATTTTGCCCCATTTTGTACATTTTCCTGAAAATGTAAACGGTTTGATGGGTCAGACAAAAAAGCGCACACCCTTCGGTGTGCGCTCGGATTTCACGTCTGCGTCGATTCCCGCAGGCTTACCTGGTAACCCAGCTCCATGCGGGTTTCAACAGGCTGCCCCTGCAAGGCGCACAGCAGCTGCTGCGTTGCTTTTAAGCCAAGGATATCCGCATTAAACTGCACGGCGGTGATGGGCGGCACGGTATTGACCAGATTCTCATTATCATACAGCGACGCCAGCCAGATATCCTGCGGCACGCGCAGGTTCAGCTGCTTGAGCATATTCAGCGTCAGCTGTGCCAGCCGTTCGTCCATGCACAGGATGCAATCCGCCCCGCGCTCTACAGCCTGCTGCACAGCCTCCATGCGCAAATCGTCGCTTTCCAGCTCCAAAAACAGCAGGTTCTCGTCAATTTTTTGCCCCATCTTGACATAAGCCTGCCGGAAGCCCTCCAATCGGGATTGGTTGACGGTGTACAGCATACTGCCGCCCAGCAGCGCGATATGCTTCATGCCCTTCATCAGCAGCAGACTGGTCATCTCACGGCAGCCGCCCACCTGGTCGTGGTCAACGGAAAGTACCTGATCGTCCTCCGGCTGACCGATGGCGACAAACGGCACCTTGCGCGCCTTCAGCAGTGGGATCAAGGGGTCACGCTCCAGTGTGCGGGTCAAGATCAGACCATCGATTTTGCGGTTATCCAGCAGTCGTTCCACAGGACGGGTTTCGTTTTCGCCCACCAGCGTCAGCAGGACATCGTAGTCGGAATCCCCGGCAACCTGATAGACAGAGCGCATCACCTTGCGCAAAAAGGGCAGCTCAAAGTCGGAAAATTGCGTGGAAATCACCAGCGAAATATTGTAGGAGCAGCGCTTCACCAGCCCGCGCGCCATCATACTGGGGGTATAGTTATGCTCTTTTACATAGTCCAGCACGCGTTGGCGGGTTGCTGCGCTGATGCGCCCGTTGCCGGATATGGAACGGGACACGGTTGTCTTGGATACGCCAAGCGCCTGCGCGATTTGCGTGATATCGATCGGCTTGTCGTTCTTCGGCAAAGGTGGCATGGTTTCTCATCTCCGATATGTATTTACCATTATCATAATCGTTTTTTGCCGAATCATCAATTATTTCTTGCGTAAAGCTTCCCCTTGCACAGCCCTCACACCGTTCGTCTGCACATTTTTTTGCGTAATTTACGGCACAGGGTCTGTATCTCCTGCGCGGTTTCGGTGGTGCATGGATCGGGCGCAAACTGTGCCGCCTGTACGGCATCCAGCAGGTGCTGCACGGTTTCGCGGTCCGTCTGCGGGCAATGCGTTTGCAGAAATTCCGCAAATGCCGCTTCGTCAGAGGACACCTCCGCCGCCAGCCCGCAGCGCCTCATCTTGCGATGGAGCGCACAAAATTCTGCCTGTACGGTCTGCAAAGGTGTGCGCCTTGCACGGCGCAGAAGTGCCAAGGCCAAGACGAGCAGCAGCAAAACCGTAGGCAGCACCCACAAAAGCGGGACGCTTTGCGGCGCTTCGGCAGGGGAGTCGGCCTCCTGCCGCGCGAGCAGGGGTGTATCACTGTCTGCGGCATTTTGCCCTGCCTGTGCGGCATCGGCGGCAAGCTCGCCCTCGGTCAGTTCGGCTGTCATACCGGGGGTGACCTCCAGCGGCGTCCAGCCCTGCCCGGAAAGGTAAATCTCTGCCCAGGCGTGGGCGTTATCGTCCTGCAAAACAGCACGGCAGCTGCCGTCGCCCGCAGCGGTAAACAGACTTTGCGGTGCGGCGTAGCCTACCACGTATCGGGCGGGCAGCCCCACCATGCGGCACAGCAGCACCGCTGCCGATGCAAACTGTGTGCTGCTGCCCGTGTGGCTCTCGCTCAGGAAATACAGCAGCGGGTCGGTGTCGTCGGGTGTCTCGGCGTCCACGCTGTAACGGCAGTGCTCGTTCAGCCAGCTGCGCACCAGTGCGCGTCGGCCATCGATGTCATCATCCCTGAGTTTGCGCTCCTTCACCAGCGCAGCCAGTTCCTTGTCTATGGCATCGTACCCGGCACCGTCGGGCACATCCAGGCAGCGCGCACGAACATACGCGGCGTAGGCGCTTTCCAGACGGTCCAGCACCCCCGCGTCATCATCGTCACGGGCCGCCAGCAGCTCCTCTGCCTGTTTGCGCGGAAAATAGTAGAACGTATCGTCCTGCACGGTCTGCCCCGCTATGGCTCCGTCGCCGTCCGGCGTGTAGTAGTCGTTAAAATATGCGTTGTACGGCGCAAATGTGTAGGCATCGTTTGCATGCAGACGCTGTACGGTCATTTGCTGCGGCTGTGCGCCGCTGTATGCCGCGCGCAAAAACGGCAGGTTTGCAATGGCAAGCCGCCCGTCGCCGTCGGTTTTCCAGTTTGCTGCGGCACTGTCGAAGGCAGCAGCATTCCCTGCCTGCCAGCTTGTGCCGTCATAGTCCACGCCGATAAACCCGCGCAGGTAGACGGTCTCCTCCGGCTTGGCGTCGGTCGTGACCATTATATCCTCCAGCCCCGTCAGCGCCAGGCCGTCGCCCCGTGTCAGGCTGCCGTCCTCCACGCCGCCCGCAGCAGCGCTGACATGGAAATTCAGTGCCCCGCCGCTGATTTTCGGCAGCCACTCGATCGCCGCGCTCAGCCCGGCCGCGCAGACTTTGTCGGTCACAGGCTGCAGCGCGTTCAAGGGCAGCATCAGCACGGGGCGCAGTGCCAGGGCAGGCAAAAACAGCACCACGCAAATGGCAGCCATGCCGACACCGGCCAGCCTTTGGTTTATGCGGTGGGTCTGCAGGTTGGCGGCATAGACAGCGGAACCCTTGCCGCGCCACAGCCGTTTGCGCACCAGCGACCGCGCCGCCGCACAGCTTCCCAACCAGCCCGGCAAAAGCAGCAGCCAGCCCAAAACGGCACGGCCCGTCCCCGCTAACAGCGTGAACGCCACGATCGGCAGAAGCACCGCCCCCAGCAACAGCGCGTCGGTGTGGCGGGCTGTCAGCGCGGCCAAAAGCATTGTAAACGGCACTGCCGTCAGCAACGCAAACAGGCCCATCTGCGCCGAAACCGGCGAGGTGGACACCACAAAATTTGCGTTGAAGCGTGTATTCAAGCATAACCTGACGGCATCCGCGCACTGTGCCGCACCGGCCAAAAACGGTTGCTGCACGGCAAACAGCAGCACCAGATACCCCACGGCCAGCGCCAGCGCCGCGCCGTAACGGCCCGCCTTGGAAAGCGGGACGCGGTGCAGTGCCGGCCACGCCGCACACAGTGCCGCCACGCCAAGCCACACCCAAATCGGCAATGCCAGTGCAAACGCACCGTTCAGCGCCGTCAGCAAGCCCAAGGCCAGCAGTTCCGAAATCAGCAGATCTGCCGCCGTTTCCGCCATGGGGTGGGCAGCGGCCTTGGTGCGGGGCAGCAGCACACGGTCCACAAATACCAGCCCCGTAGCGGGGTCGGTGTCCTTGCGGCGGGTCAATCTGCGCAGCCGCTTTACGGCGGCCTGCCCAAAGTGCAACAACTGCTGCGGCGCGTCGGCCCCCTCTGCCAAAACGCTGCCCGCAGGGTCAGCGCGGTAGGTTGCGCCCAACGGCTCGCGCACGGTCAACTCGCCCACGCGGGCGGTCAGTTTCCAGTGGATCAGCTTCGGTGAATCGCCTGCACGGTAAGGGCGCAGATCATAAACGCCGTCGGTCAAATCGCAGCCCGCCGCAGTCACTTTTTCGGCGCAGTTCTGCGGTTTTGTGCCTGCGCCGTCGTCCTCGCCCTCGGCGGGGGGCAGCACACACAGTTCTCTGCTTTGGGGCGGTACGGCGCAGTGCGCGGCAAACAGCCCCAACGGGTCGCGCACGGTGGCTTCCCGCACACGGAACCGCCACAGACCGCTTTTTGCTGCGCGCAGAGTCACGCGCAAATCGGCACACTGATGCGGGGCCAGCATCGCGCCGCAGGGCAGTTCAATGGCCGTTCCGCTTTCGGCGTCCACAGCCTGCAAAACGACACGCAGCTCCGGCACGGGCCGCCGCCCGTTGTTGTGCAGTTTCACCAGTACGGCAAAATCCTCATCGGGGTGCACGGGACGGGCAGGCAGCTGCAGCGTTACCGTCACATCCCTGCGCAGTGTGCGGACATACCACGCCAAAAAGCCGACCAGCAGCACCGCCAGTGACACCAAAAAGACCGCAAACGACGTGCGGCTGACCGCTGCCGCGGCAAACAGCACGGCCAGCAGCAGCGCGCAGCCCACCTTACCTGCCATGGAACGGTTTCTCCGGGCGGGGGCGCGGCACGGTGTGCAGAACATCGTCAAGGATATTCTGCACTGTATCGCCGCCGGTGCGGGCCTGTTCGGTCAGGCGCAGACGGTGGCGGGCCGCATCGGCAAAAATCGCGGTAATATCCTGCGGGGCCACATAATTGCGCCCGCCCAGAAAAGCCGCCGCGCGCGCCATACCGGCCACTGCCAGCGACGCACGGGGTGAAAGCCCCAGCGTCAGGCGGCTGTCCCGCCGCGTCGCGCGGGAGAGTTCCACGATATACCGTCTGATTTCATCGCTCATATATACTTCGTCTACCTGCTGCTGCATAGCCAGCAGGTCGTTTTTGTCCATCACCGGCTGCACACGGTCCAGCAGGGCGCGGCGCGGCTGGCGGGACAAAATCTCCATTTCCGCCTCCGCATCGGGGTAGCCCATGACCACGCAGACCATAAAGCGGTCCAGCTGGGATTCCGGCAGCATCTGCGTACCCACCGAGCCGACGGGGTTTTCCGTTGCAAAAACGGTAAACGGCTGCGGCAGAACGCGCGTCACGCCGTCCACCGTGACGGCGCTTTCCTCCATGACTTCCAGCAAGGCGGACTGGGTGCGGGCGCTGGTACGGTTGATTTCATCGGCCAAAAACAGGTTGCACATCACCGCGCCGGGGTGGTACACAAATTTGCCGGTTTCCTTTTGGTACAGCGAGAACCCCACAATGTCGGACGGCAGAACGTCGGGGGTAAACTGCACGCGGTTTTGGGTCAGGTCCATAGCGCGGGCAAACGCCTGTGCCAGCGTAGTTTTGCCCACGCCGGGGATGTCCTCAATCAGCACATGGCCGCGGGCCAGTATCGCCATCATGATTTTCAGCACGACTTCCGGCTTGCCCAGCACCGCCTTGCTTACCTCGGCTGTAACGGCCAGCGCCTTTTCGTTGATATTCTGCATGGGTCAATCCTTTCTATGCCTGCGCCATATCAGCATACAGCCGATCACGGCGGCAATCAGCAGGCATCCCGCCCACAGGGCGTTGTTTTCCAGCCAAATCACCCAGTTGGAGTACGCGCCGCCCGCGTTTTCGCCGCCGCCCTCGTGGGGCAGGGGAGTGATACTTTCGGGGGTGACTTCCTCCAGCGCGGAGGTGCCGTCGGTTTCCACCGTCACTTGGCGCGGTGCGGCGTCCCAGGTTTCGTCACACTCGGCCAGGTCTGCCGCATGGGTGGCGGCCTCTGCGTCGGGGTCGCGCTCGGCTATCACCAGGTAGCGCTGGGTGTTTTGGGTGTAGGGGTGGCAGGTCGTCAGGGTAAGCAGGTCGCGGCCGGGCTGTATCAGCACGGCGTTTATGTCGTCCGGCTGTATAATTTTCAGCTCGCACACGCGGTAAACCAGCGTGTCCCACGGCGTTGTCATAGTAATTTTGTCGCCGATTTGTATCTGCTGCACGTTGCGCAGCATTTCCGCGCCGTAATAGCCGCGGTGGGCGGCAATGACGGTGTTGGTGTTTTCGCCGCCCAGCGGCATGGAGGTCTGCCCCAGCAGCGCGCCGCCGCGGGCCATGTTGGCCGCGTTGGCCCCCAGATAAACAGGCAGTTCCAAGTCCAGACGCGGTATCCACAGCGCGGCGATAACGTCGTCGGGCAAGCCGCAGCCCGTCAGGTCAAAGGCGGGGGTCTCGTAGGCAAAGGGGTCTTTTAGGCCGCTTTGGCCTTGGGCAAAAAGCTGTTGGTTGTAGGCCAGAAACGCGTCGTACAGTTCGGGGTAGGCGCGCGTGGGTTCGGCGGCGGAGGTTTCGGGCGCGGCGGGGGCGGCAGCTTCGGCGGCCTGCACAAATTTTTGCACGGTTTTTGTGCTTTTCTGCTCCGTCAGATATCGGCTGACCGTGGGCTGCAGCATCAGCCCAACGCCCAGCAAAATTGCCAGCCATGCAAAAATTTGCAGAAACAGGCGTTTCATCAGTCTTCCTCCTCGCGCTTTTTGCAGCGGTGCAACAGCAGCAGCAACAGCAGCGCCTCGCCGCCGATAACCACACTGCCCGTCACGCTGATCCACGGCCAGGCGTCCACAATGCGCTTTACCACGTTGCCGGTATTCAGCTGTTGGTACTGCACGGTCTGCGGCGTGTCGGGCTGCTCGTCCTCTCCGGTATACGGCACACGGGCGCCGCGCACAAGCATACGGTGGGTGTTGATGGCGTAGGGCGTGCAGGTGATCAGCGTGCAGTAGTCCCCGCCGGGGATAATTTCCAAATCCTCGGTGTTTTCCGGCTCCACGACCTTGACCTGATCTACCTGATACGCCAGCACTTCGTCCATGATGTGGAGGTAAAAACGGTCGCCCTCGCCCAGCTTGTCCAGGTCGGTAAACAGCACGGCCTCGGCCAGACCGCGATGCCCCGTCAGCACACTGTGGGTGCCCGCGCCGCCCAGCGGATAGCTGGAGCCTTCCAGATGTCCGACGCCCTTTACCAGCACATCGTCGCTTGTGCCCTCATAAATGGGCAGGTTTACGTCAATTTTGGGTATGGTAATGTAGCCAAGGCTCTCGCCCACGTCCAACATGTCCACATAGCTTGTGCCGATGTCGTCCGCTTCGCCCGCCGCGTCGCGGTCGATGGCATTGTTCAGCTGTTGGTTGTAGCGGCGCGCAGCCTCCTTGGCGGCGTCGATTTTCTCGGCGTCCATCGACTGCACGTTGTCGTTGTAGCTTTCAATGACCGAGCTTGCGTGGCGCTGTGCCACCGCGTTGCTGACAACGGGGTACATGGCCACGCCGATGCCGGAGACGATCATCAGCGCAGCAAAGCCAAGTTTTAATTTGACGGTGGTTTCCATTGCAAAGAGCCTTTCTGTAAAGGGTTGACGCACTGCTACAACCGCCCATAGGGGAAGAACCGTTTCCGGCCCTTCCCCTATGGATTACCCGTTTATTTTGCTGTGGGTGTTTGGATGATGTGCATTACGCACGGTTGGATTTCTTTTTCAGGCTGAACAGAACGCCGACGCCCGCCAGAACCAGCAGCACACCGATACCGCTGAACAGCAGCGTACCGAAACCGCCGGTGACAGGCAGCGTAAAGCCCGCACGGTTGACGATTGCAATTTCAGCGCTGGGGTCCGTCACATCTGCGCCATCTCTCTTGTAGGTCGGTGTAGTTATTGTAGCCTTGGTCTGGTTGCCATTTGCATCATACGTTGTCGTGGTTTTCCATGCAGCAGAATAGGTAAGGTTCAGTTTTGCATCCACAGGCTTAGACAGCAGGTTGTAGCCGTCCACGGTCTTGGTCTCGACCAGTTTGTAGGTGCCGGAAGGCAGACCCGCTGCGGAGACGTAGCCGTTTTCGCCCGTTGTAAGGGTCTTGACCTTGATCCAATTTTCAGCAGAGTTAGTGGTCAAGCCCAGTTTTACGGCATCGTCACCACTGATAGAGGCGTATTCTTGGCCGCAGAAGGGATACTTACTATTTCCATTCAGCGTTTCCGTATCCACCTTCTTGTACAGGTCAAAGGTAACGTCCTTAAGACCCGCTCCGTCCTTGGTGCCACCCTTGGCAGTCTTGTGGATGTTCAGACCAAAGGTGTAAACAACGCCCTTGTCCGTGATTTCGTAGGGCTTGTTGCCGCCGGTTTCATCCGTCAGGTTGGTTTTGCGAGAATAGACGATCTTGGCAGTGTTCACGTTGCCGTTTCCGGCAACAACTGCACCACTCTGAACAGTAGCGGTATAGGCAATGGTAATTTCGCCGCCTGCAACGCCAGTCAATGCACTCGGCGTAAAGGCAACCGTCATAACGGAGTTGTTGGCATCTGGTGCAACAGTAATGGTGTAAGCACTCTTAGCAAGGGTTACATCGCCGCCAGCATTATTCTTGCCGCTGATTTTTACACTGTCCTTATTCTGAATCAACTGTGCTTTAACCGTGGTATCGGTAACCTTGAAGGTTTTCAGGCTGGTGATGTTTTCAGGGACTTTGATAGTCAGGGTATACGGCACGGCATCGCCAACACCGTAATCGGCTTCATGTGTATTTGCGGTGCCGTCGCGCTTGGTGACGGTCTTTGCAATATCGGGCTTGTAGTTCGTAACGGTCAAAGTGGCGTGGGTGCTGTCGATGGTAAAACTTGCGTCATCCACCTTACCGGCAATGGTATCGTCAACTTTCACAGCCTTACCATTCTCGTCAATGTCAAAGTAGAATTTGCCGGTGGTGTTCAGGATATAGCCCTTGTCATTTCCGTCGGTATAACCTGTTTCTTGCAGGTAGTAGCGGCCTTTGGCAAGGTTATCTAAAGTGATTTTGCCATCCGTATCCGTGGCAACGTCAGTTTTTACCGCAGTATAGTCATCATCTGTGTCATTCTTCTTGTTCAGGGTAAATTTGACGCCTGCCAGCGGTGTTGTTGTACTTCCCTGTTTGCCTTGCTTGACAAGTTTTACCGTGCCTTTGGCAATGCTGTTTTTGGGGTAGACAGTCACATCATACAGCCATTCTTTTTGGTTTTGGTTATCAGCGCCCGTAGTCCTGTCGCCAATGCGGGTCATAGGAATCGAAACCAAGAAAGGCTCTACGGGCATGGTAACAGCCTGCGGGGTTTTGGTTTCAATTACAAGGTACATACCGACAGGCAGTTTGGTGAAGGTAGCCTTGCCGTTTTCATCTGTAAGTACTTCTGACTTATAAGCAGTAGCATAAGCAGTTTTCAGCCCTGCTGCCGTCTTATTCTCAGCATAGTTAGTAAAGTAGTCCTTAACATCTACCTGATCGGCAGTTGTGTTATCATTATAGTAGGCAAGCAACGTCTCTGTATTCATGACCCGATAGAGGGTAAAACCTGTATCCTTCAATGCTGCCCCCTGCGGACTCGCCATTGTTTCGCCATCACCGGCAGTACCTGCATTTCCGCTACTATCCAGTGCCCGCTTATAGATGGTGATAGAGCCTTTCTGGTTTTTGTCAATCGTGCTTGTGCTTGTCTTAGGCATCGCCGCCGCCGCGCTGTCAGCCGCCATGGCGGGCATGGCGCAAAGGCTCAGGGTCAGGGCGGCGCTGAGGATTGCGGTAAATAAACGTTTCAGTTTCATTTTGATGCATACCTCTTTTTTCTATGTTGGTTTGTGTAGAGGGGTGGGGGTCAGGAACGTCTGCCCCCTTTCTTATTGTATCGGAACACCAGCACCAGCAGCACAGCCACCAGTGCGGGCAAACCTATCAGCAGCCACAGGCTGGGTGCGTCCGCGCCCGTGTGCGGCAGGGTAAAGCCCTTGCGGTTGTAGATCGTCAGGGCAATGTTGTACACGCCGCTGGCATCTGTGGTTTTCGAGCCAAACGCCGCGCCATCGCGTCGGCATTGCCCGTCCGCTGTCAGCGTAAATTCGATGGGCTCGGCCAGCAGGGTGTAGCCCTCGGCGGTCTTGGTCTCGGTCAGGCGATAGTTGCCGGGGGTCAGGGACGCAAAGCTACATTTGCCTTGGTTCGTGCTATCGCTGCCCGTCACGCCGTTATAGGTTGTTTCAGCCGCGCCGCTATCGTTCAGCTTTTCCAGCTTGAACTCCACACCGCCCAGCTTTATGCCGGCATCCTGTGCGTCCTGCTTTGTGATAACCAGCTTATATTTGGCATCTTGCAGTTGGTTGGTCAGGGTCAGCGTTTTGTTGGTCGAATCGCCTGTGACGCGGGTGGTATTGAGAACCTTGTACTTCTTGCCGTTGATCTCAATCACATCGCCATCCGCGCCGCCGTAAAATTTCCCATCTGCCGACGCGCTTTCCAGCACGCGGTAGGTGTAAGCGACACGCGCACTCTCCGACTTGCTCGCATCGTACTTGTCCAACCCGGTAAACTGTTTGGTCCAGCCTTCGTAACCGTCGGGTTTTTTCAGCTCTACGCGGTCATACCCCGGAACCGTCAGCCAGGTGTTTTTTTCCTCCGGCGTTTCAGTGCGCTGCAGTTGCAGGTAAATGGCGTCGGGCAGGTCGGCTTGCGGAATGTCCGTCTTACCGTCCTGTTTTTTCCACTCTTTTTTGACCGTTATGTCAATCAGTTCGCGGGCGGTGTTGACAAACGTTGCCGTTGCAGTTTTCCCACATTCAATGGTGCCGTACGCCATGCCGTCCGCGGAAACAGCGCGGTCTGTGACGCCCTCGATGGACACCGATTGCAGGCTTGTGCCCGCCTGTTTATTTTCCGACACAACAAACCGTGTACCGACAGGGATTTTGTCGATCACAATCTCGCCGTAGTACTTGTCACCGTGTTTTTCCACCATGCATTCGTGCTGTATCGGCGGGATTATGCCGCCGAGGCTTTGGCCGCCGACATCGCCGAATCGGACGGTAAAGGTAAACGTCTTGCCTTCCAGTTGCCTTTCCTCGCCTGCGGCGGGAACCTTGCGTATAATCAGCTTGCCGGTCTTAACCTTGTTGTTGAAAACCACTTTCAGCTTGGTCAGCTCGTTATCATCGGCCGAATTGCGGTAAGAGCGAAAAACCAGCATGTCAGCGTTCGGCTTTTGGGCCTCTGTGTACGCGTTCTGGGTGTTGTGTCCGTCAAGGGTTGCAACAACCGCCTTTTCCGTTCGGCCATCGTTCGGGGCGGTGCCGCTGACGTTTTGCAACGTGTTAACCTCGCCCGTCGTAACAACTTTACTATTGCCGCTTACACTTGTAACAGGTACGCCGTTTTCGTATACTGTCCAAGTTGTATCGTACAGTTCGGTGTCAATTTGCTCTTGCAGGGCTATGTAGCTGCCGCGGCGGAACTGGTCATTAAAGGTAACGGTCTCACCGTCCTGCAGCAGGAACCGTCCGTTTTCATCCACAACGTCGCCGTTGCCAAGGTTGGAGGAAAACACCGCATAGGCCGCGTTTTCCAACTTACCGCTTTCGGCAGAGCCATAGTCGGGGACGTTGTACTGCGCGGTGGTAAAGCCTGTTTGTTTCGGCAGGGTCGGCGCACTGCTGAATGTAAAGTTGCGCAGGTAAATGCTGCGCGCATAGTTATCGCCCACCGTTATGCTTTTTAGCTGCGTTTTGTCGAAACCCTCGACTTGTTTCAGGGAGTTCAACATCAGCCGTACGGTGTACCACGTTCCCGGGTGCAGCGCGGTCGCCGCGCCGTAGACATCGCTGCTTTGCAGCCCCTTGGTGCCAAGGCAGCCCATTTGCTTGCCGCTTGTGTCCCAAAGTTCCACATACAGGTTGCTCAGGGCGCAGGTATCGGTCGGGTTGCCCTGCACATAGACATCAAAAGTCAGGTAGCTGTACGGACTTATATTTATGGCGCTGTCCCATGTCAGTGTGCCGCGGCGCTGGTCGCGGTATAGGCTGGATGGGTCACTTTTATCCGATGACCACAGCACGGCGCTGCCTGTGCCTACACCCTCCGGCAGGGACGACGCATAGCTTAATAGTCCCTTGGCCGAACTGTATACGTTGTCCAGAAGTTTGTAGGTCTCGATTGCAGGTTCATCAGTTGCTTTTGCTTCGTAGTGGGTGGCCAGATTTTGGATGTTGAAGGTGAAAATTTTCTGGTTTTTGAAACTGTCTCGGAACAGCGGGTTCACGTCCGAAACATCGACCTGCTTTTCGACCTGCAATTCGTTATGGTCGGGGAAGTTGAACGCCAGCGCCATGTTAGACTCCCACATGCCGCGCTCCATGTAGTACATGGTCAGGGTGTGGGTGGATTGGTCCTTCAGGGTTTTGGTGGGGCCCTTCTTATTGAACGTGATCGGTTGGCCGTTGTAGTTGACGGTTTTGGTTGTTTCGCCGGGCTCATACCCCTTGTAGACCATGGTATCATTTTGGTCGGTGTTCTTGTTGGAGCTGACGTAGGGGGTTACCTTGTTGTTTGCGCCAAATTCCAGCAGACCGGACGCTTTACCGTGCGCGCCGCCGACATCCAGCATCAACTCGCCGTCAATGTAGACCCACACGTCATCGTCGCCGGAGAAGAAAAACTTGATAGGAACTTTGATGTCGTTGCCGCTGGTGTCTTTTCCTACAACAACATTGCCGTCCTCTGTAAGCGTAAAGTCAAATTGCAGCTTGGCGCCAAAGCCGTAGTTGTATTGGGGGGCACTGCCGGTAACTGTTTCGTTAAACGGGAAGAAACCATACCCCTTACCGTTTGTACTGTTGTCGGCACCACGGTTAAGTGAGGCATCATCTTTCGCACCATTCCCCGCCAGATAGTAGCTTTGGCGGGCGATGTCCTGTTTGAGGTACAGCGAGGTTTCGTTGCTGTCATAGTACCAATATGCGGCTTTGCTCTCCGGGTCGTTAGCGGACTTATTGTTCGGATCCTGCGCAAAAACGGGTTTTTGCTTGAGCGGGAAGGAAACATCCTCGTACACCTTGCCCAGCACGGTGTTAAAGGCGTTTTTGCCTTGCAGGAAGTCTTTGTCAAAGTGCGGGTCAACCGACGCATTTGTGTTGGAATTCTTGGTTCTTAACAGCGGCAGACCGTTTGCCGTACCGTCAGAGGTCTTGCTTTCCACAAGGCCCTGGAAGGTGCGGTTGTAATCGTTACTTCCGTTACCACTATCATCCAGAGCCGAGTTGTTCACGGCCATAAAAGTATTGTAGTCTGCACTGTTCGTATCCTTGCTCCAGCCGTATAGGCCCATACCCTTGGCAACGGTTGCAAAGGGGTTGCCCCAATTATTTATTGACGGTTGGAAATGCCCGGTATAAAGCGGGTATTTGACATTGTCGTTTGCCGTGTAAGCGCTGCTTAGTGCGCGGTTGAACTGCTCAAAAGTGACGTACCCGCGCTGGGAACTTGTGTTACTGTCCGGGTACGTGTCGCGGTTCAGGCCGTTCAGCTCGTAGTCGGTGTAGTAATCGTACAGGGTGCTGGTGATATACTTTGTATCCTTTTGTTGGGTAAAAATGCCGCTGTTATCAATGTCCACAACGGTCGCGTTTTTGCCGCTTTCGGCATCGCGGACAGAGGCTTTCTCGCCCCAGTAGCCGTCACGGTTGACACCTTCGCCGCCCGTGTAGGCCGACGGGTCGCCGTCGTCGGCAAAGAAGCAGGGTTCTTGCAGGGTTGGGGGGATTTCTGCCGTGCTGTACTTTCTGGTCTTGTTGTCTTTTGCGGGGGCGTTTTGGTTATCCGTTGCGGAGAATTGCACCGCGGTGTAAGTGCCCTCAGGAATTGTGCAAGACCACAGCTTGCGGTTGGCGGCTGTGGAGTCAGGTTTTTCCTGCGTCATCGACAGCGGTGTGACCGCGCCGTTTGAACTCGTCAGGAAGCAGTACATGGTTTCGCCGTCGCCCATGGCGGACTGCTGTAAACCTTCGCCCTCATAACTGTACGCGGACAGCGTGGCGTCAAAGTAAATCGTTTTGCCCGCGGTAAGCAAATCACCGCCCGCGCTTGCCCAGGTGCTTGTGGTATCGTTGTAGACATAGCAATTTGCCGCTGTTAAGTCCAGTTTCTGGGCGTCCGCGTAGGGGGATGTGGTGAAGTCTGTGGTGAAATCATACAGAGCGCTTTGGCCATCGTTCCAACTAAACTGCACAAACCGCGAATCATTGTCGGGGATCCGGATCTGCTGCGCGGCAAGTTTGCCCGCATCCACCGTGCCGATCGTTTGGCTGTCGGTTGGTGCCAGGGCGCCGTTTACCAGGTTGTAAAATGTTGCGGTTACGTTGGTAAGCACGGTGCCGCTTACATTTTTGAAGTAAAGCGGCGTGTCCTTGTAATAGTACTCCACACGCGTCCATTGGGCGGGGTTGTAGGGTTGATTTTGGTTGAAATGTGTGCTCTGTTGATCATTGTTAGTAATGCCTACACTGACAAGTTTTTTGCCGGCAAGCAGGTCAATCGCTGTCAGCTTGTCAGTATTGCTAACATTGTCATTGCCAAAGGCGTTGATTTCTTCTTTCCAGCTATTGCCTTCTATATACTGGAAGATAATTCGATAAAACCCGCCCGCCGGATAGTCCGCCGAATTCAGCGTAACGCTGAAGATTTTGTGCTGTTTCCCATCTTGGTCGGTTACTGTCTCTCCGGTATCCGCCATGACCTTGTCTATGTAGGCGTTCGTTTTGCTATCGGTGCACGCATGGAAATGAATGGTGCATTTTCCGCCAAGTTTGGAATCGTATCGGCCGTCATCCTCAAAATAAATGGTTGCCGTTGCCGGGATAAAGCCCGTCGATTCACTCGTGTCCGCTATCGTATCAGGTGTGTTCGCGTCATCGTTGTCAGGCAAATCATCCGCAAGCATAGTATCTTCTTCGTTGGGGTTGTCCCCGTCAGCAAAAAGAACATCTTGCTCTGTGTTGGTTTTTGCTGCCGTGGTTTCCTCTGCGTTGATGGCATGGTTTGGCGCGGCAGCCGTATCGGAAGTGTCCGCAGGGGTTTTGTTCGTCAAGGCTGGGTCGGCAGGGGCGGTGTCCGTACCGGCGGCGGGAGTCTGATTTTCTGCCGCTTCCTGGGTTTTGCCGTCATTGTTCGGAACCGCTGCTGTATTGTTTACCGTGTTTCCCGCTTCTGTTCCCGGCTCGTTCGCAGCGGGCGGGGTATCTCCTTCATCCGGAATCGTTTCCAAGTCGGATACAATAGGTTCTTGCGCAGGCTCTACACCTTCGCTTGACGTGTCTGCGGCAGAAATGGTCGGAATCGTTTCCGAACCTGCGTCAAAAAATAAAGCCTCATCCTCAGCTGCATAAACCGGCAGAGCCATACCGACCAGCAGGCACAGGGCGACAAGCAGTGCCGCCGCACGGTGCAGGATAGAAAATGCTTTCCTCATTTGCTTCGACTCCTTTTCTATACATGTGTGTTCTCACGATATATCGGGGGAACGCGAGCCCTTCGGCGCGATTTTATGCGCTGCGCACATCTGGCACGGAAACGGACGCTTACCACAAGCTGAGCTGTATTTACAGTCTTTTTTGAGAATATAATCCGATGTGCAAACATTTGCGCTTACGTCGGGAAAAGTAAGACACGGTATGTTTGTTGTGTGCCTTTTTATAAAAAGTAGTATAATACTTTGGGATGAAAATTTCAATACGGCTGCATTCAAGCAAGTGATTTTTTGGCAGATTGCAAAATTTTGACTTGTCGAATTCGTCACAATGACAAGCGCTTTCGACAACTATTATACACACCGCCAAGAACTTGTTAAAATTTTGCTGATGCTTTTGCGCAACTATTGCGCAAAAATCGCCACAAAAAAGCGTAAACACAACACAAATTCAACGGGAATGTCCGTGAATTTGGTCGTGTGTGTGCTTGCGGTTTTATCCTTATCCGGAGCCGAAAAGGGCAGGGGTCAGCTTTGTTGGCTTGTCCAAAAGCGGACGGCTTCATCCAGCCAGCCCTCACAGGCAAGACCCTTGCCCAGCTCCACGCCGTGGTAGACTGTCAGCTTATGCGGCACACCAATGTTCAAGTTGAAGATGGAATCTTATATCTTCCCTGAGTATGCAGACTGTCAAAAAACTCTTGTAGGGGCGAGCATTGCTCGCCCGTGCCCGTTTGCCTGTAAAAAAACTTACCCGGAAAAGGCGTTGCTGCGCCAAGTTGGCGGGCGACCAATGGTCGCCCCTACCTATTCAATAGGCTACGAATGTGATTTTTTGACACGACGGAGTATGAACAGGAGCTGACAAGCAAGTTGCGGTGGCCGCATAAAAAGACGCACGACAAACACACCCGGGCAAGGACTGCGCTTGCCGGGAACAGCATGTGAGCGGTGTTCCTTGCACTATAGGACACCCGGCAAAAGGGCGCACCTCGCCCCTGGTCGGAGCCTTTGGGGGCGGAAGGCTTTACCCGCCGATGGCATCCTCGACCACGTCCAGCAGGTGGCAGGGGTCAAGCTGGGCGGCGGTGCAGCGGCGTGCGAGGGCCTCGACGAAGGCGCGGTCCAACGATACGTCGGAGATAAACTGCACGACCTGCTGGCAGCCGCAGAGGTCCCGCGCGGCCAGAATGCCGTAGGTAGTGTAGGGCCCGAGCTCGGGCGCGGAGAGCTTTTGACAGACAACGCGATAGGTATACACGATTTTCACCCACTCCTGCTATGCTACATAACGAAATATATTGACAAAAAATGGTAACTGGAGTAAAATTATGGTAGTGTTAGTGTACTTATAGATGCCGCCCTTCACAATATAGCATATCCCGGTGTGCAAAGTACACAACCAGTGCCGGGAATTTTGGCGGCGCATTTTGCACCGCCGTTTTGCTGTTTTTCCGGCGGTGAATCGCGTTTTGAGGGGAGAGAAGATGTTATGTCCGCATATCGATGTCGTGTGGCAGAAGCAATGACCGCTGCGAGGGAGGCAGCGGGTGTTTCACAGCGGGAACTGGCAGACCGCCTGGGCCGGGATAAGCGCACGATCCAGAAATGGGAAAAGGGCGAGATGAAGATCGCGCTTGAGGATTTTCTGGCCGTCTTTGATGCGCTAAAAGTGCAGGTGGAGCCGTACTCCAAATGGATTCGGCACCCAGAGCTTTTCCCCAATGGTCTGTCGGACATCCTGCAATACTCCACCGATAAAAAGCGCGCGGCACTGGGGGATTTCTACCGCTGCCAGGCGTCGCCCATGGAGGTCGAGCAGGAATATTACTTTCTGTATGCTGACCACGGCAGCGACTACCACGGCATGTACCAGCAGTGGATGGCCAACCTGCTGACACCGCTGCGGGATCGCCGCCGCATCTGTGCCCAGGTTATTGAGAATTATAACGAGGCCCTTGCCACCGGGACCATCACCGACCCGGACGCGCCCCAGCCCAACATGGAGGTCCTGCAGGCCTGCTATGAGGCCAGCGCCCAGAGCATCCAGAACGGCGCCAACGGCTACACGATGCTGAGCCTTGATTTGAACCGCTGACAAAAGCATAAACCCGCCGCCCCCTGCGTACACTCTGCGCAGGGGGCTTTGTTATGGCTGCACTTGTACAAAGGATTCGGGCGCGGGCGGCATCGCTGCCGACATTCGACATACCGTTTCTGCTGATCTTGCTGCTGTTGTTGAGCTACGGGCTTATCATGCTGTTTTCCGCGGGGTACGCGGTGGCGCTCTACCGCCAGCGTTCGCCGGAAAACCGCATGCGGCTCTACCATCGAACGTTCCGGGAAAACGGCGAGGATTACGGCAGCGAATGGTACAGCTATCTGGTTTACGAGGTCACGGCCAGCGGAAAGACCGGCGAAAGCGCCGTCATGCTCAACCTCAACGCGGATTGGTTTCGCGAGCATCTGCTCAACTTTCAGGGGGAGAATTACGTCATCGTCTCCTCCGATTCATATGTGGTCGCTTCCCAGCGCGAGGAGCTGAACGCCATGTCGCTGTCGCTGCTGGGTCGGATCGGCGAGCAGAAGCGCGGCTATCTGATCGAGCGCCTGAACGGAAAACGGACGATCTGCTTCTTTTCCCCGCTGGACGTCAACGACTGGTACTGCCTGCGCTACGTCACCTATGCGGACTGCCTGCCCGGTCTAGCCAAAATCCGCTCCTATGCATGGATTGCGCTCACGCTCATCGCGTGCGCGCTGCTTTCGGCGCTCGGCGTCGCGCTCATCCGCGTGTATGATCCCTATCGGCGCATGACGGCCGCGCTCAATCGAACCCACGAGGTCGAGAACGTGCAGCAGGCCGCCGAGCAGGTGGAAAAAATCGTCGCGACGTCGCTCAACCGCAAGCGCGAGGACGCGCTCCGGCTCTGGGTCAACGGCCAGCCCTCGGAGGAAGGGCTCGTGCGCTTCCCGGCGGTGCCGATCCTGCTGGAAATGTCCCCCGACGAGCGTCTGCGCGGCCTTCTCGCGCAGGAAACGCCGGATTGCGTCGTCTGCGCCGTCGGCGAGGCGTCGCTGGCGCTCTGCGCGCCTGCCGCCGGTCAATCCGCGGTGGATATCTGCCTGCATCTGGCGACACAGATGCACTGCCGGTGCTATTACGGCCTGCCGATTCAATCGCCCTCCGAATTGCCCGCGCGGTATCAGGCTCTTTTGGAACGCAAAAAGCTGCGCTTCTTCTATCCGGGACAGCAGGTTTTCGCCCAAACGGCCGCCGAGTCCGCCGGGA
>ENA-ORUI01001944-ORUI01001944.1-human-gut-metagenome-genome-assembly--contig:-NODE-1944-length-18911-cov-5.051124_pt1 | contig 18911 bp, 16 predicted proteins | sample MGYA00242078_ERZ509205 | MGnify/ENA primary metagenome ERZ509205 (study PRJEB26280, sample SAMEA2338828) | human gut metagenome | biome: human gut; feature: human-associated habitat; material: faeces... | reverse complement strand
ACTGGAACTGGTGCTGCGCAGCGAGGCCAAGGACATCCGCGAAAAGTATGTGGAGCCGCCGTATACCACAGCCTTCGGCATCCTGTTTCTGCCCTTCGAGGGCCTGTACGCCGAGGTGGTGAATGCGGGCCTGCTGGAGGTGCTGCAGCGGGACTATCAGGTGAACGTGGCCGGCCCCAGCACCATGGCGGCCCTGCTCAACAGCCTGCAGATGGGCTTCAAGACCCTTGCCATCCAGAAGCGTTCGGGCGAGGTGTGGCAGCTGCTGGGTGCCGTCAAGACTGAGTTCGACAAGTTCGGGCAGGGGCTTTCCAAGCTGCAGCAGCGTCTGCGCCAGACCGACGAAGAGCTGGACAACCTTATCGGCGTGCGCAGCCGTGCCATCAGCCGCAAATTGCGGGCCGTACAGACGATGGATGACGCCAGCGCTGCGGCCCTGCTGGAGCTGGACACCGAGCCGGGCCGCCCCGTGTCTGCCCGCCTGCCGGAAAGCAGGGGCGATGAATAACGGTTGTAGTCAGGGGTCCGGGAGGAAAAAGCCGCAGATCCCTCTTGCTAAATTTCTGACGATGTGCTATACTAGGAATTGTTCTTAAGAAGAATCGGCCGCTTTCTGCGGCACAGCATAAAAATAAAGGAGCATGGGATTTATGAGCGTACAGAAGATCAGCAATGCCATTCTGGGCGTGGGGGTGGACGATACCACCATCGACCTGTTTGAAAGTCAGTACCCGGTGCCCACCGGCGTCAGCTACAACTCCTATGTCATTCTGGATGAAAAGGTCGCCATTCTGGACACGGTGGACAACCGTGCCACGGATGCCTGGCTGGCAAACCTCACCGAAGCGCTGGGCGACCGCATGCCGGAATATCTGGTGGTCTCCCACATGGAGCCGGACCATGGTGCCAACATTGCCCGCCTGGCCGCTAAGTACCCGGACATGAAGGTGGTGGGCAACGCCAAGACTTTTGTGTATATGGAGCAGTTCTTCGGCCCGGATGCCGTGGCCAAGGAGCGCCGTGTGGTGGTGAAGGACGGCGAGAGCTTGTCTCTGGGGAGCCACACCCTCACCTTTGTGTTTGCACCCATGGTGCACTGGCCGGAGGTCATGGTCAGCTATGAGAGCAGCGAAAAGGTGCTGTTCTCCGCCGACGGTTTCGGCCGCTTCGGGGCGGTGGCAAAGTTTGACGAAAAGGCCGACTGGGCCAGCGAAGCCCGCCGGTATTACCTGAACATCGTGGGCAAGTACGGCCCGCAGGTGCAGGCACTGCTCAAAAAGGCAGCCGCACTGGATATTGCCACCATCTGCCCGCTGCACGGCCCGGTGCTCACCGGGGACCTGGGCAAGTATCTGGCCTATTATGATACCTGGTCCAGCTACAAGCCGGAGGAGCCGGAAAAGATCCTGGTGGCCAGTGCTTCCATCCACGGCCATACCCGCGCCGCGGCCCACACCATGGCCGAAAAGCTGCGTGCCAAGGGCGCAAAGGTGGTGGAGATGGACCTGACCCGCACCGATGTGTCCTACGCCGTCACCGAGGCATTCCGCTGCGGAAAGATCGTTCTGGCCTGCGCCACCTATGACGGCTTCCTCTTCCCGCCGATGGAGTCCCTGCTGACCCACCTCAAGACCAAGGCGTTCCAGAACCGTACCGTCGGCCTGATGGAGAACGGCACCTGGGCCCCCATGGCTGCCAAACTCATGCGCGCCGAGCTGGAAGGCATGAAGAACATCACGGTCTGCGAGAACGTGGTCACCATCCGCTCTGCTGCCAATGCTGCTGCGGAAGCCCAGATGGACGCTCTGGCCGACGAGATCGTGGCAAACTAAGCCCCAAAAGCGCGTAAAATCAGAAAAGACAAGCTGCCCGCATACCGGATGTGACAAGATCACACGGTATGCGGGCAGCTTTTTATCGGGGTGCAGGACTGCAGCGAGAGGACGGGAATGCTCTGTCATTCTTGCGTGGAAACCTGAACTACGACGGAAATTTCGGTCGGATGGTACGGCCCGGCATATTACGGGAGATCTGCTGAAATACATTTTAGCTGTCGGAAACGATAAATCCGTGTTCGCGGATCATCTGTTCCAGCTCGGTTCGGTCAATACACCGCAGTTAAAAGCGGCCATCAAGCCGGAGCCAAAAGAGATGGACGGCGGGCCTTTGGGGCGTTCTGATAGCGGTTGATATAAATGTACCGGCTCCAGTACGCCCAGTATTCCTCCATGGTGGAGTAGGGGTAGAACCCGCCGGAATACATATCCGTAAAGCCGTATTTGCTGGCAAAATCGGAGAAATATGTTCGGAATCGTTCCCCGGCGGAGGTGGACAGCCCGGCTCCTGCGCTGATGATGAAGGCATCAGCCTCGTGCAGGGCCTTTTTGAGCTGCTCAGGCTGTGAGCAGTCGGGTGTAGATTTCCTTGTCCAAATCTTTGAAAACATTGAAGATCACCTTTTTGATGGTTGTGGGCGTTTGCAGGAACTCCTTCACAGTCTGTACGGCAATTTCTGCCGCATCCTCATTCGGGAAACAGAACACGCCGGTGGAGATGCAGCAGAATGCGATGCTTTCCAGCCCGGCTTCTGCGGCCTTTGTCAGGCAGGCGCAGTAGCAGGAGGCCAGCAGGGTGCGGTCCCGTGCGGTGACACGCCCGGTCACGATGGGCCCCACCGTGTGCAGGACATACCGGCAGGGCAGGTTGAAGGCCGGGGTAAGTTTGGCCTGCCCGGTGGGCTCCTCGTGGTCCTGCTGCGCCATCAGGCGGGCACAGGCGCTGCGCAGCTGTACCCCGGCAAAGGTGTGGATGCAGTTGTCGATGTAGCGGTGGCCGGGCACATAGCAGCCGGTCATGCCGCTGTTGGCGGCGTTGACGATGGCGTCGCACTGCAGCGTGGTGATGTCGCCCTGCCACAGGTAAAGGGCAGCTTCCCCGCAGCGGGCGGCGGGGGTCAGGCCTTCAAGGACGGTAACGCCCTTCTGGGCAAGCTCGGCGCGCAGGTATTCGTCCTGCACCTGCAAAAACTCCGGGCTGGCATCCCGGGGCGGGCGCACATTGAGCAGTGCGCGCAGCAGCTGCTTCTGCCCGGCGACATCGTCCGGGACGGCCAGCTGCCGGTATTCGGGGGCTTCTGCCAGCAGGCGGCTGAGCAAAAAACGGCGGCGTTCGGTCTGGGTCATAGAAAGACCTCCTTTGCGGTACCAAACGGCAAAACGCCCTGAAAACAGCGTTTCCAAGGCGATCTGCACGAAACGGGAATCAGAACTCGTAGGGAGGGTTGCCGGAGAAGTCGGCAATGGCGCCGTGAGCATCCTCCAGGATTATTGCATTGGGTGTGCGGGGCATCTCGGCGTGCCCCGGCTGACGAGGCCATGATACACCCCTTTTTGCCCGGCGTAAAGTACGCACAATGCGGTAACCTGGTTACCGGTGGGTGACTTTTGACCGGTTACGATTCGGAAACTTTTGCGGTGAACCGCCGATTTCTCGCAATTTGGACTGCAAAAAAATTTTTTGAGCCGGATGTGCGGGGCGCCCGGCCCCTGCTTGACAAGCACCGCGTCTGTGCCGTAAAATAGAAAAAACGGCCCGCGAGGGGCCGGAGGGGAGAAACGACAGATGTGTACCAAAAAGGAACTGCCGGCCTGCCCGGTGGAAACCACCCTCACCATGATCAGTGACAAATGGAAGGTGCTGATCCTGCGGGACCTGCTCACCGGCACCAAGCGTTTCGGCGAGCTGAAAAAGTCGCTGACCGGCGTGAGCCAGAAGGTGCTCACCTCCCAGCTGCGGGAGATGGAAGAAAACGGTCTGGTGGAGCGCAAGGCCTACCCGGAGGTGCCGCCCCGGGTGGAGTACAGCCTGACCCCGCTGGGCCGGAGCCTGCAGCCCATCATGGATGCCATGCGGGTGTGGGGCGAACAGTACAAACAACAGAATGCGTGACTGCACGCCGGGCAGCTGCCGTACCTGCGGCAGCACCCGGCATTTTTTGCAAAAAGGAGAAATTGCACCATGGAGCGGATCTTACTGCTGGAGGATGACAAAAGTCTGGTCACCGGGCTGACCCTTGCACTGGGCCGGGCGGGTTATGCGCTGGACACGGCCCGTACCCTGGCCGAGGCCGGGCATCTGTGGCAGGCGGGCCGCTACGACCTGCTGATGCTGGACGTGACTCTACCGGACGGCACCGGCTTCGACTTCTGCCGGGAGGTGCGCCGCACTTCCGGGGTGCCCATCCTGTTTCTGACCGCGTCGGATGAGGAAATGGATATCATCACCGGGCTGGACCTGGGTGGTGACGATTACATCACCAAGCCCTTCAAGCTGGGGGTGCTGCTGAGTCGGGTGCACGCACTGCTGCGCCGGGCCGGAGGGTTCGGGGCACAGCAGGCCACCGAGCTGTGCTCCGGCGGCATCCGGGTAGATCTGCTGGCCGGCCGGGCCGAAAAGAACGGCGTTCCGCTGGAACTCACGGCAGCGGAGTACAAGCTGCTGTGCCTGTTTCTGCGCAGCCCGGGGCAGGTGCTGACCAAAGAGACCATTCTGAACGCCCTGTGGGATTGCGAGGGCAATTATGTAGATACCAACACCCTCACGGTGTACATCCGGCGGCTGCGGCTCAAGGTGGAGGATGACCCCGGCAGCCCGCAGCGGCTGGTCACGGTGCGGGGCATGGGCTACCGCTGGAACGGGGATGTGTGAGATGAAATTTCTGGTGGAGGACGATGTCCGGCAGCTGTTTGCCCGGTTGTGCACCGGGCTGGCTGCGGCCCTGCTGGCGGCAGAATGCGCGTCGTGGGCACTGTGCCCGGCACTGTGCCTGCCGCTGCTGGGGCTGTTTGTCCTTCTGGCGGCCGGGGTGCTGGGCAGTGCCGCTGCTTATTTTGCCCGACGGCAGAAACGGCTGGAGGAAGCGGCTGCGCAGGTGCGTGCCCTGCTGGACGGGGACGCCACTGCCCGGCTGGACAGCGGCCGTGAAGGGCAGTTGTACCGGCTGTTCCATGAAGTGAATGAGATGGCGGCAGTGCTCAACGCCCATGCCGACCGGGAACAGCGGGAAAAGCAGTTTTTGAAGAACACCATGGCCGATATCTCTCACCAGCTCAAGACGCCGCTGGCCGCTCTGAATATCTACAACGGTCTGCTGCAGGCCGGAACGGATGACGCAGAAAATGTGCGGGAGCTGGCCGAACTTTCCGAACAGGAGCTGGACCGGATGGAACAGCTGGTGCAAAGTCTGCTCAAGCTCACCCGGCTGGATGCGGGGACTGTACAGCTGGAAAAAACGGAACAAGATCTGCAAGGTCTGCTGGAGCAGACTGCCCGGCCCTTTGCCTGCCGCGCCCGGCAGGAGCAAAAGCAGCTGGCCGTCGCGGCAGAGCAGGGGGTGTGCCTGTGCTGTGACCGGGTGTGGATGCGCGAGGCCGTGGGCAACCTGATCAAGAATGCGCTGGACCACACCCGCGCCGGGGACACCGTGACGGTAGAGGGCAGCCGCTTTGCCGACTTTGTGCGCATCCGGGTGGTGGACACCGGCACCGGCATCCACCCGGAGGACCTGCCCCATCTGTTCAAGCGATTCTACCGCAGCCGCTTTGCGCAGGATACGCCGGGCATCGGGCTGGGGCTGCCGCTGGCGAAATCCATCGTGGAGGTCCACGGCGGCACACTGGAAGTGGAAAGTGAGCTGGGCCGGGGCACCGCCTTCACCATCCTGCTGCGGAACAGGCCCGCTCCGGCGATCCCTACAAAATTGTAGTCTTGCAGTCACCGGGCTGTAGCAAACGGGTGGTATGCTGTGGACAGATCAAAACGAAAGAAGGTTTTTGTATGAATCTGTTGCAGGCACAGGCCCTTTGCAAGACCTACGGCACCGGCGAGACTGCCGTGCAGGCGCTGAAGGACGTGAGCTTCTCGGTGCCCAAGGGCGAATTTGTGGCCGTGGTAGGCGAGAGCGGTTCCGGCAAGAGCACTCTGCTCAATCTGCTGGGCGGGCTGGACACCCCTACCTCCGGCAAGGTGCTGCTGGACGGGCGAGATCTGTTTGCCATGAAAGAGCGGGAGCGCACCATCTTCCGCCGCCGGAACATCGGCTTTGTGTTTCAGGCGTTCAACCTGATCCCGGAGCTGACCGTGGAGCAGAATATCCTGTTCCCGGTATTGCTGGACTATCAGAAGCCGGACACGGCGTATCTGGAAGAACTGCTGGATGTGCTGGACCTCCGCAAGCGGCGCAGTCACCTGCCCGGCCAGCTTTCCGGCGGGCAGCAGCAGCGCGTGGCCATCGGGCGGGCGCTCATCACCCGTCCGGCGCTGATTTTAGCCGATGAGCCGACCGGCAATCTGGACACCCGCAACAGCGGCGAGGTGATCGCCCTGCTGAAGGAGGCTTCCCGCAAATACGCCCAGACCATCGTCATGATCACCCACAGCCGCAGCATCGCCCAGACGGCAGACCGGGTGCTGCAGGTGTCGGACGGCGTGCTGACCGACTTCGGGAGGTGCGCGGAATGAAAAGCTATCTAAGCCTGATCCCCATTTCTGCCAGGGTGCGCAGGCGGCAGAACCGGCTGACCATCCTGTGCATCGTCACGGCAGTGTTCCTGGTTACGGCCATCTTCAGTGTGGCGGACATGATGCTGCGCACCCAGACGGGCCGTGCAGCCGGAAAAAGCGGCAGCTGGCATCTGGAGGTCACCGGCATCACGCCGGAGCAGGCTGTGCAGCTGGTCAGCCAGCCGGACGTGGTGCGGGTGGGTGCCGGAGCAGTATTCAATGAGAACGGCGAAAGCGCATACCGCCTGAACGGCAAGCGGGTGGTGCTGTATGGTGCCGATGCAGATTATGTGAGCCTGAACCGTGCCGCAGCCTTTGCGGGCACCTACCCGCAGGCGGAAAACGAAGTGCTGCTGGGCAAGACCGCTGCACGGGTGCTGCATGTGGGCAGCGGAGACACTGTAACGCTGACACTGCCGGACGGAACGGAAAAGCCCCTCACGGTCACCGGCGTCGGCGGCATCGACGAGGATTTTTACGGCGAGCAGTACAGCATCGTGGATGCCTACCTGCCGCAGGAAGCCTTTGCGGCCCTGCTGACTGCAAACGGCGAGGCACTGCCCCAGACACATTATGAGCTGGAATACACCAGCGCGGCCAGAGCAGCAAAGGCCCTGCCGAAGCTGCGCAGCCGGTACGGGGAGACGGCTGTGCAGGAAAACCTGCAGGTGATGGGTTCGGCAGGGCAGAGCAGCAGTACGGCTTTTCAGACCGTGTACGGGATGGCAGCGGTGCTGTTCGTGCTGGTGCTGCTGGCCGGAGTGCTGATGATCTCCGGCAGCATGAACAGCAATCTGGCCCAGCGCACCCAGTTCTTTGGCATGATGCGCTGCATCGGCATGAGCAAACGCCAGGTCATCCGGTTCGTCCGGCTGGAAGCCCTCAACTGGTGCAGGACGGCGGTGCCCATCGGCCTTGTGCTGGGCACTTTGGCCAGCTGGACGATCTGCGCCGCGCTGCGGTACGGCATCGGCGGCGAGTTTGCGGCAACGCCAGTCTGGCAGCTGAGCCCTGCGGGCCTGTGCGCCGGTGCCGTGGTGGGTGTGGTGACGGTGCTGCTGGCTGCGCAGGCCCCGGCAAAGCGGGCGGCAAAGGTCTCGCCGATGGCGGCGGTCTCCGGCAGCACCCAGAATGTGCCGGTGGGCCGTGCGGCCCATGCCGGAAAGGGCCGGGTGGAACTGGCACTGGGCGTCCGCCATGCCACCGCCAGCAAAAAGAACTGGGCCCTGATGACCGCCAGCTTTGCGTTGAGCATTGTGCTGGCGCTGGGCTTTACCGTGCTCTTGCAGTTCGCCTCTCTGCTGTTGCCCAGTCTGGTGCCGTGGCAGCCCGATGTGCTTTACAACGGCTACGGCAATGCGCAGGAGCTGCCCGGCAGCATGACCCGGACACTGCTGGAAGTGCCGGGCGTCGCCCATGCGTGGGGCTGCACTGGTCTGGTGGATACCCCGGCCAGCAGCGACAAGGGCAACGTGGACCACGTTATCTTCTGCTCCTACGATGATTATATGCTGGAGTCCAGTCGTTCCGTGGTGGTACGGGGTCGGATGCCCGGCGCAGGCAATGAAGTGATGACCATCTACAATAAGAACAACCCCATGCAGATCGGGGACGTCATCACAGTGAACGGGGTGCCGCTTACCATCGTGGGTGCCTTCTCGGAGGGCACCTTCCCGGATGATGTGACCCTTATTGCACCGGAAGCGCTGTTCCGACAGGTGGCAGGCGACCAGAACTATAATATGGTAGGTGTGCAGTTGGACCGCACCGCCGACGAGGACACCCTCTTCACGCTGGCGGACCTTGCCACGGATGACGTCATCATGCAGGACCTGCGGGAGAGCAACCGGCAGGACCGCGGCACCTATTACGCGGTACGCATCGTGCTGTACGGTTTTCTGGCCATCATCGGCGGCATCTCGCTGCTGAACATCGTCAACAGCATCTCCATGAGCGTTTCCGCCCGTGCCCGGCAGTACGGTGCCATGCGCGCCGTGGGCATGGAGGATGTCCAACTGTGCCGGATGATCGCGGCGGAGGCCGGGACCTATGCGGCGTCCGGCCTGCTGGTGGGCGTTGCTGCCGGCCTTGTGCTGCACCGTGCACTGTATACCCGGCTGATCACCCACTATTTCGGCGTCGTGTGGCGGGTGCCCTTCGGGCTGCTGGCAGTGCTCTGTCTGTTCGTGGCAGGTGCAGCGGCGCTTGCGGTGCACGGCCCGGTGAAGCGATTGCAGGCAATGCCCGTCACAGCAGCCATCAACGAACTCTGACAAACAAAAAACAAGCGCCGGAGCGCTCCCTTTTGCGGGAATGCTCCGGCGCTTTTGGGCGTAACTCAGTCCAGCACGGGAATGTCCAGCCCGAATTCCAGCGGGCGGAACCGGGGGCAGACGTTTTCGGTGATGGAGATCACCGAGGCGGCCAGACGGCTGCCGATCTCGCAGGAGGCGGGCAGGTTCTTGCCGTAGGTCAGGCCGATGACCGTACCGGCAAAGAAGGCGTCACCGGCACCGGTGGTGTCGATCACATCCACCTTCTTGGCGGGCACAACGCCGCTTTCGCCGTTGGCGCGGGCATACACGGCACCCTGCCCGCCCATGGTGACCACCATGCAGGGGATGTTGGCGCTGTGTACATTCTTGGCCAGTACTTCCCGCATGGCGGAAGGGGACAGGTGGTCATAATCATCCGAGAAAAGCAGTCCGGCTTCCTGCTGGTTGCAGACGAAGCAGTCCACCTGCTGCAGAAAATCCCGGCGCTCCATGGCGATGCTCATGTTGGAGATGGCCGCGTAGACTTTTTTGTCGTACTTTTTGGCATAGCGCAGGACCTGCTTGACCGTTTCTTTTTCCAGGTCCAGTTCCAGGGCAATGCTGTCGCAGCCGCGGAAGATCTCGTCGCCCTGCTCTTCCAGCAGAGCGGTCAGGGGCGTGGTGTCTGGCCGTTTGGAGATGGAAGCGCACACGTCGCCGTCGTTGTTGAACACCGCCAGCCAGGTGCCCATGCCGTCCTTTACCCGGCGGATGTACTGGGTGTTGACCTTGTGATCGGTCAGCTTGTCGATGACGTCCTGTCCCATGCCGGTATCATCTACCAGGCTGACAAACGTGGGGCGCAGTTCCACGTTGGCAATGTCCTCCACAATGTTGCGGCTCACACCGCCGTGCACCTGTTCCACACGGCCGGAATTGCGTCCGCCCGGGATATAGGTGGAGAAGGGATAGCCCTTGATGTCCACAAAAACAGCTCCGATGACTACGATTCCCATAGATGAATCCTCTCCGATTTCCAAATCCAAAATAATTTTACCTGCCGTTGACCGGTTTTTGATAAAATCATTATACCGTGTTTCCCGGAAACAGGCAACTCAAAAATGCAGGAATCGCCACAAAAGACAGACTTTTGACCGCTCTGCACGAAAAAAATCCACCGGAAGAGGGGCGAACGGCCAATGCGCCAAAAACTGGGAAAAAGTTCTAAAACCTATTGACGAAATAGGAAAATGGGAATATAATACAGCCATCACCTACAAACCTACAAGATTGATGGAAAGAAAGGAGGGCGCGAAGGATGCGGATGGATCACGGAATGTGTTGTTGTCGAATGCAGAATGTCCGGGCACGCTGTGCACAGGGCAGAGACCGGCTGCGCGCTCCTTTCCGGAACGGAAACGTTCCGGGGTGAGCCTCAGCAAGGAGTTCTGTCAACGGCCCGGAAGCTGCACGTTCAGCTCCCGGGCTTTTTTGTATCAGGAAGAGAGGGGTTTGGATATGTCCATTGCAGAAAGAGCACAGGCCGAGCAGGAATATCTCGTGGCACGGCGCCGCGATTTTCACGCACATCCGGAGATCAGTATGCAGGAGTTCCGCACGGCACAGCGCATTGAAGAAGAACTGGATAAGCTGGGCATCCCGCATCAGCGCAGCGGGGCGACCGGTGTGTATGCGGAGATCAAAGGCGCAAAGCCCGGGACCGGCGTCATTGCCCTGCGGGCGGACATCGATGCCCTGGCCATTACAGAAACACACGAAGTGCCGTATAAGTCCCAGACACCGGGCGTGATGCACGCCTGCGGCCACGATTCCCATGCGGCGGCGCTGCTGGGGGCGGCGAAGCTTCTGGAAGCGGAACGGCAGAACTTCGGCGGCACGATCCGGCTGTTTTTCCAGCCGGGAGAAGAGATCGGCAAGGGCGCGAAGGAGTTCATCCGGGACGGCCATCTGGACGGCGTTCAGAGGGTGTTCGGCCTGCACGCGGCCTCTGATCTGCCGGTGGGCACCATCGGTGTGACCCCTGGCTCCAACAATGCTGCGGTGGACGGCTTCCGGATCATCGTCCACGGCGTCAATGCACACGTGTCCACGCCGCAGCTGGGCGCAGATGCTCTGTACATCGCCAGCCAGATCGTGGTGGCCGCGCAGGCGCTGACCACCCGCCGTCATGCTCCTACGGAACCCATGGTGATCGGCATCGGCACGCTGCAGGCTGGCACGGCTTATAACATCGTGGCCGGGCACGCCGAGCTGGAAGGCACCACCCGCACCCTGACCCCGGAGACCCGGGCGGCAGTGCGGCAGCAGCTGGATGCACTGGCAAAGCAGACCGCCGCCCTCTACGGTGCCGAGGCAGAGGTGGAGTGGACAGACATCACTCCCGCTCTCATCAACCCGGCAGCGTTCAGCGCACAGGTGGCCGCCCAGGCCGGAAAGCTGGACGGCGTCACCGTCATCACCAACCGCCCGGTGTCGCTGGGCGGCGACAATTTTGCGGAGTATCAGCAGAAGGTGCCGGGCGTATACGCCTATCTGGGCACCCGGGACCCGGAAAACCCCAACACCGCCCTTGCCCACCACAACGATGGCTTTGACATCGGCGAAAAAGCACTGCCCTACGGTGCAGCGCTGTATGCACAGGTCGCTTTGTGGTGGCTGCAGGAAGGAGCAGAACAGGCATGATCGAATTTTCCCATCTGAATAAGACATTCGTCAGCCGTGCGGGCCGGGTGGAAGCGCTGAAGGATGTGAGTCTGACCGTGGAAGACGGCGACATCTTTGGTGTCATCGGCTTTTCCGGTGCGGGCAAGTCGACCCTCATCCGCATGGCAAACCTGCTGGAGCGGCCGGACAGCGGCAGCATCCGGGTGGACGGCGTGGAACTGACCGGTCAGACCGAGACCCAGCTGATCCCGGTGCGGCGGAAGATCGGCATGGTGTTCCAGCAGTTCAACCTGCTGGAATCCCGCACGGTGGCGCAGAACATCGAGATCCCCCTGAAACTGGCGGGCGTCGCGCCGGACAAGCGCCGCGCCCGGGCAGCAGAGTTGCTGCAGTTCGTGGAACTGAGCGACAAGGCGGATACCTACGTCAGCCGCCTGTCCGGCGGACAGAAGCAGCGGGTAGGCATCGCCCGGGCATTGGCGCTGTCGCCCTCCATCCTGCTGTGTGACGAAGCCACCAGCGCGCTGGATCCCCAGACGACCGAATCCATCCTGGCACTGCTGAAAAAAGTCAACCGGGAACTGGGCGTCACCATCCTGCTCATCACCCATCAGATGCAGGTGGTGCAGCGCATCTGCAATAAGGTGGCCGTTATGGAAAGCGGCCGCATCGTGGAGCAGGGGACGGTGCTGGAGGTGTTCGGCAGCCCGAAGCAGGAGATCACCCGCAGTTTTGTACGCGCCATCATCCAGGACGAGGTGCCGCCCAGCATCCGGAAGATCGTCCGGGCAGACGGCAAGGGCGGGAAGATCGAAAAGCTCAAATTCGTGGGCAGCACGGTCAATGAGCCGGTCATTGCAGAGATCTGCCGGCAGAACGGCGTGGAGGTGAACATCCTCTGCGCAAGTGTGCAGGAAATGCAGGACAGCGTGATGTGTGTGTTCCTGCTGCGGCTGCTGGGCGAGGAAAGCGCCATTGCCGCGGCGGAAGCCTTTATTGATCGGACGGGAGTTCTGCGGGAGGAGGTCGTACTGCAATGAAACAGAAAATTTTCGGCGTTACAGCTGCCAAACTGACCGCAAGTTTCGGCCAGACCGTTTATATGGTGGGGCTGTCCCTTTTCTTCGGTGCCATCCTGGGCATCCTGCTGGCACTGGTGCTGGTGTTGTGCCGGAAAGGCGGCCTGAAGGAAAACCGCATCCTGTACGGCATCGTCAGCACCTTCGTGAACATCGTGCGCAGCGTGCCCTTCGTCATCCTGCTGGTCACCATCATGCCGCTGACCCGCGCCATCGTGGGTACGACCATCGGCAGCACGGCAGCGCTGGTACCGCTGATCTTCTACATCAGCCCCTATATGGCGCGCCTGGTGGAGAACAGCCTGCTGGAAGTCAACAGCGGCATCGTGGAAGCAGCACGTGCCATGGGAGCAACAACGTTTCAGACCATCTGGAACTTCCTGCTGCCGGAGGCGCTTGGTTCCATCGTACTGGCATTGACCACCGGTACCATCGGCCTGCTGGGCGCGTCCGCCATGGCCGGCTATGTGGGCGGCGGCGGCATCGGCGACCTGGCGCTGACTTATGGCTACCAGAAGTTCAACACGCCGCTGATGATCTTCACCGTCATCATCCTGATCATCGTGGTACAGCTTTTGCAGGCACTGGGCAATGCACTTTCCCGCCGCCTGCGGGAGCACAACTGAGCAGAAAGTCCGATCCGCAAAGAAGCGGAGGACTTGCAGAACATAAAATAAAGAGGGGAATTCTTATGAATATCGAACGTAAAATCAGCCGCAGCGCATTTCTGAAACTCACTGCTGCAGGCTTTGCCGCCGCTGCGCTGGCCGCCTGCTCTTCCGGCGGCAGTGCATCTTCCGCCGCTTCCGCTGCCTCCAGCACCGCCGCCTCCGCCGGCACGGCTTCTGCCGGCGCGGCAGGCACCATCCGTTACGGCAAGTCGCAGGGACCGTACACGGAGCTGTTTGAAGCGGCCATCGTACCCATTCTGGAAAAGGAAGGCTACACGGTGGAGGGTACCGACTTCTCCGAGCTGCTGACGGCGGACATTGCCCTGAATGACGGGGATGTGGATGTGAACGTGGAGCAGCACACGGCCTACGCAGAAAACTTCAATGCCAGCTACAATGGCGACCTGACCCCCATCTGCCCCATCCCCACCGTGCCGGCAGGCATCTTCTCGGCGACCCACACCAGTCTGGACGAGATCACAGACGGGGCAAAGGTGGCAGTGCCCAACGATGCCTCCAATACGGCCCGCGCCTATGTGCTGCTGCAGAAAGCCGGCTGGATCACTCTGGACAGCAGCGTGGATCTGGCTGTGGTCACCCAGGATGACATCACCGAGAACCCCCACAACATCGAGTTTACCGAGATGGCGAGCCTGAACATCCCCAGCGCACTGCAGGATTTTGACTTCGCGGTCATCACCGGCAGCATTGTGTACAATGCGGGCATCGATGCCTCCACCGCACTGCTCACGGAGGACGTACTGCCCCAGCTGATCCTGCAGGTGATGGTCAAGAAGGACAACGCCGACACCGATTGGGCCAAGGCCATCGCGGCGGCTTACCACTCCGACGAGTTCAAGGAGTACATGGACAAGAACAACAACGGTCTGTGGTACATCCCGGACGAGCTGAAGTAAAACGCTTTTTCCGAACAAACAGAACAAAACAGCAGGGACTGTCCGTGACAGCCCCTGCTGTTTGCGTTATGGTGCGGTGTTCGCGGTGCGCACCAGATAGTCCATGGCCTGCACCGGATACTGCCCGGCAGCGGTCTCGCCGGTGAGCATCAGGCTGGATGCACCGTCCAGCACGGCGTTGTAGATGTCGCTTACCTCCGCCCGGGTGGGGACGGCACGGGTGCACATACTGTCCAGCATCTGGGTCACCACCATAAAGGGCACCCCGGCGGCACGGCAGGCGGCGGAAAGCTGCTTCTGGCAGCGGGGCAGTTCCCACAGCGGCATGGCGTTGCCCAGGTCGCCCCGGGCAATGACCACCTCGTCCACCAGGGGCAGAAATTCCGGCAGTGCCTGCACACCGGCGAGGTTTTCGATCTTGGCAAAAATGCGGATGTGCGCCGCACCGGCGTCTTCCAGTGCCTGCCGCAAAGTCAGGATGTCCTGCTTCCCGCGCACAAAGGGCAGCATGACGCCGGTCACGCCGCAGTCAGCCGCGATGCGCAGATTCTGCAGATCTTCTTCGGTCAGAGTGGGCATCTCCACGGTCAGTCCCGGCGCGGCAGCGCTCTTGCGGCTCTGCAGCACACCGCCCCGCAGGACGATGCAGCGCAGGGCGTCCGGCGTGGTGTCGGTGACCTGCAGCAGAAGTTTTCCGTCATCCAATAAAAGCTGCTGCCCGGGCCGGGCGGTGGTTACCAGCGGCAGGGGGCAGGGAATGCCGCCTGCGCCCAGACAGACGGTGCTGCCCTCGGTCAGCGTGACCGGCTGGGGCAGACGCCCGATGCGCAGTTCCGGCCCCTGCAGGTCGATGAGCAGATCCCGGATGCCGGCCGCACGGATCCGTGCGAGCCAGTCGGCGTGCTCACACAGTGTCCCATGGGAAAGATTCATCCGGATGCCGGTCATCCCGGCATGGACCATGCTCTGCAGCGTTCCGGCTTCCGCGCAGGCCGGGCCGATGGTTCCATAAAAATGCATAACAGCGTCTCCTTTTCTGGTAAGTTCCGTACAGACTGTCTGAGGGTATTATAGCCTGTTTGCGGAGACTTGTAAATGCAGGCTGCAAAAGCAAAAACGATGGGGCCTGCCGGTTGGACAGGCCCCATCGTTCTGGTTCAGTTTTTGGAAATGCCGATGCACTTCTTGAAGCGCTCCCACAGAGCAACGACCCGTGCACGGGGCAGGAAGTAGTTCACCAGCCAGGCCGCAATCACACCGATGGCGGTATCCAGGATGCGGTTGAGCGCATAGCTGACGTAGGTCTCCACCGGCGTGCTGAACAGCACGATCAGCACCACGGTAGCCGCCCCCAGCAGCACCGCCAGCAGCATACTGTGGCCGCCCTGCGGATAAAAACGCAGGTAGATCCAGAACACCACGATGGACAGCAGACCGCCGATCAGGGTGCCGAACAGACGGTTGCCGCCGTTCTTGATGGAATCCGGGATGTCCATGCCCATGCCAAAAATGACGCCAATGCAGGCAAAGGCCGGGTTGCGGTCCAGCAGGCAGTACACCATGGCCACCAGCATGGCGGTGACCGCCGTCTTGATGGTGCGCCAGCCGACGTGCAGCCGGAAATCGGAATGCGGAAATTCAGGCATAACAGCTTCCTCCTCCAGAAAAGCAACGATGAATGACTTCCTTGTATACAATAACATACACGCCGTCTGCCTGCAAGAGAAAGCGCGCAAGTAGAAAAAATAACGAAGAAGTTGGCGAAACCCACAAAATTCCGCTTCCCTCCTGTCGAAACGCAGAAAAGCGTGGTATACTGGCATAAAGATGGGAAATGCCGGGCACAGGGTACCGGCGGAAAGAGGAGGGATCACTGTGGATGAAAGAACACCGATCCGGGTCTTTGTGAGCTATGGCCATCCGGAAAGTGAGATCTGCCGGGAAATCCTGGAAGCCATCCGGGCGCGGGAAACGCCCCGGTATGAGCCGTGGTTTGATGAGAGTGATATTCGTACCGGGGACAACTGGCGGCGCAGCATTCAGGAGGGCATCAAGAACAGTCAGCAGGTGGTGGCCTGCCTGTCGCCCCACTCCACCCGGGAGGGCGGCGTCTGCCTGGACGAGCTGGCCATTGCGGTGGGCGTGCAGGGCGAATACGGCGGCAAGGTGCACAGCATCCTGCTGGGGCCGGAAAAAGAGGTAAAGCCGCCGGCCACCGTGGGGCAGAACCAGTGGCTGGATATGTCCGACTGGCGTGAAAAGAAAGCGAAGGGGGCGGACGCGTATGCACTGTGGTTCCAGGCAAAGATGCAGGAACTGTTCCGGGTGCTGGAAAGCCGGGAGAATGTGACCTTCAACGGCGAGATCCAGGAGCTGCGGCAGCGGCTGAATGTCTATTCCGACACCAGCACCCAGTATGCCCTGTTGAAAAAGCCTTATGTGGGGCGCAAATGGCTGGAAGAAGAGGTGGAACAATGGCTGGATGACCCGCACGGCAAAAAGATCTGCCTGCTCAGCGGCGTGCCGGCGGTGGGCAAGAGTGCCTTTGCGGTGCATTATACCCACTACAACTGGCGCGTGGCGGCCAATCTGTTCTGCCGCAGCAACATGAACACCTTCAACGACCCCTCCATGGTGCTGCAGACGCTGGCGTTCCAGCTGGCCTGCCATCTGCCGGACTACCGGAAGAATCTTCTGCGCACCCTGCCGAAGAACAAGGCTGCGCTGGAAAAGCTGACCGAAGATGAACTGTTCGAGACCCTGCTGGGGCCGAACATTGCCAACACCGTGGACGGCGGGCAGGAGACCATGGCCATCGTGGTGGATGGTCTGGATGAGTGCGGCACGCCGGAGCGGAACGCGCTGGCCAGGCTGCTGGCAAAACGTGCGCCCGGCCTGCCCCGCTGGCTTCGGGTGCTGGTGCTGGCGCGCAGGACCCCGGCGGTGCTGCAGTCCATGAGCAGCGCCGCCCAGATCGAGCTGGACAGCCGTGCTCCGCAGAACCGTGCGGACATCCGGGCGTATTTTGTCCAGCGCCTGGAACCGCGGTTCGGGCAAGACCCCCAATGGAACGCTTCGCTGGACGCCCTGACCGACCGCAGTGAGGGCGTGTTCCTCTATGCCGAAATGATGAGCGAAATGCTGCTGGAAAAGGGCGCACTGGAGGCCGCCGAGGAGTACCCCGCCGGCCTGAACGAAGCCTTTGCCCGGTGGTTCGACTATTTCTTCCGGACAGAGGAGGAGTATAAGGCACTCTGGCGCAGGCCCATCGGCTGCCTGCTGGCAGCACCGGAACCTCTGCCGAAGTCTGCTCTGCGCAAGGTCATGGGGTGGAGCCGTGACCGGCTCAATGATTTTTACCGCCGTATCAGTGTGCTTCTGCGCACGGATACAAACATTTTTGGGGACGAAACACTGGAAATTCCGCACGCTTATGTCCGTGCATGGCTGGGTCAGGAGGATAACCCCTACAGTGCCTCCGCCGAAGACGGCGCAGAAGCGCTGGCAGAGAGTTTCTATGCCCAGTTCAAAGAGGATGCTAAAGAGCTGAGCTTTTATGAAGCCATCCATCTGCCGGAACTGCTCGAACGCGCCGGACGCAAAAAGGCCCGCCGGGAGGTGGAGGAAAACCACGATTGGTTCTGGAGGATATTACACGCGGGAGATGTATATGAAACATGGGGCAAGCTGGAAGAAGCGCTGGAACTGTATCAGAAGTGTGTTGCAATCGCAGAAGAGCTTGTACAGGTACGCGGTACGCTGGAAGACCAGCGGGATTTGTCTGTGAGTTATAACAGAGTAGCTGCTATTTACGAAGCGCAGGGTAAGTTAGAAGAAGCTCTGAAGTTGTATCATCAGGGACTTGAAATCGCCGAAGAACTTGCACAGACACGCGGCACGCCAGGAGATCAGCGTAATTTGTCTGTGAGTTATAATAAAGTAGGTGATATTTACAACGCGCAAGGCAAGTTAGAAGAAGCTCTGAAGCTGTATCAGCAGGGTCTTGCAATTAGAGAGAAACTTGTCCAAACACGCGGCACGCCGGAAAATCAGCGCGATTTGTCTGTGAGTTATAACAAAGTAGCTGCTATTTACGAAGCGCAGGGCAAGTTAGAAGAAGCTCTGAAGCTGTATCAAAAAGGCCTTGCAATCGCAGAAGGGCTTGCACAGACACGCGGTACACCGGAAGATCAGCGCGATTTGTCTGTGAGTTATAACAGAGTAGCTGCTATTTACGAAGCGCAGGGCAAGTTAGAAGAAGCGCTGAAGTTGTATCAGAAAGATCTTGCAATTACAGAAGAACTTGTACAAACACGCGGCACAGGGCAAGATAAAGATGATTTGATGGTTTCCTGTTGGAAAGTGGCTTCTCTTGTGTCGCCTGAAACAGAATCTCGAAAATTGCTGGCAGAAAAAGGCCGTGCAATTGCGCAGGAGCTTTCGGAATCTCCCCATGCTCCGCGTTCCAAAGAAGAGTATGAAAGGAACATAGAGATTTTCAATCGTCTGCTGTAACCCAGCAAAACACCCCCGCACCGGATAGTTTCATCCAGTGCGGGGGTGTTGTTCTCTTATGAAAAAAGCTTTACCCTTCCGAAGCAAAGAATTCCCTGGTCAGCTTGACCACGGTGCCGGAGAGCAGCAGCAGTGCGATAAGGTTCGGGATGCTCATCAGGCCGTTGAAGGTATCGGCGATGCTCCACAGCAGGCCCAGGTCCACGGTCGCGCCCAGAATGGACACGA
>ENA-ORUI01001938-ORUI01001938.1-human-gut-metagenome-genome-assembly--contig:-NODE-1938-length-18932-cov-10.312973_pt1 | contig 18932 bp, 16 predicted proteins | sample MGYA00242078_ERZ509205 | MGnify/ENA primary metagenome ERZ509205 (study PRJEB26280, sample SAMEA2338828) | human gut metagenome | biome: human gut; feature: human-associated habitat; material: faeces... | reverse complement strand
CGTGCTTACAGCGTATAGCTGCTTAGCACATTATTGAATTATTAACGAACTATTGATTTCAGAAATATTTATTATTTTTGCAAATGCATTCTACCGCAGAAAGCCCGAAGGGCTGAGCGGGTGGGTGTGACTTTTATGGAATAGAGCGTTTACTTACGCTCATCTGCTCAAACGTAAACTTCGCAACTTTACAAACTATCAGCAGGTGTGGCAATGGGTGAATGCTCACGGTGGGTGTATTATATCCTACTGCGAATTATCGTATATATACCATTGTTAGGTGCATTGGTATAATATTGTGGTATATTCGTATGTGGAATCATTATATACCATAGCGTGGGCTTTCTGCATTGTCCGTCTCGATAGTTTGGGCAATGCGAAGGCCTACGTTTGGAGATGGACGAGGAAGAATCCCACGTTTTCCATTTTGTAGGAGTCTAACAATAAGAACATGTAATCTTCTGGTTTGGGGTTCATCAGAATAAAAATGAGACAGTTGGTTTCTGAGGAACTGTAATGAAAGCAGAAATTAAATCACAGAGAGTACGAAATATAATAGATGAACTCAAGGACCAGTATCTTGAGGAAGACAGATGTGTGCGTCCTTGGATAATCGGTTTTTCTGGAGGTAAAGACTCTACCGTTCTGCTTATACTTACATGGCTCGCTTTGACCGAACTTAAAGATGAAGGGATAAAACTAAAGAGAAATGTTTATGTCGTTTGCAACGATACGATGGTGGAGAATCCGGTTATCGAAGAGTATGTTGTAAAGGTGTTGGATAAAATAAAGCGTGCTGCCAAAGAACAGCAACTTCCAATCTCTGTTGCAACGACAACTCCTGAATTAGAAGATTCTTTTTGGTGTTGTGTTATTGGAAAAGGTTACCCTGTTCCTAATAATTCTTTCCGTTTTTGTACGGAAAAAATGAAAATTAAACCAACATCAAAGTTCATTACAGACCAAATTGCAGCAGATGGAGAAGCAATCGTATTGGTTGGTACTCGTTTGTCCGAGAGCCAACAGCGAGAGCGTTCCATCAAGCGGCATGAGATAAAGGGGCATAGACTTTCAAAGCATCCGCTTAATCCCAATACTTTTACTTATGCTCCTATAAAAGAGCTGATGTTGGAGGAAGTATGGTGGATAATTAATACGATACCATCTCCATGGGGATTTGATAATGAAATATTATTCAAGATATATATGAATGCTTCTGCAGATGATTATGAATGTCCAACAGTAGTGACTGATGATAGTCATAGAAGTTGTGGGCAAAGTCGTTTTGGATGCTGGATTTGTACCGTGGTAAAGGAAGATAAGTCTATGACGTCTTTGATAAAAAACGGTGTGGCATGGATGAAGCCTTTGTTGGATTTTCGAGATAGGTTGGTAAGCAATAGAAATGTTTCGGAATTCCGTTGTGAAACTCGTCGAAATGGTCAACGTGCAGTGGATGAGACTGGTCATAATATGGGTAATTATACAATGGAGTATAGAATCCAACTCCTGAGAGAATTGCTTACGGTGCAAAAAAATACACAGAACCATAGGGCAAGTATTGACTTGATAACAAATCAAGAGTTGATAGCAATTCAAGTAATTTGGTATAGAGATGGAAACTTTTCGACAACGGTAAATGATATATATAATGAGGTGTATGGTTATAACCTTCCAAATACTTCGATAGGATTGGGAGAAAGGCTGTTGTTAGAAAAAGCCTGTCAAGAAAATCCTGCTCATTATAAATTGATACAGGAGCTGCTGGCATTGCAAAAAAGTAAAGTTTTACTAATGCGTAAATATGGCTTATCAACAGATATGGAGACACGTCTTGTTTCATTTATAAAGAAGAACGAAAATGATCATAAGTAAAATAGCATTGAATAATTATAGACTTTATCAAGGAGTAAATGAGATAGAGTTCAAAATAAAGAATGGAAAGAATATTTACCTTATCTCTGGAGAAAATGGGTTTGGTAAAACAACATTCCTCCATTCTCTAATTTGGTGTCTTTATGGTCGTTTGATAACTGAGGTCGAGGCGGAAGTTCGCAAAGATATAGTTAAGGTTGGATATAAGGAGTTTTTGAAAGGTAACTTTAATAATGATGTTCGAAACAAGTTTGAAGAACTTGATAAAAATATTGTGGGTGAGATAAAAAAGCATGGATATACAACAGATACAGAGTATGTTCGTGAACTTTCAACATATTCTGTAGCTATTGATTTTTCTGAGGTTGTAATACCTTCTTTGCCATGTACGTCTATTCGTATTGTTCGCTCATACGATTATTTGTTTGAGACAGAATCTGTGGATATATTTATAGATGGAGTAAAAAATGAACTAACCAATGAAATCGGTCCAGATATCTTTATCAATGACTTTATCTTGAATAAAGACATTGCACGCTTTTTCTTTTTTGATTCAGAGCAAATCGTTTCTTTGGCAGAGACGAATACTATAGTCGAACGCCGTAGGTTGGGTTCTGCTTATAATGAGGTGCTTGGTGTTCGCAAGTATGAAGATTTGAAACAGAACTTAGAGAACATGCGTCTTCGTTTTAGAAAAAAGTCTTCTGATGCAGCTAATAGAAATCGGCTTATAGCTTTGTTGGATGAAAAACAACAGCTGCAACAGACTATAGCAGAAAATAATAGCTTGTCAGATAAGATAGAAACAGAATTACAAAACCTTCGTAAGAAAAACGAGGAGTTGCAGTTGCATTTGATGAGAGAGGGAAATGGGGCTACCATTCAAGAAATCAAAAAGATAGAAGATGTTATTGGACTAACCAAGAAGAAGGATGAAGAATATAAAAAGCAGCTGAAGCAATTTATAGATTATGCTCCGTTTGCTATAGCTGGAAGTTTGTTCCAAGATACGAAAGAGGAGTCGGAAAAAGACTATTTGCAAAATAAGGCTAATGTAAATTTGTTGAGTACTAATTCCATAGTTTCAGATATTACGTCTGATCTTTTGTTAATGGTTAATGGTATTCCGATGGATGCTGACGTTTCATTACAACTACAGCAACAAATACAAAATATATTGTCAAAATATAAAAAGGAAGCTCATGATGAACAACCATTGCTGACAATGAGTGATGAGGACTATGAAGAGTTTATGGCAATTTATAGCTATGTGACAACAACTTATAAGATAGAGTTTGAACATTTGGCAGATGATTATAAGAAAAATAAGCAGATTCTTGAAAGAAATTCTCGCCGATTGTCCAATATCCAATCTAAGGAAAAGGATGAGTTAATAAAAGAGATAAGAAAATCGAAAAATGACGTAGAGACCTCAATACAAAACAAAGAGCAGGAGATAAGGCAATGTAAGGAAAACCTTGGAGTTTTGACTCAAAAGATGGCTACTGTAACAAAGCAAATCACTGAGCTTAGCAAGGTTGTCAGTTTGGATGATAGTTCTGAAAAAAAAGATAAGTTGGCAGAACAACTTATAGAAGAATTGTCCACCTTTTTGATTTCTTTGAAGCAAGAGAAGAAGTTCTCTTTGGAAAGACGAATTAAGGCTATTCTAAATAGTTTGATGCATAAGGAAGACTTTATAGGAAAGGTTGAAGTTAAGGTTGAAGGCGATGATATGGATATAGGTCTGTATTCTGTTGACGGAATCGAAATTCAAAAAGATTCATTGTCAAAAGGTGAACAACAACTTTATGCCACTTCTATATTGAAGGCTTTGGTTGATGAGAGTGGAATACAATTCCCTGTGTTTATCGATAGTCCTCTGCAAAAGTTTGACAAGAGCCATGCCACGAAGATTATTACGGAATTTTATCCGCAAATATCTAAGCAGGTAGTTTTGTTCCCACTATTGTACAAAGAACTGACAGAAGATGAATATGAGGTGATGAAGCCATTGGTTAATTCTACCTATTTGATAAAGAATGATATAACGCATTCTTATTTGGAGGAAGTAAATGTTGATAGTTTTATAGAGGAGGCATCATAATGTTCAATCAGATAAAAACAAGTGCAAAAAATAAAGAAGTGGTAACGGTCTTGACTCGCAAGTTCGGGTTGGGTGCAGAGAATGTGATAGCAAGAATAGCTATTGTATATTCTTTGCAGAATGGGAACCGTTTTCTTCCAACGGATACAACGGATTCTGGTGGTAAGGAATATACCAAGAACGTATTGTTTGGAAATATGTATCCTATGTATGCAGCTCTGATGTGCAAGTATTACCAAATACGTATGTCGGATAAGGATTTGCCACGCTATTTCAAATTGCATTTAGATGATGGTTTGGAGAGAATTATGCAAGATGTGAAGGACAATCCTAATCTTGTCGGTTATGACTATTTGTTTGATAAAATTCATATAGGATTAGAGGCAATATGTTAAAGGCGCATGACATATCATTCTTGAGATTATTGACTGTGGGTTATATATCCTCAGAGACTTATCATGCAGTAAAAGAATATGGTAATATAGGGAATTTATCTGTAGATAAGCTTGTCTCTTTTTCAGGCAAATGCCAGGATGAATTGAAAAAACTTTTCTTTGACGAAGAGACTGTGTTGACTATAGCACTTTTGGAAGAGGCCGACAAAGACTTGGAAGAAAACAAGGGCTTTGTTTTGCAAGTGCTTGATAATATTGTGGCTTGTATGGATGCGCAAGATTTTATTGGCAAAATTGGGAAAAAGCGTTTTGTCTCTGATTATGCTTTTTGTTCATCAAAAATGTTGAAAAATTGCTATGGTGTGTCTGAGCATAACTACGGAAAAGTGAAGCGTTTAGTGAAGCGTTTTAGAATAGCATACCAAGCAAGACTTGCTGCTCCTATGGTAACGGAGTGTAATGATGCGGGAAGCACAAAGATTGTTAGTTATGATTTGCAAGGAGGCTCAGGCTTTACTGGTAAAGATTTGATAATAATAGAAGATAATGCTTTGTCAGAAAAAAGTCGTGGACGAGGTTATGAAAAGTATGTCAAATATCTATATTGTTTGAGTAAGGAGCAATTTGCTCCTTACGAGAATTTCTTGCAATCATGTGGCTTTGGAAAAAGGGTAATAAATAGCATTGAAGGTTTAGGTGTTCGCAACTTTTTTGTGAATTATTTATTTGCAGAATCAACCAAACTATTCTGTGTAAGAAATTTTGGAAGAAAATCCTGGTTTGAATTTGAAAATAAGAAACAAGACTTGATAGATTATGTCATAGAGTCTTGCCAAGATTCTCAAATGGTTAAGGACTTAGATGAGAAAATAGAATGTGTAAAAAGTCTAAAGAACTTAACTTTGAAAGAGATCGCTGGAAAAGATAAGTATCAGTTGATTTTGGTGAGATATAGTGAACTTCTGAAAAGTTCGATTTTAAGTGTTCGTGCAAGAAACGGGATAAACAGCTATGCTGGAGATTTTATAGAAGATTTTGTACATTCTTATAAAAATCTAAAAGATCTTCGTAATATAGGAAAAAAGTCGGTAGAGGAGATAAGTCGTGTTGTGGAAGAACTACGCTCCTATATAGATAAGATAATTGAACATGACTTTTCTGAAGAAGAGAAGGACCTGCTACTGTTGAAATCTAAATATGGTAGTTTTATGGATGGATATGCTTGTAGGGTTTATTCGGACAAAAAGCAACTACCTATGTTTCATATCGTAGAAAACATATTAGAGTCAGAACGAAAATATGATACAAAAATTCAGTTTTTGAATTATCTCTTGCCAATGGTTAAAGGCGAAGCTTCGTTGACTTTAGAGCAAATAGCAGAGAATAAAAGTCTAACTCGTGAGCGTGTACGACAAATATGCACAAAAGGAATAGACTATCTTTATGGAAAAATGGTTACAAATAAGTCTGATAAGTTGGATTATAGTAAGATTGTATCCTTTTCTGAAGATTGGTCTTATGTAAAAGATAAATTAGAGTGTGAGAATGTTATAAAGCCTAATTTTGTAGAAGAATTATTGGAACAAGAGGGTTGTAATCTTACTGTTTCTATCGGCTTTCTGGTAATATTGAGAATTTTCAATGGGGACTATAGTGTTGTTGGTAACAAACCATACGACATGCCAGCTCGCTCTAAATCATTGTGGAACAATAGTTTCTTAGTGAAGCAAGAGTTAGTTGAGGCTTTTGACTTCGATGATATGCGTTGTACTTTGGAACTTTATTTTAGTGAGCATGATGCAGAAGAAATGATATGTCAGACGGCAGAAGAATTGGTGTTAGATTTTTTTATGTCATCTTGGAATATGTTTGATAGTTCTAAGGTAGAAGCTGTAGCTAATGTCGTTTCAGAAATACTGATGCAAGAATATGGCCTAATTCCAAATGAGGAATTTCGTTTTTTGATACAGGGACAAAAAACATTAACGGCAGCGGATGTGTTGTTTAGGGTTTTAAGCGAAAAGTATGAGCCAATGTCGTTAGATGAGTTATATGAAATCTTGCAAACGCAATGTTCTTTTAAATATAAGTCGTCTGCGAGTGTAAGAGGAATTGTTAACTCCGATACTCGTTTATGTATGGTTGGGGTAGATAATTTAGTGGCATTGTCGGAATGGGAGCATATAAAATTCGGTGGTGTGCGTGAAATAATTGTACAATTCTTGGAACAATTTGACAAGCCTAAGTCTGTGCAAGAAATAGTAGAGTATGTGCTGCGTTATCGTAATACAACGGAAAATAGTATTCGTTCAACTATGTATAGTGGCTCGCAGTTTCGGCAGTTTGACAATGGGTATTTTGGGTTGTCAGATAAATCTTATCCCAATGAATATATTTATGCTCAGTCTCCTGAATTTATGCAGCGAGTACAAGAGCTGGAAAGTTTCTTGATTGATAAGGGACATTTTCCATTTTCATCATCAGAAGATAATGCAGAGATAAATCTGCGCCAATGGTGGCATCGAAATAATAGTAATGATTCACTGAATGATGTTCAGCAAAGTGAAATCAAGAGACTACAAGATGCTTATTGGTACTTACCAACAGACAAGAGGGAAGTAAGGTGGTTTTTCTTCTTTAATCGGTATCGGGAGTTCATACTGGAGTATGGCAGGAAACCATCTTGTTATATTGAACGAGAAAAGTCTTTGGCAGAGTGGTTTTCTAAGACACAAAGAGAGTTCGTGGAAGGTGAACTTTCTGAAAATGAAGAAAAAGTGTATTTGCATTTATGTAAGATATTATAGTTATGCTGGCAGATAAAATATTTAATTATAGCTATTCGCAAATAGATGAGCATAAACCTGCTGAGTTTTGTTCGCTTGCTTTGAAGAATAGCTTGAGGTTAGACTTGGGGTTGGGCTATTTTAGTTCAGCAAGTTTCCACGTGTTGGCAAATGGTATGGCTCAATTCATAGTCAATGGTGGAAAGATGAACCTCTATATTAACCAGTATATGTCGGAGGATGATTATGGACTTTTTAAGGGAAAGTATGATAACTATTTTGACAAGAGATTGGTAAGTTCTTTGCATGAAATGCAGAAGACATTTAGCCAAAGGGATGAGCATTTCTTCCAATGTCTCGCATATTTGATTCACACAAAAAGAATCAATGTCAAAGTAATCGTTTTTGTCAACGGTGGTTTGCCACATGAAAAGTATGGAATATTTACCGATGAATATGGGAATAAAATCTACTTTTGTGGCTCAATGAATATGACAGCCAATGCTTTGTTAGATAATTTAGAGACGATAGAATGTACCTGTTCTTGGATGGGCAAGGATAGTATGGATAAGGTGGATAACATGGAGGCGCATTTCTTAAAAGTTTGGAATGGAAATAGCGAGAATATTCATGTTTATGAGGCAAAGGAATTTTGTAGTGAAATAGTTCGTTCATATTCAGGCAAAGACCCAGAGCAACTATTGAAGAGAGAAAAGGAATTTGTAGATGCTTGGCAAAATGATAATTCTGTAAAGGGTACAAAGGCTCCGCATTTCCCATCAAAGTATAAAAATGGTGCAAGACCTTATCAAGAGGAAGCATATCAAGCTTGGGTGGCTAATGGCAAAAATGGGATATTTGCTATGGCAACAGGTACCGGAAAAACGGTAACATCCTTGAATTGTGCTCTGCATGAATATCAAACTGATGGCTATTATCATTTATTGATATTAGTACCCACTCTTGACCTTGTAGAACAATGGAAAGAAGAGTTGAAGGCATTTGGATTTAGAAAGATACTTGGCATATCTTCTTTAAATGCTTCATGGAGAAAAGAGATGTTGGAGATTGTTCGTATGATTCAAAGAGGGAGACAAGTCGATTTTTGCATGGTATCGACTTATGATTCCTTTGTAAACAAGGACTTTCAGTCCATGTTGGGAAAAATGTCAGATACAATGTTGTTGATAGCTGATGAAGCTCATAATATTGGAGGTAAAAGAGTTAAGGCATGTTTTAAAGAGTTGACAATAGCAAGACGTATTGCCCTTTCTGCGACTCCTGAGCGTATTTATGATGAAGATGGTACAAAGCAAATTGCTAAGTTTTTTGCGGATGAACGCCCTTATGTATTCTCGTTTTCAATGAGTAAAGCTATCGAAGAAGGAAGATTGTGCAAGTATTATTACTTTCCACATATTGTCTATCTGAATGATGACGAGATGGAACTTTATTCTATGATAACTCGTAAGCTGGCATTGTTATGGGATTCAGAGAAAAGCCAGTTTAAGAACAAGCAAGAAGCAGAAAAAATGTTGATGAATAGAAAACGAATTATTCATAAGTGCCAAGATAAGATAAGGGTATTTCGTGAGATACTTCAAGATATTGGTGAAGAAAAACTTAAATATACGTTCGTATATGCTCCGCAGGGCAACTATGAAAGTAGTGAGTCTGAAGAGGAATTCGAAAGTGTCGGTTTTATTCAGAAATTACTTGATGAAACAAAGAAACTGTATCCTAATAAGCGTTGCAATACATTTATAGGGACAGATAGCAAAGATAAAAGAGCTACATTGTTAAAGGCGTTTGGGCAAGGAACGATAGATGTGTTGTTTGCTATGAAGTGTTTGGACGAAGGGGTTGATGTACCACGTGCAGAATGTGGTATCTTTACTTCGAGTACAGGAAATCCAAGGGAGTTTATCCAAAGACGAGGAAGGCTGTTGAGAAATCATGCTGAGAAAACTTTCAGCTATATTTATGATATGGTGGTAATTCCATCTACCGTAAATCGGGAAGAATGCAATTCGAGTATGGAGCGAAATCAAGTGAAAGCAGAACTCAAACGAGTGGCATATTTCGCTTCGTTGGCAGTAAACTGCTATGCTAATAATGGTGCTTATGAGGTGCTGAGTAATGTGGCGCAACATTTTGGTATAGTTTGGAGTGAATTATTTGAAGATGTTGAACAATAAAATATAATCATTATGGATGGAAAAGATATTTTTTATGAAATTATGAAATCTCCTGGAATGAGAAAATTATTGGGAGAGTCAGGGAACAACTTTCTTGATATGGATAGCGAAGAAGTTAATCTAAAAAAAAAGGAAGTTGCCGTTGTGCGTGCGATTATCGAAGGACAAGTAAGACATACGTCTGATGATAATATATTCAAGAACATTAAAAAGTTGTATGACTTATAATTATGGGAACAATTATCAAATCTGTAGCTTTTGAAAACTTCTATAATTATTATGGAAGTTATGAAGCTAATGAATACCAATTTAAGGCTGGTATAAACATAGTAAATGCCGATAACAATATGGGCAAATCTAAGTTTTATAATGGCTTTATGTGGATGTTGCGTGACCAAGTGTATGATTCTGACATCAAGGCTTTCGTCGATGCAAATGAATCTCTTGTAAAAATGGCTTCTGGAAAGGCTAAAGCGGAAGACCATATTTTCAAGGTCGGTTTCAGAGTGATATTCACAAATGGAGATGTGGAGTACACAGTAGAGAAGTATTCAAATTTTTCAACTTCAGATGGCGAACTGCTTCATACGCCATCAATGATGAGTGTTTTTAAAAAAGAGAATAATGTCGATACACCTGTACTTGACAAAGATGAGCAGATGGACATAATCAACAAGGTGTTTATACCTTTGTCTATTCGTAATTATGCATTACTGCAAGGTGAGTCAATGGATCGTTTGGTAGATTTATCCTCTAAAAAGGCTTTGTCTGATACGATTGATACGTTGGCTGGAATCTCGATATTAAAGGGGATTTGTGATACTTCTCGTAAGATGGCAAAAATGGCAGACTCTTTATATCAAACAAAGGATTCGGAAAACTCGAAGAACGATACCGCTAAGCAAAGAGAAAAAGCAAAAAGAACAGCTTTTATACAAAATATAGAGAAACTCAAAGAGGAAATAGAGGCTGCAAAAGATGAATTTAATGCGGCAAAGAGAAAAAAGGAGGAGCTTGATGCTTACATTAGTAATTCAACTAAGCGTATAGAGATTCGTTCTAAATTGGATGCAAATAAGATTGCAATAAAAGATGCAAAGAAGAATATAGATGACATTGAAATGTCTATAACAAAGAGACTTTTTGATGAAGAGAATCCGTGGTTGTTAATGGGAATGCAAGATGAACTAGAAGTATTTGACGCCAAGCGAGAAAAACATATCGGTGAGTTGGCTCGTATGAATGATGATGGGGCTTTGGTAATTATGTTGCCAGAGGGGTCACCAGATACATCATCTTTAGAGAGAATGTTGAAGACGGAGGTTTGTGAAGTTTGCGGGCAGAGAGCCCATAAAGGCTCTGATGCCTGGAACCATATTAAGATGATTCTTGACAGACCTAAGAAAATCAGCACCACACGTAATGATTTTGGGCATTTCTATGGCATGTTGCAGAAATCTGCAAGTTCTTATTTGATGAGCATTCCACGTTTGACCTCTAAAATAGAAGATGTGAAGATACGTTTGGAAAAGATGAAAGAAAATTTAGAGGAATTGGAAGAAAAGAAGAATGACATCTTTACGGAGCTAAATAATGCAGGGGGACATGCTGATAATTCAGAATATAATGATAGAAATGTTGTTGCTGATTATCGTCAAGTAAATTCCGTTATTTCTATTAAGGAGAGAGAAATCATTGATAAGAATAAAATGGTAGCAACAATGGTAAATTCATTGGCAGCTATTAATCAAAAACTATCCTCATATAAGAAATCAATGGATATTGAACGCTATGAAGAGTTTGCTTTGGTTGTAGGGAACATTAATGCAATTGTTGAAGAGACAAAAGATGATATCTTCGATAGAACAATTAAAGCTTTGGCTCAAAATGCTAACGAAAAATATAGAGCTTTAACATCTGGAAATCAGTCTTCTGGTGGTATTCTGGATTTTCAAAGAGATCATGATGTTGTAAATGTTACAATACGTGATGTTAACAATGGTGAGATAACCGGATTGGGAACTGGTTTCCAAAGAATGAAGCAGTTGGCTATTGTCATGGCTGTAATTTCTTCAAAGATAGGGGATGAAAAGAAGTTTGATTATCCTTTTATTTCAGATGCACCGTTTTCAGAGTTTGGTGAAAATTTCATCAATAATTTCTTTGCTGTGGCACCAGATGTGTTCAGTCAGAGTATCATAATGATTAAGGAATTGTACGATCCTAATGCGGATGATTTTTTGACACCATTTGGGCGTAGAATCCTTGATAAAATGAATAAAGGGCAGATTCCTGGTACATTCTATGTTAATGTTATTGAGGAAAAAGCGGATACAACTGGATTAGTAACAACTCATAAATGTTATAAGTATTAATTATGAATCATCAAGAGTTTAGAGATGCGATTTGTAATCGTAAGCCGAGATACAATACAAAGTTTAAGCCTTTGATTGAGAGAATCTCATCTAAAGGTGATGTGACGGGTAAGGGTGATTTCTCAACCTTTGGGGCATTCTATCAGACTTTTATGTATGCCTATATCATAGGACTTCGCTTGGGTGAGAAGGTGTATTTGAAGTCAGACGATGAAAAAACGGAATTTGCACCATTAGCTAATTGGAAACCAACACCGATAAGAGATTTTATTTTAATTACATTGTTTAATCGAAGTGAGAAGTTTGAAAAATTCTCTTTTGATTGGCTTTCTTTGGAGAATGGTTCTGAGGAACATGTAAGTAATTTTATTACGATGTTGGTTCGTGAGATGGAGGCTTATGCTAATAGAGGTTTCATGTATCTGCAAGATAAGTGGGATAATGAAAATTATATATTTTCATCCCCCTTTGTTTTTGTAGATATTCTGAGTGAACTGCCAAGCTATAATCAGAAAACCTTGGATGTTGTAGAGAAGTAAGTAAATTGTAAAATGGGTGGAATGAATCAATAAGCATTTCGCCCAAATGAAAGAAATTTATAAAGGTGATATGGCAGATGATTTTAATAGCGATTGCTGTAATTCGTTGAAAAAGCATATTTTAGAGAAAGCCATAGTAAAGGCTGGTTATGAATCAGGCATATGTTTTGCCGATTTGAATAAAGATGGAATTTGCTTGAAAGATGGTCGTCCTAATCCTGTATGGCTTAATGATAGCTTTTGTGACGTGGTATCTGAAGCACTATATGGCGATAGTCAAGCTGACGACATCGAAATAGACGAAAAGTATTTTGGTAAGGAAGAATTTGATGGACCGTATTCTTCTGGTAGTCATTGGAATGTCCTTGAACGTTATGTAGATAATGTTGAAGAACTGTTTTATGATGGGTGGTATAAATATCTCATAGAACAATATGGGGAAGATTGGGACAAATATGAATACTAACAAAGAAGATGACAATAGCACTGTTTCGTTGCCAAGCGTAGCGGTGTAATCGGTACCATGCTATCGTCATATTTTTATACTGTAACTAAATTCCACTACTCGTTAGAGAAAGTCAGTCGAGGGGAGGGTTTTGTTTGTTTTTGAATGTTTCTTTACAAGGACATCATTTTAAGGTCATAATATAATAATCTTGTGTGTGTCGCATCCTCATACCTTTTTCCATGCCTAATTCCATGCCCTCCGCAAGACTTTCTTGCTTCGCCGTATCAATGGAGTTCTTGATATCCCGGTATGCTATCTTACTTGCTTCATTCTCCCTTATTTTCTGAGGTGTAAACATATCTTCTTTTACCTGTTTCATACGATATTTATTATTGTTTATGCCATGATAGTGTCAGTGAGCGCAATGAAAGATACCAAGACACAAACAGAATCGCATAGGTCAGCGCTTACGTCCTTTACCGAATTTCTTTCATAAACTCTATTCCTCCATTGATGCCATGAAACTTTCTAAGCTATCTACTCGAACTACCCCTGCATCATGACCACTTTCTGCCTCTTTCATTGCTGCCAATGTTTCTGCGTTTGGGACATCTTCCAAGGCAGCACTCCTTGAGATAGGGGAGTCTGAAACTATTTTAACGCCTTTTATAAGAGAGAGAACGTTCTTTAATTGCTCCAACAAAGATGGACTATCTACTTGTAATGTCAACTGTGCCATAACTTTAATATTTATTTTTGCAGCAAAGATAAGGGTTTTCTGTGAAACCACCAAATTTTTAGTGGAGTTTTTGATTCATGGTTCTATTCTCGCGATTTTTGGGATCAGCTCGGTCTTTTTTTGTCTCACGCAGATTTCGCAGATATAAAAAAGTATACTTATCCCAGCCTGTCGGTAAAGATAAGTATGCACTCGTGCACTTTCTCAAAGAATCTTTCTATTCTTTGTTTAATGCTTTTTCTGTAAATCCCATTCATAACTTCATTATTTTAGTTGCATCAACTGGTTTGGTGAGGTGCCTAAACACCCGATTTCTCGTGAGATAATTCCAAATTTATTGAAATATTTTCCGTCTTTCAATTTTTTTTCGTACTTTTGCACCATTATTTAAAGAATGGAATATATGGCTGATAAAGATATGAAATGGAAGACGCTCTCGCAGAAATATCTGATAGAGAAGCCTTGGCTCACGGCGCGTGTTGATAAGGTGCAGTTGCCAACTGGGGTTATCATTGACGAATATTATGTGTTGGAATATCCTGATTGGGTGAATACCATTGCCATTACGAAGGACGGAAAGTTTGTGTTTGTTCGACAGTATCGTTATGCGATAGGAAAGACGGTGAACGAACTTTGCGCAGGAGTGGTGGAGAAGGGGGAAGACCCGATGGATGCTGCCAAGCGAGAACTGATGGAAGAAACTGGATTTGGTGGTGGTAACTGGCAGAAGTGGATGACAATCTCTGCTAATCCAAGTACACATACCAATCTGACTCACTGCTATTTAGCCACGGATGTTGAACCTTTAGGTGAACAGCATCTTGATCAAGGTGAAGACTTGGAACCTCGTATGTTCTCCCGTGAGGAAGTATTGGATATGCTACAGAAAGGAGAGATATGGCAGGCTTTGATGGCTGCTCCACTATGGAAGTATTTCGCAAACTAAACGTTGTTTTTGTCATATGGATTTACGTTTGTCGGTTATATCAATAGTTGCGATGATTGCATTGCCTGTCTTCTCTCAGGAAGATAGCATCAAGACCGTTCATCGCATTGCAGCAGATGCTGTTCCTGCTACCATCTTTCATACCAACGAGTTTCTGCGTGGTGGAAATGAGGAGATCAGGACGATGAACCACGATATGACCTTTACGCTTAAATATGCTTTTATGAATAGAGATGAGGTACGACCGGGGGCTATTCATCAGGGAGTGTATCAGGGTGTGGGCTTGGCAAGGCATGAGTTCAACCGATGGCTGGCAAACCCTATCTCTGTTTATCTGTTCCAAGGTGCGCCTATCGTGAATTTCTCGCACAGAGTTTCGCTCAATTATGAATGGAACTTAGGTATGGCATTTGGGTGGAATGGATATGATGAACAGAGCAATCCGGAAAACAAGGTTATCGGTTCGAAAGTAACTGCTTATATTGATGCTGATCTTTACGTCAGATGGATGCTCTCCAAGGCCTTTGATTTGAATGCCGGTATCTCGTTGAGTCATTTCTCTAATGGCAATACCACCTATCCTAACATGGGGCTGAATACGGGTGGTATCCGGTTGGGATTGGCTTATTACATCAACCGACAACCATTGACTGTGCCGAAGGTGGAGCGGGAGAAGTTGCCAGACAGCCGTGGTTTTTATACAGATGTGATTCTGTATGGTGCCTGGAAGCAGGGCGTAGGGTTTGATGGTTATGATCATTATCTGTTGCCTGGAAAATATGGCGTAATGGGCTTCAATGTCAATCCGATGTATCGGCTGAATCCGTGGCTCAGTTTAGGAGCGTCGCTTGATGGCGTGTACGATCGTTCGGCAGGCAGGGAGAATGATTCCTGGGGCGAGGATGTGATTCATAAGTTTAGTACTCAGGCTGGTTTGGGTCTTTCGGCTCGTGGCGAATTTGCCATGCCTTATTTCAGCATCAACTTCGGTGCAGGCGCCTATCTGCTTGGCAATCGCAACGATTTCAGAGGTGTATATGAGGTGCTTGCCCTGAAGATTCATGTCACCAAACGTGCTATGCTCCATATCGGCTATAGTCTTGTGGATTTCAAGACTCCCAATAATCTGATGCTCGGATTGGGGTGGCGTTTTGGCGGCAAGTAATGCCGCCATCTTTCGCCAGCTATTCTATTATGATATCTTATTTCTTTATTTGAATATATTTTTGATAGCATAAAGCGGATATACCCTGATGTCTTCATAACACGAAAAGTTTTCGAGTGATGTGCGGATTCCGTAGTCGATGCCTTTCTGTTGAAGGAAAATACGCATGCTTTGCATTGATCCTTTTATGCCCGACTTTACTTCAACAGGTCGTATTTTATCGCCTAGCTGAACCACATAATCCACCTCTGCGTTGCTACCGCTTTTTTCTCTGTGCCAGCAGTATAATGATCGCGGTTCGTAGCATGGCGATGATTTTATAATCTCATTACCTACAAAGGTTTCTGCAATAGCTCCTCGATTAATTACTTGCATATCAGTGGTAGCGATAAAATCGGCAATGTTCAGTCCTAAAACGCTTTGTAGTAAGCCTGTATCTAAAAATATCATGCGGCGGTATTTCTCATTGATTTCTGCGCCTAAAGGAATTCCGTTGGCAGAGGTATGGGTGACTGGATATACAAGACCTGCTAAAATCAGTGTTTCCAGTGCTGTCTTGATTTGCCCACTATTACCATCGCAGTCCACCTTATTATATACAAACTTTCCTAGTCCTTGTTCTGCTACAGAACGGAATACTGCATCGATTCGCATAGATGGTACCCTTTGACGATATTTTGCAAAATCATCTCTGTAGGATTGTATCAATTCTTTCAATATGCGCTGGCATTCCAGTAGGTCTCCGTCTTTACAAAATCTAGCTATGACGGCTGGCATGCCTCCGAGAACAAGAAACTTACGTAGTTGTCTGGCTGCTTGCTCGTGTATTGGTTCAGGCAAAGGTGTCTGAGGTGTGGATTGGGAAATCATATCGGCCAGCATCTCGTCATTTGTTGCCCACAGGAATTCTTCAAAACTGAATGGGTACATAAAAATACTACGTATTCTTCCTACTCCATAAGATGGTAATGATTCCAAAGCAAACTCTAACAATGAACCTGCTGCAATGAGATGTAGCTCAGGATATTTCTCATAAAAATATCGTAGGCGATTAATGGCTTGTGGGCATGCCTGTATTTCATCGAAGAACAATAAGGTCTTGCCTGCGATGATAGGAATGTGTAGTTGGATGGATAGCAATTGGCAGATTTCCTGTGGTGAGTAAGTGCCGTTGAACATATAATGTATATCTGGGCGTTCATTGAAATCTACTTCTGCAAAATATTCAAACTCTTCTGCAAGATGTCTTACTGCTGATGTCTTTCCTACTTGTCTTGCTCCACGTAAAAGCAATGGTTTTCTCTCTTGAGATTTCGCCCAAATCTCAAGTTCTTTGTCTATATGTCTTTTTAGATATTTTTTCATAATTCGTAACACGTTGATAATCTGGTGCAAAGATACGGATTTTTCTAAAATTAGGGGCTAAGAATGGGTTAAATCTTCTAAAATTAGGGGCTAAGAATGAGTCAAACCTTCTAAAATTGGGGGCTAAGAATGAGCCAACCTTCTATAATTAGGGGCAGTCCAACTCGGATGCCTTTCTTATAAAAAGGCTCCAAGCTGGACTTTCGTCATTCTTATCTCTCTCTTTCTTATATTGCTATAGTCGTTTGTTTTTTATCTAAAAGAATATGCTGCTGATTATAGCTTTTCGCAGAATTCGATTTTCTCCTTGTTAGGACCCTCAATAGTGAAGAACTTTACGCCGTTCTCCCAGAAAGGAAGACCATTTACCTGCTGATCCAGCATCTTGAAGGTGCCGGCTTCCTTCACTACCTGGAAAAGATCCTCTATGTCCTTTACATCAATGGCAATGTGGTCGATGGCTCCATATTCCATCTTTGCCTGATGGTTCTGATAGGTCTCGATGATGAGATTGTGGAGCTGGAGAAAGGCTACTTCCTCGGTGCCGTTCACTGTGCGGAGGGCTGTCTCGAAGCCCAAGGCATGATAAAACTCAATGGTCTTGTTGATGTCGTTGGTAGGAATGCCGATGTGCTGCACGCCTGTCGTAAAATCTTTAATCTTCATAATGAATTTGTGTTTAGATGATTGTTATGATAAAACTTTCTGTGTTTTTTTGAAGATTTAGAAGCGGATGATTTCTGCTCCAATCTGGAAATAACTCTGGTTGCTCTGCGGATTCCACATGCCCTTGACGTAAACCGGAACGGTGTAGTTGCCGAGCTTGAGGTCGTGGGTGGCTTGCAACGATATGTGAACGATGCCAGCTGTGGTTCCGAAGAAGTGAGCATCCTCGCCAGCTCTGTTTAGGGCGAAGGCTCCACCTACTCCTGCATCAACCTTCCAGCCATCCTTCTGGAAGATAGGGTATTCCGCATAGGCGAAGGTAGAATATTTCTGCTCGGTATTGTCGCTGTTGCGGTCGCGTCCGAAGACTACCGTTGACCAGCTCAGGAGCAGTGGAAATTTCTCGTCCTGAAACCGGTAGCTCAATGTTGCATCGAGGAATCGGCCCGTGGTATGGGCAGAGTAGTTCCAGTATTCCTTATTATTATAGTTGGCGCCAGGGGAGAAGTTGTAGGTGTCCCACAGGGCGAATCCCCAACCGCCAGCCTTCAGATTCAGATAATGATTAAACTCCTTGTAGGAGCCTTCCGAGTTGCAGCCACCCCAAAGTCCCACGGTAACGTGGTCATTGGCCATCGTATAGCTCAGGTCGGTGAGGAGGACGATGCCGTCGGAAACTTCCATGCCACGCCACAGATGATTGTTCTGCACGTTGGCTTTCAGATGGAGCTGTGCCTGGGCATTTCCCAGGCAAGCAGCCATCATCAAAACAATAACTACAATTCTTTTCATGGTTTAACAACAAAATTCCTTCGGTAATACAGGCATGGCTCCATTCTGTGTACAGACGAATGCCGAAACCTTTACAGCCAATTCATGTGCCTCTCTGACGCTCTTGCCCTTCAGAATGCTTGCCACGAATGCGCCTGTGAATGAATCACCGGCACCCACTGTGTCTGCTACTTCCACTTTCGGTGTCTCGATAAACGAAACTTCGCCAGGGGTGAACACATAACTGCCGTTTACGCCGCAGGTAAGAATGAGCATCTTCAGATTATACTTGCCCAAGAGGAGCCAGCATTTATTCTCCAAGTCGATGCCCGGATAACCGAAGATGCGGCTTACGGTGATCAGTTCCTCGTCGTTGATCTTGAGGATGTTGCATCGCTTGATGCTCTCGGTGATAATCTCCTTGGTATAGAATCCTTGACGGAGATTGATGTCGAAGATTTTGAGGATTCCTTCTTCCTTCGGCATGTGATCGAGGAAGCGATAGATGGTGTTGCGGGAAACCTCGTTGCGCTGAGCCAGCGAACCGAAGCAGGCTG
>ENA-ORUI01001921-ORUI01001921.1-human-gut-metagenome-genome-assembly--contig:-NODE-1921-length-19050-cov-2.763727_pt1 | contig 19050 bp, 9 predicted proteins | sample MGYA00242078_ERZ509205 | MGnify/ENA primary metagenome ERZ509205 (study PRJEB26280, sample SAMEA2338828) | human gut metagenome | biome: human gut; feature: human-associated habitat; material: faeces... | reverse complement strand
CAGCCAACGTTTCGGTATCCCGATGTTCTACGGGGGTCCTTCCGCCGCTTTCTTCGCTACGAAGGACGATTATAAACGTACGATCCCGGGACGTATCATCGGTATCTCCAAGGACGCTTACGGCCATCCGGCTTATCGCTTGGCCTTGCAGACCCGCGAGCAACATATCAAACGTGAGAAGGCTACGTCCAATATCTGTACGGCTCAGGCGTTGTTGGCTACCATGGCTGGCTTCTACGCCGTATATCATGGAGCGGAGGGGTTGCGTAACATCGCCGGACGGATTCATTCCACGGCCGGATTCTTGGCCAAGGAGTTGGAGAAACTGGGATATACGCAATTAAACAAGGATTATTTCGATACCTTGAAGATACAGCTTCCCGCGCACGTGTCGGTGAACGCGCTGCGTGAGATCGCCTTGGAGTGCAAGGTGAACTTGCGTTACTTCGAGGCCGGACAAGTGGGCGTCAGCATAGACGAGACGACATTGCCTACGGACATAGGCGTATTACTATACATCTTCGCCGGAGCCGCAGGTAAAGACTATATGCTGGACGAGTCTATCCCCGCCCAGACTTATTTCGACGCTAAATTCGCCCGTACCTCCGATTTCTTGCAGCAAGACGTATTCAAGAAATATCATACGGAGACCGAGTTGATGCGTTACATTACCCGTTTGGGACGAAAGGATGTTTCCTTGGCTCAATCCATGATCTCGCTGGGATCTTGCACGATGAAGCTGAACCCGGCTTCTACGATGTTGCCGCTTAGCCGTGCGGAATTCATGAATATCCACCCGTACGCTCCGGAGGAGCAAGTGGAGGGCTATACGGAGCTGATCGAGAACCTGTCTTCTTACTTATGCACGATCACAGGCTTCAAGGGCTGTACGTTGCAACCGAACTCCGGCGCCGCCGGCGAGTACACGGGTCTTCGTGTGATCCGTGCTTATCAGGAAAGCATCGGCCAAGGCCATCGTGATATCGTTTTGCTTCCGGCTTCCGCCCACGGAACCAACCCGGCCAGCGCTATCCAATGCGGATATAAGACCGTAACCGTTAAATGCGACGAGAATGGTAATATCGATCTGGAAGATTTCCGCGCGAAAGCTGAGGAGAACAAGGAGCGTTTGGCTGCCAGCATGATTACCTATCCGTCTACGCATGGTATCTTCGAGGTGGACATCAAGGAGATGTGCGACATCGTTCACGCTTGCGGAGGACAGCTTTATATGGATGGCGCCAACATGAACGCGCAGGTTGGATTGACAAATCCGGGTACGATCGGCGCCGATGTATGTCACTTGAACCTGCATAAGACCTTCTCTTCTCCTCACGGAGGTGGTGGTCCCGGCGTAGGCCCGATCTGCGTGGCCGAGCATCTGGTTCCGTTCTTGCCGCAGCATCCGGTGCTTTGGGGCAGCGACTTGAATACGGTATCCGCGGCTCCTTATGGTAGCGCCGGTATCCTGCCGATCACGTACGCTTACATCCGCTTGCTGGGTACGGAAGGTCTTGAGACAGTGACGAAGACGGCCATCTTGAACGCCAATTACTTGGCCGCTAAGTTCAAGGATACGTACGGCATCGTTTATACCGGAGCGACAGGCCGTGTAGGTCATGAGTTGATCTTGGAATGCCGCACGGTAAAAGAGCGTTCGGGCATCGACGAGGGCGATATCGCCAAACGTTTGATGGACTTCGGCTACCACGCTCCTACCTTGTCTTTCCCGGTACACGGCACCTTGATGGTAGAGCCGACCGAGAGCGAGAGCAAGGCCGAGCTGGATCGTTTCGTAGAGGTAATGGAATGTATCTGGAGCGAGATCAAGGAGGTGGAGGAAGGCAAGGCATCCAAGGAGGACAACGTCTTGAAGAACGCCCCGCATCCGGAATACGAGGTGACCGCCGACGAGTGGAAACACGCGTATCCCCGCACGAAGGCCGCCTTCCCGCTGGAATGGTTGCACGACAGCAAGTTTTGGATTAACGTAGCCCGTGTAGATAACGCTTATGGCGACCGTAACTTAATACCGACTTTATGCGCTTGCGAGATATGAAGAAGCTCTTTATCGCTTTGGCGGCCGTCGCTCTGACGGCTTGCGTCAAGGCTCCCGAGAAAACAGTCAAGGTCTACGCATGGCAAGGCGAAGGTGGGAATACCACCGAGCAAACCTTACAGGCGGACTTTAGTAAATGGCATGCCCACGGAGTAGACGGGATGTGCTACAACGCCGGCCATGACACGGAGAAAATTCAGCGTGCCGCCAAAGCGGCCCATGCCAATGGCATGGAATATCACGCATGGATTCCCGCCATGTTGCAACATGGATTGGACTCCACCCTCTACGCCGTAAACCGGAAAGGCGAGTCGGCCTATTCCGTACAGGCGTATGTGCCTTATTACAAATGCCTGTGCCCGAACCAAGAAGGCACGGCGGAGTTCTTGCTGAATCTATATGGCAAGGTAGCCGATATCCCGGAGGTGGATTATATCCATCTGGATTATATCCGTTACGTGGATGTCATCCTGGCCCGCGGACTTTGGGAAAAATACGGCTTGGTGATGGACGAGGAATATCCTACGGCGGACTATTGTTACTGTGACAAATGCGTGGCCGATTTCAAGGCCGCTACCGGTATCGACATCAAATCCGTAGAGGATCCTTCCAAATGCGCAGAATGGGCGCAGTTCCGTTGCGACTTGATCACGAAATTGGTAAACCGCATCGCCGACGAGGTTCACGGCAAAGGCAAGAAAGTGAGCGCCGCCGTATTCCCGGGGCCGGACTCTCACGCCAAGTGGATGGTTCGTCAAGAATGGAATAAATGGAATATCGACGCTTTCTTCCCGATGAATTATAACGATTTCTATCTGGAGGACGCTTCTTGGCTGGCTCCGATCGTGAAAGAGGAGGTAGCCTCCGTGCAAGGCAAGAAGCCTGTTTATAGCGGTTTGTTCATCTGCGAGGATTGGCAGAACAAGGCGAATATCAAGGACCCGGAAGGCCATGGACTGATCCCGTCCGAGATCGAGGAGGCCGTAAGAGGCTCCATGGAGAACGGAGCGGCTGGCGTGGCGTTGTTTACGCCGGGCAACATGACGGATGAGCATTGGAAAGCTTTCGATAAGGCGATCCACCAACCGTATACCGTAAAGCCCTAATTCGTAATTACTATACGATAAAACAAAGACAAGGAGGCGCAGCTCTTCATTTTCTCACCTGCGCCTCCTCTTTTACTTATCCATCTAATCTATCTTACTAATAAAAATATCATGACAACTAAGAAACAAGAGAAAATCAAGTTCAGTAAAGCGTTCTGGGTGGCGAACACCGTCGAGTTGTTCGAGCGAGCCGCTTATTATGGCGTATTTATCGTCATCACCCTTTATCTTAGCCGCATCTTAGGCTTTAACGACATTCAGGCTGCCAGCATCGCCGGTATCTTTTCCGCTTGTCTGTATCTGCTGCCCACGTTCGCCGGAGCGTTGGCCGATAAGATCGGTTTCCGCAACTCCATGTTACTGGCTTTTACTTTGTTAACTTGTGGTTATCTAGGACTAGCTGTTTACCCTACTTGGCTTCAATCCGCCGGACTTGTTGAATACAGCACGACGACTACCTTTACGGGATTGCTGGAGAGCAATCTTCAGTACGGCATTATCCCTATCATGGCCTTGATCGTATGCGGCGGGGCTTTTATCAAGAGCGTTATCTCCGGTACGGTCGCTAAAGAGACTACGCCGGAAACCCGGGCAAAGGGCTTCTCTATCTTCTACGCGATGGTAAATATCGGGGCTTTCTCAGGAAAGACCATCGTGAAGCCGCTTCGCGAGGCGTTGGGTAACGAGGGGTTGATCACCCTGAATTATTTCTCGGCCAGCATGACGTTCCTTGCCTTGCTAGCCATCTGGTTCTTCTACAAAAGCGCCCAGCACTCGGGCGAGGGCAAGACGTTCGGGCAAATTTGGAACGCCTTGATCAAAGTTTGCAGTAATGGCCGGCTGATTACCTTAATCATCATTATCACCGGATTCTGGATGGTGCAACACCAGCTGTATGCCACGATGCCTAAATATGTGCTTCGTTTGGCCGGTGAGGGGGCCTCTCCTTCTTGGTACGCCAACGTAAACCCTTTAGTCGTAGTTCTGACAGTCAATCTAGTAACGCAGATGATGCGGAAGCGGACAGCGCTTACTTCCATGACGGTCGGTATGTTCATCATGCCGATATCCGCTCTTTGCATGGCATCCGGAAATATGCTAGACGGAAATACGAATATACTCGGCATGCACCCTGTCGCCTTCATGATGGTGGTAGGCATCGTGTTCCAAGGCTTGGCCGAGACATTCATATCGCCTCGCTTCCTCGAGTATTTCTCTTTGCAAGCTCCCAAGGGAGAGGAAGGTCTTTATCTTGGATTCAGCCATTTGCATTCCTTCTTATCCTCTATCTTTGGGTTTGGATTATCCGGATTCCTTTTGAGTAAATACTGTCCGGAACCTACCCTCTTCGCCTCTCATGAGGAATGGCTGACGGCTAGCGCAAATGCCCATTATATCTGGTATTATTTCGGAGCGATCGCTTTAGTCTCGGCTTTTGCCTTGATTATTTATGGCAAGGTGGTAGAACGCCTAGACGCAAAACAGGTACGAGGCTGATATCGTCTTAATAAACATACATATCTTCGTAAGAACTTGGTTTGTACCCGAGAGTAGTACAAACCAAGTTTTTTTCATATTTTAGTTTCTCTTTGGAAAACCATGAATGTCTTTAAAACACGACATAGGGTCAGTATGTTTTCATGTAATTAATTAAGGAGAGAAGCTATGGGACAATCCAAACAAAAGAACAAAAGCACGGCTCTTTTATTCATCGAGTACGTCAAGATACGTGCTCATAGCAAGAGGGAGCAGGGAAAGCTGAGTACCGCGGAACTATATGAGGTGGCGGGACGACATTTCGAGCGTTTCTTGGGGAAGAGCGTTTGCCGTATCAAAGATGTGACGGCGACACAGATCGCCGATTTCCTCTGTTTCTTGCAGAAACTGGGGTTAAAGACCAACTCGGTCAATAGTTATATGAGTAGCCTGAGGGCGATCTATAACGCCGCCTTGTCCGAAGGGCTGGTGACCGTACGGGAGAACCCTTTCGCACGCTTACGCTTGAAAAGGGAAGAGACCGCCAAGCGGGCCATCCCCTCCGAAGCCATCCGGGAGATAGCGGCACAGGACTTACGGGAGCGACCGGACCTTGAGCGGGCCGCTGACCTGTCGATTTTCAGTTTTATGGCCTTCGGCATGCCTTTCGTGGACATCGTGAACTTAAGAAAGGAAAATATCCGAGGCGGCGAGATCGTGTACAACCGCCGCAAGACAGGCACGCAGATCCGGATCGAAATCACCTCCGGCATGAAGGCCCTAATCCGGAAATACAGGAATGACACGCCTTTCATCTTCGACTTGGGGCTGACATCTCCGGATCACACCAATAATCAAGAATACAAACGGTTATTGAGCCGGCAGAACCGGGCCTTGAGGGAAATCGGCGAGCGGCTGGGGCTGAAGATCAAGCTCACCTCTTACGTCATGCGTCACACATGGGCCTCGGAGGCCTTGGCGCACCACGTCCCGGTTGCCGTGATTAGCCAAGCGATGGGGCATTCGTCCGAGAAGACCACCCGATGCTATCTCAGCTCGCTCGACCAGTCGGAACTGAACAAGGCGAATAAACAAATAACGAGATTCTTGAATAATCTGCTGAGGAAGGGATACGAGACTTATTTACGAAATAAGTCAAAACCGGATTAACAGCCCTATAATGAGTTGTTTGCGATTCAACAAGAAGCGACAAGGCAACTCTGTTATAGAACAACACGACAAAGTACGGTTTTATATATTAGAAAAACAAGCTTTTTTCTAATCTTTTTTAGCAAACAACCTTTTTCTCCCGAAAAGAGAAGTTCCGCATAAGGAATATTCACGTTTTTTTCCTTGATATAAGCCTTTTAGGCGCTTTTACCAAAAGGAGGGCAAAGGCTGTCCTTACCATCGTGCCTTTACGTTTTATTAACAAGCTCTTCTCACGCCTTTTGCCAGTCAAAAGAACTACGTACACGAGGATGTATAAGAAAACCACGGTCGTTTACCGTTTTTTCGCTCCAATAACGAAACCGTTCGGCGATGGATCTATCTGCCGTAAACCTTATTTCGTAAATAAGGATCGTTGTCACTATACAGGAAGAATCATATATCAAGCCCTTAGTGATGGATGAGAGACTGGAAGAACCAATGGAAACGCGAAGGCTTTTCCTGAAAATAGAGAGAGTGACTGGCCGTTAGGAAAAAACCGACCCAACTTCTGTATCCGGTAAGAACTACGACCCGTTCATAAGATGATTATTTACTTAATTCAATGAATACAATGAAAATGAAAAGGCTTTTCACGTTAATGGTATTTCTCTGCGCAGCGTTCCTCTCGCAAGCGCAGACTTCGCCGGGCGATGACAAGGGCGCCGTGGCGGCCATCAAGACCAATCTCCCGTACTGGGGAGTGGGCGGTACCTTCAACCTCGGCGCCGAGTTCCGTCTGGCACGGCACTGGACGCTGGACCTGGAGGCGGGACTCAACCCCTTCGACGGGAAGAACGACGACGGATCTTACGACCGTACGATGAAACACTTCCGGGCGCACCCCGAGTTGCGCTATTGGTTCTGCGAGTCATTCCAAGGGCATTTCCTGGGGCTTCACGTACCCTTTATCGCCTATAACTTCGCCGACCTGAAGGTTCTCGACCTCGAGAACGAGCGTCGCCAAGGCTGGGGAACAGGCGTAGGCGTCAGCTACGGATACCAATGGCTCCTGCACGAGCACTGGAACTTGGAGGCCACGCTCGGCGTAGGATACCTCTACCTCAATTACGACAAGTTCCCTTGCAAGAATTGCGGCAACAAGTCGGAAGACAACAAGAAGCACTACTTCGGCCCTACGCAGGCGGCCGTCAGCTTGATCTACTTATTCTAAAACACGCGAACTGATGAAAAGACGATTCTTACCCATAGCTCTGCTGCTGGCCGGATCCTTGGCGGCGGCGGACGCGTACGCGCAGGAGAACACGTTGCGCATAGAGAAAAAACTCATCGAACGGTCCGGTGACTACCTGCTAGTAGACCTCACCCTCAACCTGAGCGACCTAGAGATCCGCTCCAACCGATCCGTTACCTACACGCCGGTCATCCAGCGGGGCGACAGCTTGAGAAGACTGCCCGCGCTGATCGTGAACGGGCGTAAGCGCCAGATCCTATACGAGCGCACGGGGCGCGACACCGCCACCGACGGGGAGTTCGCCGTGCGCCGCAAGAACGGTACCGAGCAACGCTTCGACTATCACGCCCGCGTGCCTTACGCCCGCTGGATGGACGGTTCCGAGATGGCCTTGGTGATCGACGAGTGCGGTTGCGGATGGGAGGCTCTCAAGAATGACCGGAGCACGCTCTTCCCGATCCAGCTGGATCAGGCCCCTCGCCCACTCATGGCCTACGTGGCGCCTCCAGTGGAGGTGAAGAACCGGGCGAAGGAGGGTAGCGCATTCCTCGACTTCCCCGTGAACCGCACGGAGATCCGCCCGGACTACCGCCAGAACTCGCGCGAGCTGGCGGCCATCCAAGAGACCATAGAGTCCGTGTGCGGCGATAAATACGCCACCATCACCGGCATCAGCATAAAAGGATATGCCTCTCCCGAAGGCTCATACGCCAATAACGAACGTCTGGCCAAGGGCCGCTCCGAAGCTTTGCTGGCATACGTGAGAGAGCGGTACGGCCTAGACGGCGTGGACACCGAGGCGAGCTACGAGGCGGAGGACTGGCAAGGGCTGGAGGCCCGCGTGGAACGCTCCTCGATGCCCGCCAAGGAGGCCCTGCTAGGCGTGATTCGAGACGCCTCCATCGACGACCCGGACCGTCGCGAGGAGAGACTGAGGAGCGTCGACGGGGGCGAGCCTTACCGCTACCTGCTAAAAGAAATCTATCCCACCTTGCGCCACTCGGACTATAAGGTGAGCTACACCATCCGGCCGATCAGCGTGGAGGAGGCGAAGGAATTGATTTACAACGACCCGAAACAGCTGAGCCTCGATGAGATGTTCCGTGTGGCGCAGACCTACGAGACGGGAAGCGCCGAGTTCAAGGAGGTGTTCGAGATTGCCGTGCGCATGTATCCGGACGACCCCGTGTCGAACCTCAACGCCGCCAACTCCGCCTTGCTGAACGGCGACACCGCCGCGGCGCGCCGCTACCTGGCGAAGGCGCAAGAGGGACCGGAGCGTAGGCTGGCCGAGGGCGTAGCCGCTTGGCTGGAGGGCGACACCGACCGGGCGGCCACCATCTTCCGCACGCTGACGAACGACGCGCGGGTGGGCGAGCAGGCCCGGGCCAACCTGGAGCAGGTGGAGGATTGACCCGCCGCGGATGTCTTCCGAGATCTGCCGCGGACCTCGGAAGACTATTACATACAAACATACTAACTTTAATTAAACAATCTAACAATCTAACAATTAAACAACATGAAACTGAAAAGTACATTATGGGCACTCGCCTTCGCTTGCGCGGCGGTGTCTTGTTCGGACGATCTGGAGAGCGGGCCGAACGGTAACAACAACAACGGGGAAATGGGTGAGGCCGACGCCTATCTGAAAGTCGTGGTCAACTCTGATATAGCGACAAAAGCCGCCGATACCGATCTGGAGACAGAGGCCGGATCGCATAGCGAGTATGTGGTAAACGATGTCACGATCATCCTCTTCGATAATGGTGAAGACGGTACTGACTACGACTTCAAGGCGAACAGCGAGATCAAAGGCGTAGGTTTCGCCAAAGTCGGTGAAATGGAAGGAGACGCTACGGAGGGCCATTCCTTCATGGCACAGATAGAAGTACCGGTCTCCGATCCGGGATCCACGTTGGCAGGTAACACATACGGCGTGATAGCTGTTACGAACCTGGGCGGAAGCAAAGAAGCCCCGAACGAGTTGTATAATGCGATCAAGAGCCAAACGGAGGGCACAAAAATCACAAAGGGATCAGATTTGGCCGACTATATCATCAAATACGAACAGTATAATCACAAGACCAATGGCTTTGTCATGTCCACCCACGCCATGCAATGGCCGTTAAAAACAGGCGAAAGGAGCGAGGTTACATTCGATGAAAACCCCACCAACGAGAACAACGCGCCTACCGTAAACGTATATGTAGAACGCTTGGCCGCCAAGATCCGTATCAAAGAGGATCAGGAGAAGGGAAAAGGCTTCTTCTACTCAATCGCTTCACCAGAGGACGAGAGCAATATAATCGCCAAGGTCGCTTTGAAACAGGCCGTTATCGTGAACCAGTTGAACAGCGGATCTTATTTGTTGAAACGTGTATCAAATACGATCACCGACAAGCAGGATGTTACCGAGGGCGAACAAACCTACTTAGGCCAAGAGGTTTGGGATATAAACGGTACAACAAATGTAGTTACAGCGAACTATGTAATAGACCCATGGTTCTTTAAGAAAAACACCAGCGCCGATCTGCCAACAAATAACGTCCAATTAAGCTACAAGAACCGATACGGAACTAATGAGCAAGCTTCAATGAACAATATCGGAGATCTATGGAGTTCATATAAAGACGTGGTTTCCTTGTCTACCGGAACTAACGATAACGACCCCATAGACTTGGCGTACGTAATGGAGAACACGACCAAGGTCAACACCTCATTGCAAGGCTACGCGACGGGAGCGGTGTTCAAGGCAACCTATTACCCGGCAAAATGGAGTGAGGTTAACAGCGAGGGTGAGAACGAGGGTGACGTTACCACGAAATCTGTCACGTATGGCGAAGACAAAACACCTTTTGATGATATTGACAACACTACTGCCGGTGTAACATTCTATCGCTATGAGGGAAAGATCTTTAAGGACTATGACGCTATTTTCGCTCATTACCTGAATGAACACGGGCATTTTGAAGAAGGGGACGACTGCAACTACACCGATTTTATCGGCGATGAATTCAAAAGCCTTACTATCGCAAGCTTCCATGAGCATTTCTATACGGACGAAGAAGCGCAACATGATCCGTTTGGTTATCTAGATTACTTGCATAAAGTATCAGAGGATAAAGAAGGAACATTCGGTGGTATAACAGGCGCACAAGACTTCAAGACTTTCATGGAAAGTAAACCCGCTGCTACGACTTATGACGACGTAGACAAATTCGAAAATGGGGAATGTTACTATACTTATTGGATCCAGCATCAAGACAACAATAACAAAAAGGTGATCGTCCCCATGGAGTATAGCATCGTCCGCAACAACATCTATGAGTTGCAGATAAGTGGTGTCAGAGGCCTGGGCTTCGCTCGTAGCTTTGCTCCGGATCCCAAAGATCCGACCGAGGATAGCAACCAGTTGCTGAACGTCGTTCTTCACGTGAAAGACTGGGTGGTTCGCCCCAACAGCGGCATCATCCTCTAACGACCCTATTCCTCCCCTCCGGCCCTCCGCCGGAAGGGAGGAACCTATATATGCCACCGGGGAAATCCCCGCTTCCTACATACATGACCCTATAGCACGGTTGGGATTGTCGTCCTTCCCATCAGCGATTGACGGCAGGGCGGCCCCCCGGTGGACATTAAATTATCTTTGGCAGTAAACAAACAACGTTTAAACAGATATGAACAGATTCTCCAATTTATTAATCAAATCGATCGGCGCGCTGACGCTGACGGGACTCGCTGCGTGCGACTATATCCACGATGACTCCATCGCCCCTTGCGAGTACCGGTTGCGCCTCGTGTACGATTACAACATGAAATTTGCCGACGCCTTCCAACGCGAGGTGGATAAAGCCGCATTGTTTATCTGCGACAACAAGGGTAATTTTATCCGGCGGCAAGATATCGAGGGAGCGGAGTTGAAAGCGAACAGCATCGCGATGGACCTCGAGCCCGGTACTTACCAAGTGCTCACTTGGGCCGGACTGGACGAGAGCTCCTACCAATGGCCCGAGCTCACCCCCGGATCCTCCACCATCGAGGAGATTCGCGTCAAGACGCTACGGGAGGCCGACGCTACCCAACCCAATGAACTGACACCCCTCTGGCACGCGCTCGACACGCTCGTGATCGCCGGCGACCGCCACGAGGAGAAAGAGATATCGTTGGCGAAGAACACCAACAAGCTGCGCGTCGTCTTGCAAGATACCGAGGGATACAGCATGGACGTGAAGGACTTCTCCTTCCGGATCGTGGCCGACAACGGATACATGGACTATGACAATACCCTGCTCGACGACGACACGATCTCCTACCTGCCCTACCATACGGAGAGCGTCGACATCGCCGCCGGATCCGCGGACGACCGGATCAACGGGAAGCCCGCCAACCAGTACGTGGCCGTGGCCGAGCTGAACACCATGCGGCTCATGGCCGGCGAGAACTACCGCCTCATCGTGCGCCACAAGGATTGGGAGAACGACGTGCTGAACGTCAACCTCAACCAATACCTCCTGCTCACCCAGATGGAGGGGCACGACATACCGGCGCAGGAATACCTGGACCGGCAGGACGAGTACTCCATCGTATTCTTCCTCACGCCTATCATTTGCCCGGACTGCCCCGATCCGGACCCCGATCCCGATCCCAAGCCGGAGCCTGATCCGGACCCGACACCCGATCCGGACCCGGAAATCCCCGATCCCGAGGTGCCCATCGTAGGCTACGCCTGCTACAAGGTACAGGTGAAAGACTGGGTGATCCGACTCAACAATGGCGAACTTTAAAAACACGTAAACAAGAATGAGAAACAAACGATATTTTTCCATCCGGACAGCGGCAGTGGCGTTCACGCTACTGCTTCTGTCGTTCCTGCCCGCCTGCTCCGACGAGAACGGCGGCAACAGCCCGGACATACCCGACGGCAAGCTTTATACCCTGACCATCCACCTACAGCCCTCCGCCAACCATACCCCGGCCACAAAGGCGGCGACGAAGGCCGAGGAGGACGAGAAAGACGACGCCTACGAGCGCAAACTGGAACAATGGTGGCTGCTCGTCTACGGCATACATCCGGACACGCGGCTGGACGGCCTGATCGATGTGAGATCCAACAAGGAATACAACACCAGTGACGACGATTCCCGAGCGGAGGAAGTGCTAGAGCTCCCGATCGGCGAATACAGGCTGTACGCCTTAGCGAACCTCTATTCCTTGAAGAATGGAGATGATCTTATAAAGAAGCTAGAGAATAAAAGCATCACGGAGGATGAGCTGAAAAAAGCGACAGCGAACCTTAAAGAGATAAACAACTTCAACCCCACCGATGGATCCCCGAAGCAAGCCATCCCCATGAGCAGCTACGCCACGACAGCGACCGTGAGTGAAACCGGGGAGAACACCGCCGATGTCGCCCTGTTCCGTATGCTCGGAAAAGTCCGCATCGACCTATATAACCGGATGGGCGAAACGGCAGGGGATGTGGTGCTAAGCGAATTATCGATGGGACAGTTCCGCACGGGACCGATCTGGCTGTTGCCATACGGAGATGGGCCGGAGTTGCCGGATGCGGTGAGATTCCCTGAACTACCAGACGGTACTTCCCCGACTTTCTCCCCTTACTCGATCGTAACGAAAGGGATGGAGAAGCTACCAGCAGATCAGGACACACCCCTGTCTCATTCGTTTTATCAATACGAGACCGGCTTCACGGAAGATCAAGTCATAGCGGATAATGCCTTTACCATCTCCGTAAAAGCGGGTAGCAAGGAACTGACAGATTACGAGATCGATTACGACTGGATGCGCCGCAACGACTTCCTGACCATCCCTATCTACATCTCCAACATACAGACAACGCTTAGCTGGAGCGGATCCCGCATGCCGATCGGTGGCCTGCCAGAGAAAAAAACTTATGGAACGGGCGATGGCATACAAGTCGGCACCCCATTCTCCTGCGTGGTAGACCATGCCGGTGACGTGACGGTGGAATATGAATTGAAATCCATAGCGGGGATAGGCGATGATGATTTGGCACTCAAATATAACCCCGGTGGTGAACAAGTATCAGGCCAAAAATTCTGCGAGGCAACCTTGGTGAGCAACACGGCGACAGCCGGCCAAACCGTAGGCCTGTTGATCGATGGTAAGACTAACAGCGTGCTGAGTAACGGTACGAAGATCACCTTGACCCCCCCAGACTCAGACGATGCAAACCCATGCAAAGGCAGTTTCACCGTCCGCACCCAAGAACTGGACAAAACTTCCTCCGCCGAGATCAAGCTGACGCTGGTAGCCACGTATGGAACGGAGACCCCTAAACGTGAGATCGAAATCCCATACACCATTATCATAACGAATGAAAAGAAAGGAGGTAACTCATGAAGAAACACTATACATTATATAATATAGGCAAGCTACTCATCTTGTCCTGCGTGCTCCTGCTCGGGGGAACCGAGGTGGCGATGGGGCAGCGGATTAACCCACAACGTGGTAAGACGTTCCCGCAAGAAAACGTACCTACATTGGTAGATACGATTTATATCGATGGCGGAGAGCAGCGTACATTGATAATACCCAATACTCGAGATTATTACTATATACGTTGGTATAGGAAAGGAGGGAATGGCTCAACCATAGATAAATTAAGTATAAATCGGGGTTCTTCTCTTGATGAAACCTCCAGTGGAGATGCATCTTTTTTCTGGCTTAATGGTATCGGAGGTGATAGAAAGGAAGCATTTAAAATAAACTATACAAGCGACGCAAATCTGACAGAAGATTCCGTCTTTTGCGATCTTAGCTTTAACGTAGACGGGTTGGGTATTAACCACAGCTCTCCCTATACGGAGCCAACTATCGGTAAACGCTATAAGTTCTATATTAAGAACGCGGAAGAGATGAGGGAGCGATTGAATAGCTTATCAGCAGGTGAGGCTTTGGAAACGATTCACATCACGGTTCCAAAGGGTGCTACAAACGTGAATTTACAGATGAATATGGCACCGGAGAATTATTTTTGGGGTAATAATAATCAAGGAACTGGTTTTCGAATTGAAGGTGCCACTAGAGCCACTTCTGATGGAAAACTTATTAAATTAGGAGATAATAGTATAAATACAGAAACAACAGTAAATGTATATGCTCAATCCTATGGAACTCAAGGCCCACTCCTCGCCAAATATATTCTGACTCCGCAGGAAAACTCCGGATTTATGACAGAGAGGGAGATCCAAAACTACGAAGACCGTAACCCGGCTAATAATGAAGATAAATATCAGCAAGTCGGGGTTGTTGATTTTGACTATGGAGGTCCTATACAGAGAGGAGCACTTAACGCAAACAACAATATGAGTTCCACTCCTATAGATCCGTCCACGGTGACGTATAGCTTTATGAATCCAACGTTGGAGTCAATGTACGAGCCTAATACGATTCCGGAGGATTCCTACGGATTGTATCGCTCGGCGAATGTACCTAACATTTCGAAGAAAGACTCTCATGGAAGCGACTGGGCTATATCATATAACACAAGCGGAGAAGAGCAATATAAAACATACGGCTGGTATTATACGAAGCGACCAGGAGCAGAGGTTAAGAACCGACAATTATTCGATAGAACGTATCACAATACCAACAGTCAACAGTGTGGATATTTTTGCTATGTAAACGCTTCCCAAGAAGCCGGACGGGTAGTAACGGTTCCTATAGAGGGTACGATTTGCCCCAATACGGAGTTGACGGTCGTAACTTGGGTAGCAGACATAACCGATATCACTACACCTCCGAATGTGAACTTGATATTGCGCGGAAAGAATACGAAGACAGGAGAGTCCGGAATACTTCATCGTTTCTCATCCGGAAATATGTTGCGTCCAAATGAAGATGATGATCGTGCCATTTGGAAACAACTTTGCTACAAAATCACGATAAGCAGTGAGATGCTGGGATCGTACGACGAGTTTTCCGTGGAACTCCAGAATAATACGCCGGATTCAGATGGAGGAGACTACGCCGTCGACGATATCCGCATCTATAAGACCCTTCCGAATATCTCCGTGCGTCGCAAGGACGCTTGCGATGCCTCCACCCTGTATGTCAGCTCGGATTACGCGACAATCCTGCGAAACATGGGATGGAAAAGGAACTCCGATGTCTTGAATGTTGATGAGCTGAATGATGTCAAATACCGTAAATATCGCTACGGATTGATGGGTGCTAACCCTTATGCGGATATTGACGATATCGCACATACAAATATCGGTAATGTTTATTATTCCTTCGCGTATCCGGGTGATCGTACTGGCGCGGCTCCCGATGATTGGGTGGTAGTCCGGAAAGATCTCAAGACAGAACAGGCATTAACTAAGTTGGGCTTAGACAAGACCATGCGCGTATTTATCCCGACAAACCTAAATGAATACACAAGTGGAGGTCAAGGTCAAGAGCAAGAGGAACTATTGCCTACGGACGTTGCGGACGTACCTCATTTGGAGATCGTCATGAACGTGCGGGCGATGAACGACTTCATAGCGGATACAAAACGAGGGCCAGAAGGAGAAGATGATTCTGAGAAGTACTGGAGTGAAGAGCAGTTAAACGATTTCGGAAAATTCGAGGAGATCTCCTTCGATAAGTTTCAAGATGAATTATTCCCGTCACTTTGTAAACTTGATGGTAATACTATCGAAGAGGTTTATTGGGAGAAAATTGCCGATAATACCGAAGGCTTAGGCGATACCTACACCAAATGTATCAGAGCATTATACGAATTTCTGGAAATCCCCCGTATCCATTGCCCGTGGACAGACGAGTCAAAAGAGAATATCTTTTTAGGCACGATCGACGTGGCCAACACGGATTTGCGATATAGGAACGAGATAAGACCCGGAGAAACACAGCCTGCCACAGGCGAATACCGGGTCGTGCTGTTCAGCGCACGAGAAGTGGCCGAGGGCATAGGGCAGTTTATCTCGTTGCAAGACGCATGTACCTTGATATCCGATTTTACAGTAGAGCCGGCAACGACTATCACAATCAAAACAGAGGCTAACGCTAGCACGGCCACTTGCGCCGGCGCGCTCCGAAAAGTGGAAGCCGTCTTGAATGGATACGACGCAAACGGCAATCCGATAGACGATCTGGGAAAGGTAGGTGTTTCTTATCTTTTCGATTGGTTCCTTGGCTCGCAAGAGGCGTATGAGGAGGATTCCATCCAAAACAAAAGAAGTCTCAAATATGATTTGGAAACATTTAGAGGGGCAACCAATCATACGAGTACGATAACGGTTTCCGATCTTGATAACTGGAATGGGCAAGACACTGAAGGTAACAATATACCTAACGCAAGCCTTATAAAAAAACGATTAAAAGGTTTACTGACAACCCCGGACGCGAACGGCAATATATTACTGAGAACCGGAGAGGACGGTACACAAAACTACGATCTGTTAATTACGGGAAACGAAATCATAGCGATGCCATATGTATATTCCGATAGCGGTAAGGGAGATTATGTATATTGCTCGGATAAGACTCCCGTGAATTTCGAAGTGGCAGACGCGGACACCCCGCAAATGTTCACCGGATTCGCTAATGTGCACTATCCGATTGAGGGTAGCGTAGCCCTCCGTTTAGGACAGTTGAACCTAGGAGAGACTACATCATTGCATATTCCTGTAAGGGGAATTTCTAATATGGTTACTGATGAAACCCCTGTAGGAGTAAAAGATGAAGCACAAGTACTTCTCCAAACGGATGACACGGAATTACCCGTGGTAGGAACCGTATCCGCTTTTAAAATCGGCCAAAGTACCCAAAACGCCACCATTCCTATTCAATGGAATGAGGAGGCGAAAAAGCTAATGAAGGAGGGGCAATCTTACGAGTTGCTGATCCCATTCGTGCAATTTGATGGAGATGAAGTATTAGCGAGTGCTTGCGATGGATTGGTTTCCTTTACCGTCAAGATCGTTCCCGAATACCTGACATGGAAAGGCTCTAATTCGGATGCTTGGTACAATGACGGAAACTGGTACCGATCCACGAAAGCCGAGTTGTACAAGGATGATAAAGACGCGAATGAAGATGTCAACGGCAATACAGATGTAGAGAATGCTTTCTCTCCGCTGTATTTCTCAAAGATCACGATTGATCCGAAGGGGAGCAATGTGCTGACCCTAGAAAACATTGCTTCTTCGGGTAATGCCCCCATTAATGGCTTAGATGCAAGCAAAGCGACCTCGTATATCCAATACGACATGGCCGTAACGGATGAAAACGGAGGTATATCCTCTTATTATGTTAACAAGGTAGACCAAATCTACTTCAAGCCGGAAGCGAAGTTGATGAATCAACACCGGCTGGATTATGTGAAGGCTTGGGTAGAATTCGAGATTGCCAACAACGTGAAACGCTGGATGGCCTCCCCGCTGCAAGACGTGTACGCCGGGGATATCTACGCTCCTAAAGCAAACGGTAAGGAAGATACGGAAGCATTCAAGGATATCCGTTATACAACGGACTACAGCCGCTGGACCCCGGCCTTCTATCAAAAGGCGTGGAACAAGGCGATCCAATACTTCCCGCAAAATCCTACAGATGGTAATATGGGAGCTGAAGAGGTAGCAGCCGTTAAATCCAACTGGAGCATCGAATACAATGACGTAAGAGTTCCTTACACGATCGGTAAAGGTTTCTATCTGAGCGTAGAGAATGTTCCGACTACAGATAGTGATGGAGGAACAGCCTTGGTACGTCTTCCGAAAGCAGACACGGGGTATGCGTATGAGGCCAAATCCTCTTTGCGAAGTGGTGAGGGATTGGACAAAACTAATTCCGGCAAATTGGTAGAGTTTACAGAAGGTAAATATACACTTCCATTGGATGAGGACGTAGATGGTGACGGTACCCACTTCTTGGTAGGAAACCCGTTCATGACGTATCTGAATATGGAATCCTTCTTGAATGCAAATGAAGAGGTATTAGCCCCCAAATACTGGACATTGGCAAACGGCGCACCGGATGCCTCGGTAGGCACACCGGACGTAGACTTTGATGATAAAAGCACGAATGGCACGGTAGCCCCGATGCAAGCATTCTTCGTGGAGCTGAAGAGCGACGCAGCAAAGGCAAGTACAGATGCGAAGAGCATCACCTTCACCCCCGCCATGATGTCGGCAACCGGAGCATCCGCGACCGAGGCGACCACCAAATCCGCCTCCGCCACCAATCCGGTCATCACCCTGACCGCCGAGCGCGGCGACGTGAAGAGCAAGGCCAGCCTGCTGACCTACGACAAGGCCGACAACGGCTATAAGGCAGACGAGGACGCGGTCGTATTCCTCGACTCCGAGCTGGACGCACCGATGGTCTACACCGTATCCGGCAGCAAGGCGGCGCAGGTGAACGCCGTGAAGTCCATCCGAAACATCGGCCTCGGTGTCTATAACGAGACCAACGACGAGGTGACGCTGACCATCGAGGGACTCAGCCGCCTGGCCGAGCCGCTCTACCTCTACGATGCCCATACACGCAAGAGCGTGAAACTGGAAGACGATAGCTACAGCCTGCAAGTAGCCGGCGACAGCCACGGACGTTACTTCCTTCGCGATAGCGAGCTAGGATCCGAGCTGGAGAACACGATCTCGATCTACTCCGCACGACGCGGACAAGTGATCGTCTCCTCCCTCCGGCCGGTGAAGGAGATCAAGGTATTCGGCCTGAACGGTTCGCAAGCGCGTCAGTTCTCCGTGAACACGACGCAATACAGCTTCGACCTGCCCGCCGGTATCTACATGATCCACGCCAGCGACGGCGAGCAAGCCCATACGGAGAAGGTAATCGTTCGATAAATCAATCTACCTAATTATCTTAAACAAGCAGAAAGCCCCGGTGCCCTTTGCGGCATCGGGGCTTTCTCATTTCCCCCCCCTCCCCCAACCGCCGCCGGCAAACACCGGTATAGGCATCGGGCCAAAACAGTAGTGGCGTAAGCCCACACCGATAGT
>ENA-ORUI01001908-ORUI01001908.1-human-gut-metagenome-genome-assembly--contig:-NODE-1908-length-19142-cov-3.314769_pt1 | contig 19142 bp, 15 predicted proteins | sample MGYA00242078_ERZ509205 | MGnify/ENA primary metagenome ERZ509205 (study PRJEB26280, sample SAMEA2338828) | human gut metagenome | biome: human gut; feature: human-associated habitat; material: faeces... | reverse complement strand
TTCCCGAAGGACTCCCTGCTCATGGCCTTCATTTACCATGGAAATAATTTCTTCCTCTGTTACATCCTCGGAATCTTTGAATGGAAGTTTATGAAAAATTTTTTTTAAAAATCCTGTATTCGGACTCCCTCCGTCATCCATTTTTGAATACTCTCCTTTTTATACATATTTCTGAAAAATATAACATTTTAGGCAAAAATAGTCAAGTTATGTATATAATTCCAGACTAATCTTCAGTGCTTTGTCGATTTTCGACAGAATTTTTCCATCCAGATGACACACCTTATCTTTTAATCGTGTCTTGTCAATGGTACGAAGCTGTTCCAATAAAATAACCGAATCTTTTACAATGTCATATTCATGACAGGACAGCTCCACATGGGTCGGCAGCTTCGCTTTATTCATCTGTGATGTGATTGCGGCACAGATAACCGTAGGACTGTGCCGGTTTCCTACATCATTCTGTATAATCAGAACCGGTCTGATTCCGCCCTGTTCCGAGCCTACTACCGGTCTTAAATCCGCATAATAGATATCTCCTCGTCTGATAATCATAATATACACTCCATAGAATAGGTTTTACTGAAAGTATTACCAATTTTATCGAGTGTATACTGTTCTAATCCTGAAAATAATCTTTCTGTTCTACTTCTTTGTTGTTTTCGAAATAGATTCTTGGAATACGTTTACCAAGACAGCAGACAAATTCATAATTGAATCTGCCGGATAAATCCCCGATTTCTTCCGCTGTAATGATTTCATCGCCGTCTCTGCCAAGAAGTGTTACCTCTGTTCCAACGACAACATCCGGCACATCAGTAACATCCACCATAAACTGATCCATGCAGACTCTGCCAAGAATCGGTACTCTTTTTCCCTGAATCAGTACAGAACCTTTGTTAGATAAAGTTCTCGGATAACCGTCTCCATAACCGACCGGAATCGTTGCCACCTTCGTCTCTCTGGTTGTGGTATAGGTTCCACCATAGCTGATTTCCCTTCCAGCCGGCAGTGTCTTTACGTAAGAAACATGACTCTTTAATTCCATTAACGGGTGCATTGGCAGTCTGTCTTTTTGCACTTCATCCGATGGCCAGAGTCCGTATAATGTAATTCCCGCTCTTACAATGTCCATATTTGCTTCCGGCAAATCAATAATTCCTGCACTGTTTGAACAGTGTGCATGATGGAAAATAACGCCTTCTTCTTTGCACATTGAAATCATTTTCTGAAACAGTTCAAGCTGCTTATGGGCACCCGTTTTGTCTTTTTCATCTGCCCTTGCAAAGTGGGTAAAAATCCCCTCCATTATTATATGTGGCAGCTTACTGATTTGCGCTATCTCTCCTGCATTTTCTTTTTCCACCTGATAACCAATCCGGCTCATTCCAGTATCCACTGCAATGTGAATTGCCACATCCTGATTTTTCTTTGTTGCAGCTTCAGAAAGTGCAACTGCCATATCATACGTAAATACGGCAGGCTCTAATTTCTGTTCTACAATAATCTCATATTCATCCGGGAATGCAAAACCAAGAATCAGAATCGGCTTCTTAATTCCATGATTTCTTAAAATTACGCCTTCTTCCACTGTGGCCACACAGAAGCCATGGAGATACGGAAGCGGCTCTAATACACGGGCAAGTTCCGTTGCACCATGTCCGTATCCATCTGTTTTAATTACCGCAAACATGCTGGTATCTTTCTTTAAAAGCCGGTGCATTGCCTCCATATTCTCAATGGCCGCATCCAGATTCACGCTGGCATATACCCTGCTATATCTTTTCATTTCATTCACCTCAAATTATTATTATGACAACACATCGGATAATCCGTTTATAATTTCGCCTGCAGTCAGTCCATGCTTTGAAACTGTTTTGCTCCGTTCATCTGCTGCCGCCGCATGTACATATACCCCAAGCGGTGCCGCCTGCTCTGCAGATAAGCCCTGCGCCATCAGACTTCCAATAATTCCGCTCAGTACATCACCACTTCCCGCAGTAGCCATTCCGCTGTTACCGTTCCGGTTAATAAATGTTTTCCCATAAGGAATTGCCGTTACCGTTCTGCTGTCTTTCAAAACACAGATTACATTATATTCCCTTGCAAAATCTTCCGCAACCTGCTCAATATTTTCTTTGATATAGGAAACGGCAAGCTGTTTTAACCGGGACATTTCCCCCAGATGTGGCGTTAATACCAGTTCTGTATGCGGGCGAAGAAGCTGTTCGGTCTGCTCTGCTATGATATTTAATGCATCAGCATCTACTACCATTGGTACTGCCGCATTCTTAAGTACCGTCTTTACAATACTGTGTGCCACATCACTTTTGCCAATTCCAGGTCCTAAAATAATAACATCTGCCCAGGACAGACATTCTATCAGTTGCTGTGTATCAGCCTTTTTTGCAGAATAGGTAGTAAGAATTGCCTCCGGCACTGCTGTCTGTAAGATAATACGGTTTTCTTCCGGTGTATATATTCTCACCAGACCACAGCCACTTCGATAAGCTGCCTTTGCTGCAAGAACCGCCGCACCTGCCATATTCACGCTTCCGGCAACCAGAAGGACTTTTCCAAAGGTTCCCTTGTTCGAATCAGCAGCACGATTATTTAAAAAATTTAAATCTTCCTTTGTGATTGCATAAGCTGCAGGTCTTTTATCTAACCAGCTTTCTTCTCCAATTCCGATATCCTTAACCGTAATATTTCCGCAGTATTCTGCACCAGGAAATAACACCATTCCGGTCTTGCAGTAAGCAAAGGTTACGGTATCATCTGCTTTGAATGCTCCACCTAATACAGCTCCATTATCTGCCGAGATACCGGATGGTATATCCACTGCCAGCCGGTGAGCACTGCTCTGGTTTAGCCGTTCCATCAAGTGCACCAGTTCTTCATCTAATTTTCGTGATAATCCTATGCCAAATAACGCATCAATAATCAGGCTGTAGGAATTTGCATCCTCTATTTCATCAATAAATGGTACACCATATGATGCCAGGATTTCATACTGTTCTTTTGCCTGCTTTGAAAAATGTGTTTTATTTCCATAGAGATATACTTCAACCGGAATGTGGGATAAGTATAACAATCTTGCAATTGCCATACCATCGCCGCCGTTATTTCCAGTTCCACACACTACCAGCACGCGGTTACATGAAATTTCTTTTTCCTGTATTACTTCTATCGCAGAAAGTGCTGCCCGCTCCATCAGAACCATGGATGGCACTTTAAAATGTTCAATTGTATTGGTATCACATGTTTTCATTTCCCGGGAATTTACAAGATATTCCATAAATTAATTCCTTTCGTCCGCATTTTCCACCGCTTTTTTTCCCTGCAGACGGTCTTCATCTTCCTGCCGCAGATCAAATATATTTAAAATATCCACACCAAAAATATCATGCATATAAGAATAAATCTGCCGGTTGTTGATTTCACGGTTCTGTTTTTTGATGATATTTTTCTTAAGTTCTACCCTTACCTTATCAATCCAGGCCGTAATTTCATCTGCTTCTTTGCTGTTCTGTCTTAGTCTCTCATAGCAGTAACGCATGCTTTCTAACATAAGTTCCTGATTTGCACTGTTTATATTTCGTGGAAGTTCAATTAATTCATCCTCAATTTCTTCCATTTTGACATTGACTTCATCAATCAGTCTCTTGTCTTCATCTAATTTTCTGGAAGAAATATCCCCCTCATTTTCCTCATGAGTTCCTTCCATGTTGACAACAATGCTTTTCATCAACCGATTCTTTGTCTTTTTCAGTTCTTTCAAATCATTATTAAGCTTTCCCTGCTGTTCTAACAACTGATTTACCTTTTCTTCCAGCTGCTTGATTTCACTGGTTTTTCCACTTAAAGCAAAAAGCCTGTGCCATTTCTGATCCAATACAAGTATTGGTACTTTTCTGCTTTCTAATGCTTCCAGAAATTCCTTGTCATCTTTCATGCAAAACACCTCTATTCCAGCGTTTCCTTTTCCCTTTTGTTCTTTGTCATATTATAGGATAACTGCATCAGGCTGTCTGATAAATGTACATTTTCCACTACAACATTTTCATCCAACACTTCCAGATCCACATGGGCAAAATTCCAGATTGCATGTACACCAAGGCTTACCAGCTGGTTTGCCACAGCATCTGCCTTTTCTTTCGGCATAGTCAGTGTAGCAATATCTACCTTATGTGTCTTTACAAATTCTTCCAGTTTATCAATCATTTCGATTTTATTGCCACGAATGGATTTTCCGCATAACTCCGGATTCACGTCAAACAATCCTACTATGACGAAGCCGAGTTTTTCAAACTTCACATAATTGGCAAGTGCCTGTCCTAAGTTACCAGCTCCAATAATAATAATATTATGCTGTTCATTTAATCCCATAATCTTTCCGATTTCTTCATACAGAAATTGTACATTGTAACCATATCCCTGCTGTCCAAAACCACCAAAATTATTTAAATCCTGTCTGATCTGTGATGCGGTCACTTTCATTCTTGCACTCAGCTCATTCGATGAAATACGTTCTACCCCTTCATCTAAAAGTTCCCCCAGATATCGGTAATATCTTGGCATTCTACGAATTACTGCCTGTGATATTTCTTTGCTCATTCTGCCAGTTCCTCCTGCTCTCAATACCCTACAATAATTATAGTTTCTTGCCGAAAGGATGTCAATGTGTTACAACTTTAACAATCTTTCTGTAAACTTAATTCTTCCCATTTTGCATAGAGTTCTTCCAGCGCTGCCTCTTCCTGCATCTGCTCCTCATGGATTTTGTTTAATTCATAGGAATTTGATGCTACCTCCGGCTTTGACAGTTCATCATTTAATGCTTCTATCTTTGCCTCTCTCTTAGCAATTTCATCTTCTGTACGCTTTAATTCGTTTTCCAGCTTACGTTTTGCTGCCTGCTGTTTCTTCATTTCTTCCCAGCTTAACTTCTGTTTTCCTCCGCCGGATATCTGCTCTGTTCCCTTATTTTCTCCAGTTCCATCGGAAACAATGACATTTCCTTTTTCTGCTGAATTGTCTGCACGATCCTGTGTAGCTGTGCCAAACGCCGCTAACTCCTGAACTTCCTTTTTCTCCAGATAATAATCATAATTTCCAATATAATTTAGAATTGTTTCATTCTTTAAATCAAGAATTCTGCTGGCAGTTTTATTAATAAAATAACGGTCATGGGATACATAAAGCACCGTTCCGGTATAGGAATTGATGGCTGACTCTAAAATTTCCTTTGACATAATATCAAGGTGGTTGGTCGGCTCGTCTAAAATTAAGAAGTTCGCATTGGATAACATCAGTTTTGCCAGTGAAACACGACCTCTTTCTCCACCACTGATATCACGAATCCGCTTAAACACATCATCATCCGTAAATAAAAATGCCGCTAACACATTTCGAATCTTCGTTGCCTTCAGATTCGGATAAGCATCTGCAATTTCATCAAATAACGTCTTATCCGGGTCTAAGTTCTGATGCTCCTGATCGTAATATCCGATTTCCACATTGCTTCCAAGCTTTATCTCCCCGGCATCTGCATCTACAATTCCATTGATAATCTTTAAAATGGTGGTTTTCCCGGTACCGTTATTTCCGATTAAGGCAACTTTTTCCCCTCGCTTAATCTGAAAATCAATGTTTGAAAACAGTTTATGCTCATAAGATTTTGAAAGTCCTTTCACCGAAAGTACATCATTTCCACTGGTAATTTCCGGCTCCAATGTAATATGCATATCTGTTTTTTCATCGATTGGCTTCTCAATACGTTCTATTTTATCCAATGCCTTCTCACGGCTTTCCGCACGCTTAATGGACTTTTCCCGGTTAAAAGATTTTAATTTGGATATTACTTCTTCCTGGTGCTTGATTTCCCGCTGCTGGTTATAATACTGTCGCAAAAGACTTTCCCGCTGTATTTCCTTCTGCCTCGCATATGCGGTATAATTTCCCGGAAATACCGTTGCCGTATGGCGGGATATTTCCACTACCTTCGTAACAATCCGGTCTAAGAAATAACGATCATGGGCTACGATAATTACGGCTCCTTTATAATTCAAAAGATAGTTTTCAAGCCATGCAATCGATGCCATATCAAGGTGGTTGGTCGGCTCGTCGAGCATGATAATGTCAGGCTTGGTTACCAGAAGTCTGCCTAATGCCACTCTGGTCTTCTGTCCTCCGGATAACTCTGACATTTTCTTTCCGAAATCATTTTCCGAAAAACCAAGTCCCTTTAACACACCGTTTATCTCACTGCGAAAAGTCAGTCCGCCCTCTAATTCAAAGGCATGGCTGAAACGGTTATACTGCTCCATATATTTTTCTAATTCATCTGCGCTTACATGCTGCATGTCTTCTTCCATTTTACGAAGCTTTTCTTCTTTTTCGATTAATGCATCGCAGGCATGAAGCACTTCATTATAAATGGTCTCGTTGCTGTCTTTATCCTGATACTGGGCAAGATAACCGATGGTTTTTCCTTTTGCAACGGTTACCTCGCCACTGTCCGGTGCCAGCTCTCCCACTATAATTTTCAATAACGTAGATTTGCCGGCACCATTGATGCCGACAATTGCTGTTTTCTCATTATCTTCTACATGAAAAGAAACATTCTGTATTATGGTGTCTGTCCCAAAGGATTTACTGATATTCTGACAGGCTAAAATCATGGAAGTCTCCTCACTTTTTCTCTTCACCCCATAAGTAAAGCATTCTTTACAAGGGCTTTTTATAGCTGAAAATTCCGGGACGGCACACTATTCTGCCCTCCCGGAGTATAAAATTTATAACATTTTCTCTAATGTAGCACGGATTGCCTTGATAAAGTCTTCACTGTTTAATACAGTCGGATTTTCAATTGTAGTAATCAGTGCAAGGTCTTTGGTCATCTTTCCGGATTCAATCGTATCTACACAGGCTTTTTCCAGTTTATCGGCAAATGTGCTTAACTCCTGGTTGCCATCTAATTCACCTCTCTTACGGAGTGCTCCGGTCCATGCAAAAATAGTTGCTACGGAGTTGGTGGATGTTTCTTCTCCCTTGAGGTATTTATAATAGTGACGCTGAACTGTTCCGTGTGCAGCTTCATATTCATAATATCCTGCCGGTGATACCAGTACGGAAGTCATCATGGCAAGGGAACCAAATGCAGATGATACCATATCACTCATAACATCTCCATCATAGTTCTTACATGCCCAGATAAAGCCGCCCTCTGCTTTCATCACACGGGCTACTGCATCATCGATTAAGGTATAGAAGTAGGTAATTCCTGCTTCTTCGAATTTTTCTTTATATTCTGCATCAAAGATTTCCTGGAAAATATCTTTGAAAGTATGGTCATATTTTTTGGAAATGGTATCCTTGGTTGCAAACCATAAATCCTGTCTGGTAGAAAGTGCATAGCTAAAGCAGCTTCTTGCAAAGCTTTCGATAGAATCATTTAAGTTATGCTGTCCCTGGACAACACCTGCTCCGGTAAAGTTATGAATCAGCTCTCTTGTTTCCGTTCCGTCCTCTGCTGTATAAACCAGTTCACATTTTCCCGGTCCCGGAATCTTCATTTCAGAAGCCTTGTATACATCACCGTAAGCATGTCTTGCAATGGTAATCGGTTTCTTCCAGTTCTTAACACATGGCTCAATTCCCTTTACAACGATTGGTGCACGGAATACCGTTCCATCTAACATTGCACGGATAGTTCCATTCGGACTCTTCCACATTTCCTTTAAGTTGTACTCCGTCATACGTGCTGCATTTGGTGTAATGGTAGCACATTTTACTGCAACACCGTATTTCTTTGTTGCATTTGCAGAATCTACAGTTACCTGGTCATCCGTTTCATTACGATGTTCGAGACCCAGGTCATAATATTCTGTGTTCAAATCAATAAATGGTAATAACAGTTCATCCTTAATTATTTTCCAAAGGATTCTTGTCATTTCGTCTCCGTCCATTTCAACCAAAGGGGTAGTCATTTTAATTTTGTCCATCTTTCTATCCTCCATTTACTATTTCAGCAGATTGTCCCAGCCATAATTATCCATATTTTCAATAGTATTTAACATATGACTTGTCGCAAGCAGTTCTGCTTCTTTTGCATTGTGCTGCTTCAATGCTTCTACAATCTTTTTATGTTCATCATTTGATTTTACCACACGATCCGGCATTGACAAAGTGATTTTTCGAACTCTTTCCACATAATGATGAAATGCAGACAATTCATGCTTTAACATTTTGCTTCCGGAAGCTTCATAAAGCACCTCATGAAACTTATTATCCAGCTCCAATATCTGTGCATAATTTTCCTTCTTAGCATGAAATTCCACCAGAAAAATGTTTTCTTCCAGTTCCGCTATCTGCTCCTTGGTAATTCTGTCTGCCGCCCACTTTGTGCAAAGTCCCTCCAGCCGTGCACGGATTTCATAGATATCTTTTACGTCTTCTTTCGTAATTCCCTCTACGAATGCTCCGCGGTTTGGAATGATTCTGACAAGACCTTCCAGTTCAAGCTGCCTCAAGGCTTCTCTTACCGGAGTACGGCTGACCCCAAGTTCATCACCCAGGGTTTTTTCTTTCAATTCTTCATCGCACTTGTATTTTCCGGATAAAATATTTTCACGAATCGTATGAAATACTCTTCCGCTTAAAGAATATCCTTCTTCACCCACGATAAAGCCTCCTTAATTTATAATACAATTCCGAGTTTTTTACAACAGTCAGTTATCTGTACTACAAGTTCGTTATCTGTAATTACAGTTACACGTCCCTCATCATACTGCTCGTCTACCCATTGTTTGATGGTCTTTACCAGTTCCGAATTCTTATCTACTTTACGGTCATCACTGAGACGGTAATAGGTATTAATCCAGTGTGCAATTCCAGCAAGTCCTGATGTATTGGAAACAGATACCAGTGCCGGACGATTTAAGAATTTTTCGGTATCAAAAATGTTATAAATTTCTTCATTTTTCAAAAGTCCGTCTGCATGGATACCTGCTCTTGTAACGTTAAAATTACTTCCGACAAACGGTGTACGGCTTGGAACTTTATAATTCAATTCCTTCTCATAATATTCTGCCAGTTCTGTGATAACTCTGGTATCCATTCCATCCAGGGTACCCTTTAACTGTGCATATTCAAATACCATTGCTTCCAGAGGTGTATTACCGGTTCTCTCACCAATACCAAATAAGGAACAGTTTACGCCGGATGCACCGTAAAGCCATGCTGTGGTCGAGTTATTGACTGCTTTATAGAAATCATTGTGTCCATGCCATTCAATCAATTCAGAAGGAACTCCTGCATGTGTGGTAAGTCCGTAAATAATACCCGGTACACTTCGCGGAATTACTGCTCCCGGGAAGTTTACACCATATCCCATGGTATCGCAGGCACGAATCTTAATCGGAATATTGTATTCCTTCATTAACTTCATCAGCTCTAAGCAGAACGGAATTACAAATCCGTAAATATCAGAACGTGTAATATCCTCCAAATGACATCTTGGACTGATTCCAGTCTCTAAGCATTCACGAATCACACTTAAGTAAAGATTCATAACTTCGCTTCTGGTCATTTTCATTTTATAGAAAATATGATAATCGGAGCAGCTTACCAAAATACCGGTTTCACGCAGTCCCAAATCTTTTACAAGCTGGAAATCCTGTTTGCTGGCACGGATCCAGCTGGTGACTTCCGGGAATTTATAACCACGCTCTAAGCATTTATATACGGCATCACGATCCTTCTTGCTATATAAGAAGAACTCGCTCTGACGAATTTTACCCTTTGGTCCGCCTAATTTATGTAAGTAATCATAGATGGTTACAATCTGTTCTGTGGTATATGGTGCTCTTGACTGCTGACCATCACGGAATGTTGTATCAGTAATCCAGATATCCTCCGGCATATTATGCGGAACGATTCTGTCATTAAATGCAATTTTCGGAATTTCCTCATATGGAAAAAGATTGCGGAATACATTTGGTTCCTCAACATCTACAAGCTGATAAAAATGCTCTTCCAACTGTAATAGATTAGTTTTTTCATTCATAACGACTTCTCTCATGGAACACACTCCTTTTGATTCACAAATATTCTTGAATAATTGTATACAATTATACTTGTATGTGTCAAGAGCTTTTTCAAGATTATTCCAAAAAAGTGAATATTTATTAGTATTATCCTTTTTTATCGGTAGATAATAGTATTGTAACCATTCGGTTATATACAAATGCTAAGGAGGAAATTTACTATGTCTAATCGTTCGAAAAAATCTTCTGTTCCAGAAGCACAAAGTGCATTAAACCGTTTCAAATTCGAAGTTGCAAGTGAGTTAGGTGTACCACTGTCTGAGGGATATAATGGGGATTTAACTTCCCGTCAGAATGGTTCCGTAGGCGGTTATATGGTAAAGAAAATGATTGAGGCGCAGGAAAAGCAGATGGCTGAACGTTAACGCATCTTTTTCATTGCCCGCTTAGATGTCAGAAGAGGCTGTCCACCGGAATCGGTGAACAGCCCCTTTCTCAGGTTCCCCCTTTTCTTTCTATATCATTTTTCTATCATGACACATGCAGTAACACTTATTACAATACGAATTTTCCGACAACCTCTTTTAATTCTCCGGCAATCTTTTCCTGCTGGGAAGACATTTCAGACACCGCTCCAACAACTGCAGATACTGAATTTACAGACTGCATAATCTGTCCACTATTATCCACTGTATTCTGGGAAGATTCCGCCACACTGGACACTGCCTGGCTGACTTCATGAATGATTGTCTCGATGTTTACTGCCATCTGGGCAATATCATTGGAAAATTTTTCAATTGCCTGGGCATCATCTCCATACTGCTGTGCTACATTGACGAAAGTATCGTAGTCCGGTGCGACCGTATCTGTCACGAAGTTTAACATAGACTGTGACTGTTCCACAATTCCGCTAAAGGCATGTTCTACTTCGCCAATTGTTTCTTTAATCTTATTAACTGCAGCTGTAGTCTCACCTGCCAGATTGCCAATTTCTCCGGCAACAACTGCAAATCCCTTTCCCTGTTCTCCTGCCCGGGCGGCCTCAATGGAAGCATTTAAGGACAGTAAGTTAATCTGATCTGCGATTTCGGAAATCACTTCTGCCAATGCGCCAATGGATTTTACAACATCTGCATTCTTAATACTCTCCTCCAGACCAGCTCTGTTCTGCGCTGCAAGCTTATTGGCAAGTTCATAAGCATTGCGGCTGGTATCTTCAATTCCATTTGCACGCTTCTTAATTTCTCCTGCCAGCTCCAGACTCTTTTCTGTCTCAGAAGCCAGCATATTAACAGAGGAATTCACTTCCTCTACCGCAGCATTTACTTCTTCCGTCGCTGCGCTGGAGGAAGTCATATCAGAATTAACCTGATTCATCAGTGACTCTATCATCTCATAATCCTTCTTTAATTCCTCTACCGAACGCTTCAGTTCAATGCTGGAATCACTCAGAAGTTTTGCATGACCACTGATTTTTGAAATCATGTCTTTATTATTTCCATACATTTCATTTAAAGACTGTCCCATTGCTCCCAGTTCATCACTGCGTCTGCTCTCAAGCGACTGTACTTTAAAGTTACCCTCTGCCAGCTGTACAGCAAAGTTCTTAACTCTATTAATCTGTCTGGAAACTGATTTTACCTGTGATAAAATCACAAGTATCATAATAATAAGAATCACTGCCGCAATGATTGCCAGCTTAATCCCAAGGCTGATAACCGGTGCATTCAGTTCTGAATTTTCAATCGCAATTCCAAGCTTCCAGTCCAGATCCGGAATTGTCTCATAATATACCGTATATCCGGTAATCCCTTCTGTAAAGCAGGCTTTTCCACTATCAGAATCTAACATTTTTGTTCCTACTTTAGCAAGAGAACTATTTTTAGAATCCGTTATTTTTTCATTCATGATTTTACCGGAATCCTGTGTATAAAGATAGGTTCCATCCGACGAAATCAGAAATGCTTTTCCTGTTTTTCCTACTGACATCTGGCTGACCAGATTCTGAATCTCATCCAGCGTAATATCAACAGTTACGCATCCCATATAAGTTCCATCTGCATTATACATCGGTGCAGAACAGTTTACCATATCACAGTCTAAAACCTCATCATGATATGCCTTTGTAAACTTTGGTTCTGTTTCACCATTCGAAACAATCTTGTAGAAATCCCTGCTTACATAATCATAAGAGGACTGGCTCCTGTCATAAGTCAGAATCGGCGTATCTCCATCCTTATATACATAAGGTCCTACAAAACGCTGTTTGGAGTCATACTTATTCGGTGCAAAATAAATTCCGGCACCATAAATAAAATCCTCCTCATAAATCATGGTATTTAAGAAATTAACATATGCCAGCAGTTCCTCATTTTCATAAGTAATCCCAACAATTCCAGCCATATGTTTTGCAAGGCTTGCCGCAGACTGCATCTGTGATTCTACCTCTGTCTTCTCGTTTTCCAGACTCAGCGTCATTTCCTTCCCAATCTCATCGTCAATAATCTGCTTACTGGAAAATACACTGACTGCCCCTAATACAGCCATACCAAGAATCAGTACCGGGAGCATTGCACTTAACATTTTCGTGCTAATTTTCTTCCCTTTTTTCTTCTTAGCCATAAAAATATATCCCCCGCTTTCACTAAATTGTAATTTTGTACTTATTGTATCAACATTTAGGCAATTTAGCAATAAAAACGAGGGATTTTGTGCTAATTTTCGTGAACTTTTCACAAATTGTTCCTTAATTTTTCGAAACTTTCTAAATATTTGTGTTGTATTCTGTCATTTTGTACACATTTTTCAGTGTTGTTTCAAGTCTCATGTCTTTTTCGTAATCGTTTAAGTTACACTTTTCGACATATTCTTTTGCTTCTTCGGATGCAATAGAAAGCATATCGGCATCCGAAAAGACATCTGCAATTTTAAATTCCATCAAACCACTCTGACGTACCCCAAAGAAATCTCCTGGTCCACGCATTTTCAAATCTTCACTGGCAATATAGAATCCATCATTAGAGCCCGCCAGAATATTCAATCTCTCTTTGGCATTCTTTCCATTGGAAGAATTCATAAGAATACAATAGGATTGTGTATTTCCTCTTCCAACACGTCCCCGCAGCTGATGGAGCTGCGCCAGCCCGAAACGCTGTGCATCCTCAATCATCATAACAGTGGCATTCGGCACATTCACACCTACTTCCACTACCGTTGTAGAAACCAGAACCTGGATTTCACCAGTGACAAAGGCTTCCATTACTTTATTCTTCTCTACCGGGCGCATTTTTCCATGAAGTAATCCTACGCTGATTCTGTCTCCATAATATTGTTCTAATTTCTTTACATATGAAGTAACATCCTGCAATTCCAATTCCTCATTGGCTTCTACCAGAGGACAGATAATATATGCCTGATGTCCTTTTTGAACTTCATCTAAAATAAAATTCCAGGATTTCTCCCGCATTTTCGGTCCAACGACACAATTTTTGACCGGAAGACGTTCTGCCGGAAGCTCATCTACTACCGAGATGTCCAGATCTCCGTAAAGAATTATTGCAAGGGTTCTCGGAATCGGAGTCGCACTCATAACCAGTACATGTGGCAGCCGGCTGCTCTTATCTGCCAGTGTCTCCCTCTGTCTTACCCCGAAACGATGCTGTTCATCCGTTACTACCAGCGCCAGCTTCTGATAAAGTGCCTTTTCCTGTATCAATGCATGGGTTCCAATTATCATGGCATTCTGTTCTGTTTCCATTCTCGCATATGCTTCACGTTTTTCCTTTGTGGTCAACGAACCAGTAAGAAGAATAACAGGAAAGTCCAGTTCAAACATGGCAATCCATTTCTGAAAAGTGTCATAATGTTGTCTTGCCAGAACCTCAGTTGGTGCCATAATAGCAGTCTGATAACCTTCATGAGCAAATTTTGCCATAATTAGGAATGCAAGAATGGTCTTACCGGAGCCTACATCCCCCTGTATCAACCGCTGCATGGCATAAGGACTGTATATATCTTTTTCCAGATCTTCCAGTGTTTTCTTCTGGGCATTTGTCAGTGGAAACGGAAGCTGTTCTGCCACCACTTCAATAAATTCATCCCTTACTACCGGAAATCCATTCGGCGTCTGCTCATGATGTTCCTTAAACCGCTGTATCTGTAGCAGAAATAAGAAAAATTCGTCAAAAGCAAGACGTTTTCTTGCTCCGGTCAGTTCTTCTAAATCTGTTGGAAAATGCACTTTTTCCAATGCCTCTCTCAATCCCATAAACTGATGGCGGGCTAAGATTTCTTCCGGAATATATTCACCATCTTCTTTTACACTGTCAAGGGCTGTATGTACAAGTTTACCAAACTGCTTGCTGGATATTCCCTTAGTCAGAGAATATACCGGTTGCAGGGATATCTGCATTTTCCTGTATTCATCCGGCTTCCACACTGCCGGCTGTTCCATGACATATTTCTTATTTTTTAAGGTCAGCTTTCCATATAATATTACTTCCGGTTCCCGGTTCAGCTGATTACAGATATAGGGCATCCGAAACCAGACCGCCTCTACTTTCCCTGTTCCATCGCTAAACTGCGCAGTAGATATCTGCATGGCTCTGGTATTTCTCGTTACCGGAGAAGAACACAGCCGTACATGAAAAGCATAGACTTTCTCCGGCTCTGCCACACTGATATGCTCCGGCTCCGGCATCCGCTTATAATCCCTTGGAAAAGCAAGGAGTATATCCCCAACGGTATATACTCCAAGTTTTTGCAATATTTTTTCAGTTTTTGGTCCAACTCCATTCAATTCCTGAATGGGTGCATTTCTGTCCATAAACACTCCTGTTACTCTACTGATATTACATAATAGTAAATTGGCTGTCCGCCAAAGTGAATCTCCACTTCTACCTCCGGATACTTCTCTTCTAAAGCAGCACCTAATGCATTGGCATCTTCTTCTGTTACTTCTTCACCATAATAGATACAGATAATCGCAGATTCTTCATCTACCATCTCAGCAACCATATCTTCTGTAGTGCTCTTGATATCCTTACCAACAGCAAGGATGCTCTTGTCGCCAATTCCCATATAATCGCCCTGTTTAATCTCTTTGTCATCGATTACGGTATCACGGACTGCATAAGTTACCTGACCGGTCTTTACATTTTCTAATTCCTCGGTCATACGTTCTGCATTTTCCTCTGCCGACTGATCCGGAATAAAGTTAATCAGTGCTGTAATTCCCTGTGGAATTGTCTTGGTTGGAATAACAATAATCTTCTTATCTTCTACTAAAGATGCTGCCTGATTTGCAGCCAGTACAATATTCTTATTATTTGGAAGAATAAAGATGTTATCTGCATTCACATGGTCGATGGCATTTAACATATCCTCGGTACTTGGGTTCATGGTCTGACCACCTTCGATGATATAATCCACGCCAAGTCCGTTGAAGATTTCATTGACACCTGCACCTATGGATACGGAAATGAAGCCCATTTCTTTTCTTGGTTCCTCTGTCTTTTCTTCTTTGGTTTCTTCCTCTTTCTGCTCTTTTGCGAGTTTCTCAGCATCCTTGATTAGTTTTTCCTGATGCTCTTCACGCATATTATCAATCTTGATTTTGCTTAATGAACCATGTTTCAATGCTTCCTGGATGGCAAGACCAGGGTCATTGGTATGTACATGGGTTTTCACAATCTCATCATCTGCCACAACAACGATAGAATCACCAATGGACTCTAAGAAGTTTTTATATTCATGCTCCTGCTTCTCTGTTAATGGCTGATTTAATACAATGATAAATTCGGTACAATAACCAAACTTAATATCAGCTTCTGTCTCAGCAGTAATCTTCATAACACCTGCAGATGCTACAGAACCTTCAATGCTGTAATCAATTTCTTTGCCAATCAGGGAATCATAACCGCCCTTTAATACCTGAACCAGTCCCTGTCCGCCGGAATCTACTACGCCAGCCTGTTTTAATACAGGAAGCATATCCGGTGTCTTGCTTAACACATGGTCTGCTTCTTTAATAACTTCATCTACAAAGAATACAATATCATCAGTATCATCACAAAGTTCTAATGCTTTGTTGGCTGCCCCCTTAGCAACAGTAAGAATCGTTCCTTCCTTTGGTTTCATAACTGCCTTATATGCAGTCTCAACAGCCTTCTGCATAGCTTCTGTCAGAATCACTACATCAAGCTCATCATATTCTGCAATCACCTTGGTAAATCCACGGAATAACTGGGAAAGGATAACTCCTGAGTTTCCTCTTGCTCCTCTTAATGAACCCGAGGAAATTGCCTTTGCAAGTTCCTTCATGGTCGGATTTTCAAGCTCGCTTACTGCCTTTGCTGCTGACATAATTGTCATAGACATATTGGTTCCTGTATCTCCATCCGGTACAGGGAAAACATTCAGTTCATTAATCCACTCTTTTTTTGCTTCGAGATTCTTTGCTCCGGCCAAAAACATTTTAGCAAATACCGCAGCGTTTATTGTACTTACTTCCACTTCAACAGTTCCTCCTTAATCAATCACTCTGACGCCTTCAACTAAAATGTTGACTTTCTTAATCTGCATTCCGGTAAACTCTTCCACTTTATATTTTACCGTATGAATCAGATTGTCTGCTACTGTCTCAATACTTACGCCATAGGCAACAATTACATGGAAATCAATTGTAATTTTATTATTTTCATCCACATCCACATTTATACCATGTGTCAGATAATCTCTCTTTAATAATTTAACCAGGCCATCTTTCATATTAACTGCAGCCATTCCCACAATGCCAAAGCACTCAACTGCAACAGAACCGGCATAGGTTGCAATTACTTCATTATCAATTACGACTTTACCTAATTCGTTTTCCATTTTACCTGTCATTCTATAACCTCCAATTAAAATTAATCTTCTCGCATTTCCGCCAGTATATACATAACATGAACTATATTATAACCTCTTTTTCTGAAAAAAGAAACAGTATTTTTCTTTATTTTCAAAAAATGCAATTTTTTTCTTGCATTCTGTCTGTATTTCTGTTAAGATAGCTTTGTTGTGAGCTTGTGTCATAACAGGCTTAGTGAAGAATTTAAAGGAGGTGCTATCATGGCAAAATGTGCAGTTTGTGGAAAAGGCGCTCATTTCGGTAACAATGTGAGCCATTCTCATAGAAGATCTAATAGAATGTGGAAATCAAACATCAAATCTGTAAAATGTAAAGTAAACGGAACTCCAAAAAGAATGTACGTATGTACTTCCTGTTTAAGATCCGGATCCGTTGAAAGAGCTTAATTAGCATTTTCTATCTGGACTGTCCTTTTGGACAGTCCTTTTTTTACTTTACAGGAAATTGCTTTCCTGTAAAGTAAAAACGCTCCGCGAGGATGCACATTGCGGCGCATAAGGTAGATGTTGCAAGCGACCGCCGCAGGCACAAGAATGTGCCTTGGCACATTCTTTGTTCCCCAGGCAGCGAGAAAATTTACACAGGGTGAAAATATCGATGGAAGAAAACGGAGTCAGAATCAATAAATTTTTAAGTGAAGCAGGATATTGTTCCCGGAGAGAAGCTGACCGTCTGATTGAGCAGGGACGCATTACGGTAGATGGAAAAGTTCTTTCTGTTGGCTGTAAGGTGATGCCGGGACAGCGAGTGCGCGTAGATGGAAAAGAAATAAAAAAAGAAGAGGAAATGATTCTTCTTGCATTTAATAAGCCGGTGGGTATTGTCTGCACTGCTGCAAAAGACGAAAAAGATAATATTGTTGATTATATTCATTATCCGAAACGTATTTATCCGGTAGGAAGACTGGATAAAGATTCCCAGGGACTTATATTATTGACAAATAATGGGGATATTGTAAATAAGATGATGCGTGCCGGGAATATGCATGAAAAGGAATATGAAGTTACAGTAAATAAGCGGATTACAAACGAATTCATTCATAATATGAGGAATCCGGTTCCATTAGATGAGATCAATGCAGTGACAAGAAGATGCAAAGTAACAAAAGAAGGACCAGATCAGTTCCGTATTATTCTGACACAGGGATTAAATCGCCAGATCCGAAGAATGTGTGAATACTTTGGATATCGTGTGACAAAATTAAAGAGAGTCAGAATTATGAACATAGAACTTGGAAACCTCAAAGAAGGAAGATATCGAAAATTAACTCCGGACGAATTGAGAGAGTTAAAGAAGGAGCTAAAAAGTGAATGATTTAGAGAGAATGAAAGAACTCATCCAGATCTTAAATGAAGCAGGAAAGGCTTATTACCAGCAGGATAAAGAAGTCATGAGCAACCTTGAATATGACAAGATGTACGATGAACTTTTAGAACTGGAGAAAAAGACAAATACTGTATTATCCAACAGTCCAACGATCCATGTCGGATATGAACTGATGACATCATTAGAGAAAGAAGCACATCCATCACCAATGCTTTCTCTAGACAAAACAAAAGAACCAGATCAGCTGGCAGCATGGCTTAGTGGACATGATGGAATCTTATCATGGAAATTAGATGGATTAACGATCGTACTGACTTACGAACATGGAGAATTAGTCAAAGCAGTAACCCGTGGAAATGGAGAAGTCGGAGAAGTTGTAACAAACAATGCAAGAGTATTTGACAATGTTCCAAGACACATTTCTTACGACGGAACGTTAGTGATCCGAGGAGAAGCGATCATTCCATATTCTTATTTCTATAAGATGAATGAAGAGATTGAAGATGTTGACAGCCAGTACAAGAATCCAAGAAATTTATGCAGTGGTTCCGTCAGACAGTTAAATAATGAGATCACAGCAAAGCGCCATGTGCATTTCTATGCATTCAGCGTAAGTGACATCGAAGGAATGGATTTTAATAATTCTTTTGAACAGAAACTAGACTGGGCAGCAAGTCTTGGATTTGACGTAGTTGAACATATCAGAGTAACAGAAGATACGATTCGAGGTGAGATTGAAGAATTTTCAAAGAAGATCGAACATTTTGATCTGCCATCTGATGGATTAGTATTAGTTTATAACGATCTTGCATATGGAAAAAGTCTTGGAAGAACAGCCAAATTCCCAAGAGATTCCA
>ENA-ORUI01001899-ORUI01001899.1-human-gut-metagenome-genome-assembly--contig:-NODE-1899-length-19279-cov-16.973887_pt1 | contig 19279 bp, 18 predicted proteins | sample MGYA00242078_ERZ509205 | MGnify/ENA primary metagenome ERZ509205 (study PRJEB26280, sample SAMEA2338828) | human gut metagenome | biome: human gut; feature: human-associated habitat; material: faeces... | reverse complement strand
CCGCGAAATTTTGGCTTCCCCTCGAGGGGAAGCCTGCCATCGCGGCAGAAAGCAGCATCTTACAAAAAAGAGGAGAAACCGAAGGTTCGGTTTCTCCTCTTTTGCATTATGCTGCGTCCTTCTGCCTCAGCGGCACGGCTTCAGGCGTTCTCGCCCAGCACGGCGTTCAGCGCATCCGCCAGGGCCATGAGCGGCTCCTCGCCGCAGCCTTCCTCCAGGGTCACGCCTGCGTCCTCGCACAGGTCCTTGGCCAGCTGGGGCATGGTCAGCAGATCCTCGGCCTGGGCGCTCACCTCGGGCCAGGTTTCCTGCGCGTTGGCCAGCGCCTGCTCATCCAGCCCGGCCTTCCAGTCGGCCAGCAGGACGTTCAGTTCCTCCGGGGCGTTCTGGGGCTGGTTGGCGCCGGCCCAGTTCATCAGGTTCACGGCGGCGGCCACGCGCTTCAGGCTGCTGCCTGCGGTGCCGGGGCCCCAGCTGAGCAGCCCGTCCAGCGCCTGGGTCAGCGCCTCGCCGTCCAGCTGCGCCGGGGCCGGCGTTTCGGCCGGGGTCGCCGTGGGGGCTGCCGTGGCCGTGGGGGCCGGGGTCGTCTCGGCCGAAGCCGCGGAAGAAACGGACGCCGCTCCCTGGCTGCACCCGGCCAACAACACCGCAGCGGCCAGAAGCGCCGCCGCCTTTGTTTTGATTTTCAACATTTCATCTTCCTCCTTGTGGAAAACTCCGGCGCATCACCCGCCGAAGGTCGTGCGGAACAGCTCCTCCTGCTCGGGCAGGTGGGTCACAAAGCCCACCGGCACCTGGTTGTGGGTGGCGGCGATCACCGCCCGCGCGCCCGCCTCGCCGAAGGCCCCGCACAGCTCAATGCAGTCTACGCCTTCCCGGCACAGCCGCTCGGCCTGCCGGGCCGCCTGCTCCACCGTGGGCACGCCCACGATCTGGGCCGTGCCGTCCAGAATGGCGGCCCGGTCCCGCTCCGGTTCAAACCGGGGCCCCAGAATCAAAAACGCAAATCGCATGGTTCGCTCTCCTTTCCAAGGGCCGCCATTGTGCAGGCACGGGCGGCCTTTCCCCTATCATACTCCTTCGCCGGGGCGCTGTCCACGGGGCGGGTGCGTTTTCCTTTTTCGTCGGATATGCTATACTGAACACATCGAACCATCCCATTTTGAACGGAGGAAACCAACGATGTCACATACTGAACTGGTGCAGGACCTCTGCACCTTTCTTGACGAAAGCCCCAGCCCCTGGCACGGGGCGGATTCCGCCCGTCGCCGCCTGGAGGCTGCCGGTTACATCCGCCTGCAGGAAACGGAGCACTGGCATTTTGCCGCCGGCAAATATTATGTGATGCGGGGCGGCAGCGCCATTGTGGCCTTCCGCATTCCCGCCAGCCCGGTGCACGGCTGGAAGATCGCCCTGGCCCACAGCGACAGCCCGTCCTGGCGGGTGAAGGGGCTGGACGGCCAGCCCGCCGCCGGTTACACCCGCCTGGAGGAAGCCGAATACTGGAATTTGGAACCGGAACACGGTTATTATGTGACCCGCAACGAAAGTTCCATCATTGCCTGGCGGGTGCCTGCCCACGCCATTGGCGGCTGGCGCATTGCTGCCAGCCATTCCGACTCCCCCACCTGGCGCATCAAGAACACCAACGTGAACGCTGCGGGCTGCATCAAGCTGAACGTGGAAGGCTACGGCGGAATGATTATGTCCACCTGGCTGGACCGTCCGCTCTCCGCCGCCGGGCGTGTGCTGGTGCGGGATGAAGCCGCCGGTACGCTGGAAAGCCGCCTGGTGAACCTGGACCGTGATCTGCTGGTCATCCCATCGCTGGCCATCCACATGGACCGCACGCTGAACAGCGGCCACGCCTTTAACCCCCAGGTGGACATGCAGCCCCTATACGGGCTGGAGGGTTCCAAGCCCTTCCCCGCCCTGCTGGCTGAGGCCGCCGGTGTGAAAGAAGAGGACATTGTGGACTTTGACCTTTCGCTTTACACCCGCCAGGCACCCACCCGCATTGGGCCGGACGGCGAGCTGTTCATGGCCCCCCGCATTGACGACCTGGAGTGCGCCGCCACCACCCTGTACGGCTTTTTGGACGCCGCACCTGAGACCGATAGCGCTTGCGCCCCGGTCTGGGCGATGTTTGATAACGAAGAAGTGGGCAGCAGCACCCGCCAGGGCGCAGACAGCAGCTTTTTGCGCGATGTGCTCGACCGCATCCTGAATGCGATCCCCCACAGTGCCCAGGCACAGGCCCAGGCATTTGCCAACAGCTTTGTGCTCAGCGCCGATAATGCCCACGCCGTTCACCCCAATTTTGCTGATAAGGCTGACCCCTGCAACAAGGTCATTTTGGGCAAGGGTGTTGTGGTCAAAGTCAATGCCAGCCAGAAATACACCACCAGCGGCCTGACCGGCGCGATTTTTAAGGAGATCTGCCGCAAGAACAACGTTCCTGTGCAGGTGTTTGCCAACCGTGCCGACCTGCCGGGCGGCAGCACGCTGGGCAACCTGCAAAGCCATACCGTGCCGGTTCCCATGGTAGATATTGGCCTGGCCCAGCTGGCCATGCACAGTGCGGTGGAAACCGCCGCGGTGGCCGATGCTGACGCCATGGTGCGGGCAGTTGCCGGGTTCTACCGCGTCCACCTGCGCAGCCTGGGCGATGCCCGTTATACGCTGGAATGAGCAGCACAGTCGGGCGCTATGCGCCAAGCCCCAGCGGGCGGATGCACCTGGGCAACCTGTGCTGCTGCCTGCTGGCGTGGCTTTCGGCAAAAAGCAGCGGCGGCAAGGTTGTGCTGCGCATTGAGGATCTGGATGCCGTGCGCTGCCCGCGCGAATTTGCTGATCTGCTGGAAGCCGACCTTGCCTGGCTTGGCCTTGCCGCAGATGAAGGCGGCAGCAAGGGCGGCCCTCGCGGCCCCTATTACCAGAGCGAGCGCAGCGCTATCTATGAAGAATATTACCAAAAGCTGGTGCGCAAAGGGCTGGTTTACCCCTGCTTTTGCAGCCGCAGCCAGCTGCACGCCGCCGATGCCCCCCACCGCTCCGATGGGAAGGTGGTATACGCCGGGACCTGCCGGAACCTGACGCCGGAAGAGATCGTTCTGCGCACCGCCAGGCGCAAGCCAGCCTGGCGGGTGATGGTGCCGGACGAAACCATTTCCTTTGTGGACGGCCACATGGGCCCCTATGCCGAGAATCTGGCGCAGGACTGCGGGGATTTTTACCTGCGGCGGGCGGACGGTGTGTTTGCCTACCAGCTGGCCGTGGTGGTGGATGATGCCCTGATGGGCGTTACCCAGGTGGTGCGCGGGGCAGACCTTTTGTCCAGCACGCCGCGCCAGCTGTGGCTCTACCGGGAACTGGGCCTGCCCGCGCCGGAATTTTATCACATGCCGCTGCTGCTGGCCGTGGATGGGCGGCGGCTTTCCAAACGGGATGGGGACGAAAGCCTGGAGCATTTACAGGCGCGCTATACGCCGGAGCAGATCATTGGCCGTTTGGCCTATGCCTGCGGGCTGCAAAACGCCCCGGACCCCCGCACCCCTGCCGAGCTGGCCGACGGCTTCAGCTGGCAGCGCGTGCCGCAAAACGACATTATTCTGCCGGAAGGTCTGTTTTAATGGTAGGGGTGTGCCGTCAGGCACCCCGGCCCAATCACCGGCTTTCTTCCACCAACATCTCCTGACGCTTGCAACTCTTATTTGATACGGGAGTGTTCCAATGCAAAATTTTGAACCTACCGGGGCCGCTGCCGCCATGCCGGGCAGCGCTGTCCCCCAGATCAAGCGGCGGCTAGTCATCAGTGCCTGCCTGCTGATTCCGCTTTTTTACCTTGGCCTTGGCGCTGCTTTCGGGTTGCCACTGCCGCCGTTCCTGACCGGTGATAACGCCATGTGGTGCGGCATTGTGCAGCTGGTGCTCACCGTGCCGGTCTGCTGGCTGAACCGTTCCTATTTTATCAACGGCTGCAAGAGCATCCGCGCCCCCGGGCCGGATACGCTGGTGGCGCTCAGTTCCGGGGCGGCGCTGGTTTACGGCATAATCGCCATTTTTACACAGGATGCCCCGCAGGAGCTGTTCCTGCCCTCTGCCGCCGCTATTTTGATCTTTGCCGCAGCCTGCCAGCTGCTGGAAGTACGGTTTAAGGCACAAGCCATGGCCCCTCTGCACAGTCTGGCAGAGCGCATTCCCGAAACCGCCTGCGTGCTGCGCAGCCGCCAGCAGTACACCGTGCCGCTGAATGAAGTCGCGGTGGGCGATATCTTCCTGATTCGTCCCGGCGATGTGATGCCGGTAGATGGCGTTGTCATTGATGGCGAAACCACGGTGGATGAATCTGCCCTGACCGGTGCCGCCGCCCCCGTGGCCAAACACAAAGGCAGCACTGTTTACGCCGCCACCGCCAACCAGGGCGGTGCCCTGATCTGCCGTGCCACCCGCATCGGGCCAGATTCCACCGCCGCCCAGCTGGTACATACCGTGCAGACCACTGCCGCTGCCAAGGTGCCGTTGAGTTCCCTGGCCGATAAGGTACGCAGCGTGTTTGTGCCCGCCGTTATCGGCATTGCCTGCGTGGTGCTCATCATCTGGCTGCTGCTGGGGCAGAGCTTTGCTTTTGCGCTGGCCCGCGCTATCAGCGTGCTGGCTGTCAGCAGCCCCTGTGTGCTGGCGCTGGCAGCTTCGGCTGCCATCATGTCCGGTGCCAGCGTGGGTGCCAAGCACGGCATCGTGTTCAAAACAGCCGCCAGCCTGCAGTCCATCGGTACCCTGCACACCGCCGTGCTGGATAAAGCCGGAACAATCACCAACGGCGAGCCGGAAGTGGTCACCATTGTGGGCACCCGCAGCGTGCCCGCCAAGTTCCTGCTTGGCATGGCTGCCGGGCTGGAAAGCCAGAGCCAGGACCCACTGGCCCGCGCCGTGATGCGCAAAGCCGCTGCGGAGAACATCAAGCTGAGCGCCGTTAAGGACATTACCATTCTGGACGGCCAGGGCCTGACCGGCAAAATGGCCGGCAAGGTGATGGCAGGCGGCAGCGCAGAGTTTATTGCCGCCCAATGCGAGCTGACCCCCGATTTGCAGCAGGCTGGCGAGCAGCTGGCCGCTGACGGCATTGCCCCGCTTTACTTTTCGCTCGACGGCCACGCAGCCGGTTTGATCGGCGTTGCCGATGCCGTAAAGCCCGCCAGCAAAGCCGCCATTGACGCGCTGAAAGCCCTTGGGCTGGATGTGATCCTGTTGACAGGCGACAGCCGCACCAATGCAGACCGCGTTGCCGCTCAGGTTGGGCTGGATGACGCCCACGTGGTATCCGGCCTTGCCCCCGCAGAGCTGGAAGCCGAACTGCGCCGCCTGCAAACAAACGGCCCTGCCGCCATGATAGGCAGTACTTCTGCCGCCGCGGCACTGGCCTGTGCCGATGTCGGCATTGGCATGGGAGCCGAGCCGCTGCCCGCCGCCGATGTGATGCTGCTTCGGGACGATTTGGCCGATGCCGCTGCCGCGGTGCGCATTTCCCGCGCGGTGGATGCCCGCATTGCCCAGAACACCCGCATGGCGCTGGTTTACAGCGCGCTGCTGCCGCTGCTGGCCGCCGGTGTGCTTTACCCACTGAACTTTGTGCTGCACCCGATCGATTCCGTCATTCTTATGACGCTGTTTGTGGCGTGGCTGCTGTCCGGCACGGCCCGGCTGAACAGCTTTGACCCGAAACCCGCCAGCCAGAGCGAACCGCAGAAGGAGCCCGCAGAATGAGCGCCGCCGTGGAACGCCGCCACTGGCATTTTATCGGCAGCGTGCAGGGGGTTGGCTTCCGCTACCGTGCGCAGTATGCCGCCCAGCTGCTGGATCTGACCGGCTGGGTGGAAAACAACTGGGACGGCACAGTGGACCTGGAAGCCCAGGGTTCCGCCGCCCAGCTGGATCGCCTGGTGCCCACCATTACCGGCACCAGCCATTGGATCCACATTGAAACCTTTACCTGCAAATCCATCCCCCCGGACCCTGCCGAGCGCAGCTTCCGCGTGCGGGGATAAGCATAGAAAAAGGCGCGTGCCTTGCCCCCATGGGCTGGCACGCGCCTTTTTGTTTTTATTATCCGCAATTTTAAGGCAATACCGCATAATTCTAAGTGCCGATACGGCGAGCGAGGTGCGGCAGATGCCAAGCCAAAAGCGCAGATAATACTGGATGTCTTATCGAGCATTTTGGCAACGCAGATGCCGTGCCGCAGCTGCCGGAGCGGTGCTTAAGCCGCAAGGCGGGAATTGTGCGGTGTTGCCTTAATTTTGGCGGCAGGGAGCCACCCCTCACCGGCTTTCGCCGGAGCTCCCCTCCAGGGGAGCCAATATCTTACTTTAGGTATGCGATGGCTCCCCTGGAGGGGAGCTGGACGCGAAGCGGCCTGAGGGGCGGTTTCCCGCTGCCAGGCTAAAAATTTGCAGGGAACGACGCCTGCATCGTCCCGCATGACGGGCTTTGCCGGGTATTTCACTTCATCACCCGGCGCACACCTGCGGGCGCACACTGTGCGCCCTTACGGTCTCTACAGGGGAAAACGGCATTTGCTGAACGGTGCCCCTGCTCATTTTCTCAAAACGCCTTCAATTCCACCCCGGCTGCCTGCAGGGCCGCGCCGATCTTTTCTACAAAGGCCAGAGCCTTGGGGCCGTCGCCGTGTACGCAGACGGAATCCGCCTGGATGGCAATGTCCGTACCGTCGTTGGCGGTCACTTTGCCCTCGGTTACCATGCGGATCACGCGGGCAATGGCTTCGTCCTCATCCTCAATCATGGCACCGGGGGTTCCGCGGGGCACAAGGCTGCCATCCGGGCGGTAGCCGCGGTCGGCAAACACCTCATTGGCAACCGGCAGGCCGATGGCCTGGGCCGCCTTGACCATCTCGCTGCCGGAAAGCGCCAGCAACACCGCGCCGGGGGCGCTCTCCTTCACTGCGGCGCAGATGGCATCCGCCAGCGCGCGGTCCTTGCCCGCCATGTTATACAAAGCGCCGTGGGGCTTTACATGGTGCAGCGGCACACCGGCGGCATCGCAAAACGCTTTCAGCGCACCGATCTGATACTGCACACAGGCCTTGGCTTCCGCCGGGGTCAGCTTCATCTGGCGGCGGCCAAAGCCCTGCAGATCAGGGAAACCGGGGTGCGCCCCCACCGCCGCGCCGCTCTGTTTGCACAGCGCCACGGTGCGCTGCATCACCAGCGGATCGCCTGCATGGAAGCCACAGGCCACATTGGCCGATGTGATAAACGGGATCACCTTTTCATCCATTCCGATGGTATACGCGCCAAAGCTATCGCCCAGGTCACAGTTCAAATCAATATGCGGCATGGCTCAATCCTCCACTTTCAGGCATAAGGCAATGCTTCTGCCCCGCAGGGGCGCACAGTGTGCGCCCCTGCGGTTTTTACTATCTGCTCTTAATATTTCAGCTCCACATTTTTTACGTCGGTCACAAACATGTGCCCCGGCGCATGGGTGATGCAGAACTCCGGCTTGGAGTGCATCACAACGTTCTGCGGGGTCACGCCGCAGGGCCAGAACACCGGTGTTTCCCCGGGGTTGATGGTCACGGCATCGCCGTAATCCGGGTGAGCCAAATCATGGATGCCGATGGCTTCCGGCTCACCGATTTGCACCGGCATCCCGTGCACGCGGGGCATGCCCGCTGTAATGGCAGCTGCCGCCGGGACCTGCCGGTACGGGATGGGCCGCATGCTGACCACCATGTTTCCGCTGAACACCCCCACCGGGGTACAGGGAATGTTGGTGTTGTACATCGGCACATTCACGCCTTCTTCGATCTGGCGCACCGGGATGCCCGCTTCCAGCAGTTCAGATTCAAAGGAGAAGCTGCACCCGATCAAAAAGCTGACCAGATCGTTCCTCTCCTCAAAGAATTTGCTCACATCGGTGTATTCCCCGGTCAGCTCGCCGTGTTCGTACACCCGGTAGCGCGGGATATCGGTAGCAATATCGCTGCCTCTGCCAAATTGGGCAAAGGTTCGCTCGCCTGCGTCCGCCACTTCCAGCAGCGGGCAGGCTTTGGGGTTGCGCTGGCAGAACAGCAAAAAGTCCCACGCCAGCGCCTTGGGCAGCACCACAAGGTTGCCCTGGGCATAACCGTTGCACATGCCGGTGGTCGGGCCGGTCAGTTCGCCCTTGCGGATCAGCCCGCGCAGGTCGGCCGGTTTCATGGCTGCAAAGTCCATTATTTCATCCGCTCCCTGATTTTGTCAAGCACGGCCGCCTGCGCCCTGGCTCCTGCAACAGCCTGCGCCGCGGTCACATATTGGAACGCAAGCTTTTCGCCGGGGCGCAGCTGCGCCATGGCCGAAAGGTCAGCGCTGATGACGGTTGCAATTTTGGCATACCCGCCGGTGGTCTGGTGGTCAGCCAGCATCACAATGGGCTGCCCGTTGGCCGATACCTGCACCGAACCCGCCACAATGCCATCCGATACAATGTCCGACCCATCCACAGTCTCGATCTGCGGCCCCTGCAATTTGCAGGCCATGCGGTCACAGTCTGCTGTCAAAGCATATACCCCGTGTACAAATGCGGCCTGCCCCACTGCGGTAAAGGCATCGGTCTGGGGGCCGGGCACCGCACGGAACAGCGGCAGCTTCCGCCCGCCCAAAAAGCGCCACGGCCTTGCGGGGGTGCGCGCCGTGCCCAGCGGGCGGTTTGCCCCTTTGGCGCAGATCTGCTGCCAGCGCTGTTCCACCATGGCGGGTGCCGCCCCAATGGGCAGCACATCCCCAGCTTTCAGTGCACGGCCATCCAGCCCGCCCATCCGGCATTTTAAGTCGGTGGAGCGGCTGCCCAGCACGGGCGGGGTATCCACGCCGCCAAACACGGCCAGGTAGCCGCGCAGCCCGCTGCGGGCCGCGCCGATTGCCAGCACCTGCCCCGCGCGGGCCAAAAGCGGCGTATAGGCGGGCACCGGGCGGCCATCCAGCGCGGCGGGCATATCGGCCCCCGCCAGGGCAAAAACAGCGTCCCCGTCAAACTGATACTTGCCGCCCTGCAGGGTCATTTCCAGCACGGCGGCACCGGCTGCCTGGGGGTTGCCCGCCAGCAGGTTGGCGGTCCGCATAGCGTAACCATCCGCCGCTCCACAGGTGCGGAACCCCCGCGCGGCATAGCCGGTGCGGCCTGCATCCTGCACGGTGGTCAGCGGGCCGGGGCTTATCACATGCAAGTTCACAGTGCCGCCCCCTGTTCTTTCTGGATGGTTTCAAACTTTTCCGGGCTGATGGGCACAAACCGGATGCGGTCCCCCGCCGCGTAAGGCAGTTTGCCGCCGCCAGCCGGGTCAAACAGGCGCAGCGGCGTGCGGCCGATCAGCTGCCACCCGCCGGGGGAAGCCAGTGGGTAGATGCCCGTCTGCTTGCCGCCAATGCCCACCGCCCCCGCGGGGATCTTGGTGCGCGGGGTCTGCAACCGGGGGCAGACAATGCGTTCATCCATGCCGCCCAGGTACGGGAACCCCGGCAGGAACCCCAGCATAAAAATGCGGTAGTCCCGCCCGCAGTGGATGTCGATGACCTGCTGCTCGGTCAGCCCGGCGTGCTGTGCCACAAAGGCCAGGTCGGGGCCGTAATCTCCGCCGTAACACACCGGCACCTCCACCAGCCGCCCGGCCGCGGTGCTGTTGACCGGGAGCAAAGCGTCCCACAGGCGGCGCAGCACGGGGATCAGGGTATCGGCATCGGTCTGCAAAGGGTCCAGCGTGACCAGCAGCGCCGCATAGGTGGGCACTGTTTCCACCACGCCGGGCAGCTGCGCCGCCTGCACAGCGGCATCCAGCGCCATAACCTGCGCGTTCACCTGTTCACTGATCTCACTGCCGCAGACGGCCAGCACGCCGCTGTCCCCCACGGGGGTAAACTGGATCATAACAAAAATCCCCTTTGCGTCCGGTATTTTGGGGCTGGTCAGGAAGTGTGCTGTATCGCGGGCGCACATTCTGCGCCCCTACGGTCCCTAAACGTGCCGTTTAGGGTTCACTGCTTCCTGACCAAGGCCAATGTGCCTATTATAGCACAACCTGCTTTATGCCTGCTCAAAAAATTTCTTTGCCAGCACCGGGCCGAACCAGTGGTCCGAATTGTGGGAATACCGCACCGCATACGCCGTGCACTGCCGCATCATGCTGACAATGCCAACGTTCATGCGGGTATCAAACCCATCCACACCCGGCAGCAGCGAGCCTGTCATATCGATCATGCCATTGCGGGAAAGCACCCGCATGACCTCGCTTTCCATCTCCTCCCGGTGCAGGATGTCCATATCCTTTTTCAGGTAGGCCAGCGCGGCCATCAGCGCATAGCAGCCCCAGTCAGAGCAGGTTGCCGTGATGATGTTATCGGTGCTGCTTGCGGCCAGAATGCCGCCGCAGCAGCCGTCCTGGCATTCGCCGGGGGCGGTGAAGGGCACATATTTTTTAATGTGCTCCCCAATGGTGCCCATGCCGATCTCATTGCCCAGATCGCCGATGGCCACATTGGGCACGCCGCGGGCGCGCAGTTCGTTCCACAGCACATCGCTTTTGGCTTCCAGTGCGGTCACATCCTTGCCCACCGCATTGTGGTAAACACCCTTGGCGTTGCCGCCGCAGGCTTCCACCGAGATCACCACTGCGGGTAAAATCTTATCCGCCAGCGCTTTGGCCTGGGCGGGGGCTTTGGCCTTATCTTTGGTAAAGGCCACAACGCCAAGGCTCAGCGGCAGCTCCATGGCGGTATCCAGGTCCTCATACACATGCAGCCCCACCACATTGCCGCATTTCTTAAAGGCTTCCACGCTGTCCTGCGGGCAGACGATGATCGGCTTTGCCCCAAAGGCCAATACCAGAGACCGCGCCAGCAGGATCGCGCTGACAGAACCGTCCATTTCCGGCACCTTGTGGGGCAGCAATACAAACCCGACCAGGATATACACCGGGTCGCCGGGGTGGATGGCTTTGCACAACGCTTCGGCTGCGTGCATGGCGGTCGGCTCCCCGGTATATGCCCGGCTGCCCGCGTACAAAATGCGGCACACCCCGTAACCGCGGGGGTCCAGACACATGATGGCATCCAGGTTTTCGCCTACATTGCGTTTTTCCAGTTCGTCACGGGTCATGGTGTTTTCCCCCTTTTCAGCCCCACAGACTTTCGCAGCCGGTATAGTCATAGAACTCTTTCAGCACTTCGTCCTGGATGGCTTTCAGGGTAGCGGGGTCCTTGCCGCCGGCGGGCTTGCCCTCAAACTCGCAGGCATGCAGACAGAAGTTGGAGGAGGAGGTCACGATGATCTCATCCGCATCGCGCAGGAAATCCACCGTGAACGGTTTTTCCATCACGGTAATGCCCAGGCGGTAGCAGGCCTGCAGCATATGGGTCTTGGCAATGCCGCGCAAAATCAGTTCATCGTTCGGGTGGGAATAGAAAATCCCGTCTTTCAGCACTGAAACGTTGGAGTGCGCACATTCCGTTACAATATCCCCGCGGTGGAACACGGTCTCGCTCATGCCGGCCAGCTTGGCGCGCTGGGCGGTCATAACGCTGGGCAGCAGGTTCAGCGTTTTGATGTTGCAGTGGTAAAAGCGAGTGTCCTCCTCAGAGTTCAGGCGGATGGGCTTGTCGGGGTCGTTCAGGGTGTTGGGCCGGATGGAAACCCACAGCTTGCCGGGCACGCCTTCCTCATACACATGGTTGCGGGGCTCCACACCGCGGGTGACCTGCCAGTATACAAAGTTGACCTTGCTGTCCACCTTGGCCAGCAGGTCGGTCAGCAGCCTGCCCAGCTCGGCCTTGCCCATCGGGATGTTGATATCCAGTGCCTTGGCGCTGGTAAAAAAGCGGTCCAGGTGGTCCTGCAGCAGGTATACCTTGCCGTTCGCGCCAACGGTGGCATCGTAGCAGCCATCGCCAAAAAAGTGAACGCGATCATTGAACGGCACCATCAATTCTTCCGGTGCGCCGATTTTGCCATCATAATATGCAATGGATTCCATTTTCCCTTACTCCTCTCATCTTGGTTGCCTTTATGTTCAGCCGTTATTTGGCTTTCACATCAAATTTCAGTTCAATCACTTTTTTAATCAGCTCCACGCAGTTATCCAGCCCAATGGCGGCAGAATCCAGGCAGAGGTCATAATTTTCCACCCGCTTCCACTGGCGGCCGGTGTGGTATTTGTAATAGCTTTCACGGTAGCGGTCCAGCTTGTCAATATAGTGCTTGGCCTGGCTGCTGCCAATGCCCTGGCGCTTCATCTCGCGCTCCACACGCCAGTCATAGGGGGCATCCACATACACGGTCAGCACGTTGGGCTTATCCCGCAGAACAAAGTCCGCCGCGCGGCCCACGCAGATATAGCTTTCCTCGTTCAGCAGCTCCCGCAGCACCTTGGCCTGGTAGTTGAACAGGTTTTCATCGCTGATAAAGTTGCCGCTTTCCGGCGGGATGATGCTGCCGTCATACACCCGTTCCGAAACCCGGTACAGCATGGTTTTGCGGGTGTTCTCATCGGCGTGGGCAAACAGTTCCTCGCTGATGCCGCTGTCCTCTGAGGCAAGGCGCAGCAGCTTGCGGTCATACAGGTCAATGTCAAATGCCTTTGCCAGCTGCTTGCCAATGTAGCTGCCTCCGCCCGAACCACAGGTGCGGGTAATGGCGACTGCAAAATACGGATAATTGGGATACATTTTCCACCCCTCCTTACTGGCCCAGATAAGCTTTCTTCACGCGCGGGTCGTTCAGCAGATCCGCGGCGTTGCCCTCAATGCTGATGTTGCCGGTTTCCAGCACATAGGCGCGGTCCGAGATGGCCAGCGCCATCTTTGCGTTCTGTTCCACCAGCAGGATCGTGATGCCCTGCTTGTTTACTTCCTGAATGATGGCAAAGATCTCTTTGACCAGCAGGGGCGAAAGGCCCATCGAAGGTTCATCCATCAAAATCATTTTGGGCTTTGCCATCAGGGCGCGGCCTACGGCCAGCATCTGCTGCTCGCCGCCGGAAAGGGTGCCCGCCAGCTGGCGGCGGCGCTCTTCCAGACGTGGGAAGCGCTTATACACATCCTTCATCGTCTCTTCCATCCCGGCCGGGTCGGCATAAGCGCCCATTTCCAGGTTTTCTTCCACCGTCATCTGGGGGAAGATATGCCGCCCTTCCGGCACATGGGCCAGCTTGTAGGTAATGATCTTGCTGGGTTCCGCCTTGCGCAGGTCGTGCCCGTCAAACATCACGCTGCCGGACGCAGCTTTTTCCAGCCCGGTAATGGTGCGCAGGGTGGTGGTTTTGCCCGCGCCGTTTGCCCCGATCAGGGATACGATCTCGCCGTCATCCACATGCAGCGATATGCCGTTCAGCGCGTGTACCGCGCCGTAATTGACATGAAGGTCTTTTACTTCAAGCATCCGCTTCGACCTCCTCCTTTTTGTCTTTGCCCAGGTATGCTTCAATCACATGGGGGTCATTGGCGATCTCTGCCGGTGTGCCGGAAGCGATCGTGGTACCAAAGTCCAGCACCTGGATTCGCTCGCAGATTTTCATGACCAAACTCATGTCATGCTCGATCAGCAGCACCGATACCTTGAATTCGCTCCGGATATAATCAATAATCTCCAGCAGTTCCTCCGTTTCAGTCGGGTTCATACCGGCGGCCGGTTCGTCCAGCAGCAGCAGCTTCATGTTGGTGGCCAGCGCGCGGGCAATCTCCAAGCGGCGCTGCTCACCATAGGGCAGGTTGTCGGCCTCCAGGTCCTCCTTGCCGGAAAGGTGCACCACCTGCAGCAGCTCTTTGGCGCGTGCGGTGGCGGCGGCTTCCTGCTGCCAGTACGCCTTTGTGCGGAAGATGGCCTGCGGCATGTTGTAGGTCAGTTCTTCCAGCATGGCAGCTTTGACGTTTTCGATCACCGTCATTTTTTTGAACAGGCGGATATTCTGGAAGGTTCTAGCAATGCCTGCATGAACGATCTGGTGGGTCTTTTTGCCGTTCATCCGCTCACCATTCAGGTAAAGGGAGCCTTCGGTCGGCTTATACACACCAGTGATCAGGTTGAACACGGTGGTTTTGCCTGCGCCGTTGGGGCCGATCAGCCCCACCAGCTCGGATTCGCCGATTTCCATATTAAAATCATCCACGGCTTTCAGGCCGCCAAACTGGATGCCAAGGTGCTGGCATTTCAAAACGGGTTGTGCCATGGTTCAGGCCCCCTTTTCTGCTTTTGCTTTTACCGTGCCGCGGCCGGTCAGTTTTTCCAGCGCGCGGGTCAGGCTGAATTCCCACCGGCCAAAGATGCCGCCGGGACGGAACAGCATGACCAGCACCAGAACCACCGAGTAGGCCAGCATGCGGTAGGTAGAAAATTCACGCATCAGTTCCGGTAAAGCGCTCAGGAACGCTGCGCCGATGATGGAACCGGTCAGCGAACCGGTGCCGCCGATGATCACTTCGCTCAACAGCTCTGCGGAATAGTTAAAGTTGAAGTTGGTGGGGATCATTGCCGTCATGTAATGGGCATAAATACCGCCGCCGATGCCGGCAAAGAATGCGCTGATGGCAAAGGTCATGACCTTGTAATAGGTCACGTTGATGCCGGAAGCCGAAGCCGCGATGTAGTCCTCACGGATGGCCTGCACGGTGCGGCCATACTTGCTGCGGACGAACAGGTACATGATGGTAACGCAGACCACCATGATCCAGAATACCCGCGGGAAGGTGGACAGCTTGAGGATGCCACTCATTGTTTTACCGCCGCCGGTGATGGAAAAGTTGCAGAAGCAGACGCGGATGATTTCGGCAAACGCCATGGTGACAATGGCGAGATAGTCGCCGCGCAGGCGCAGCGCCGGGATGCCGACCAGTACGCCCATGATGCCCGCAGCCAGGCCGCCGACCAGCAGCGCGATCAGGAACAGCCCCAGATCCGAAAGCCCTTTGCCTGCCAGCGCGCCGGATACAATGGCGGAGACATAAGCGCCGACCGAAACAAACCCCGCATGCCCCAAGGAGAACTCGCCCATAAAGCCAACTACCAGGTTCAGCGATGTGACCATGATGATGGTGTAGCAGGCGGTGGTGCAGATGCCCTGAATATAGGTGGTGGAGGTGCCGAACGCATTGGCGGCGAACAGCCCTGTCAACAGGGCAAACACCAGCGCCACGCCCACAGCGTTCAAAAGATAGGAGCCTTTTATTTTTTTACTCATTGCTCTGCTCCCTCCCTTACACTTTTTCGCCGGTGTTCTTGCCCAGGATACCGGCGGGCTTGACCAGCAGGATCACGATCAATGTGCCGTAAGTAACGGCTTCGTACCAGCCGGGAGCAAACAGCTTGACAAAAATTTCAATCAGGCCGACCAGAATGCCGCCGATCATGGCGCCGGGGATGATGCCAATGCCGCCCAGAACTGCGGCGATGAAGGCTTTCATGCCCATCATGGAGCCCATATCGGTGGTAACGCGGGGGTAGGTAGAGCAGTACATCAGCGCTGCCACCGCCGCCAGACCGGAGCCGATAGCAAAGGTCAGGGTGATGATCTTGTTCACGTTGATGCCCACCAGGGTGGAAGCATCCTTATCCTGCGGGACGGCGCGCATGGCCTTGCCCAGCTTGGTCTTTTTTACAAACAGCTGCATGCAAAGCATCATCGCAACGCCGATGCCAATGGTCAGCAGCACGTTCAGCGGCAGCGATACCCCGCCGACCGTAATGGTGGGCAGGCTGAAAATAGCCTGCACGTTGTGCGGCTTGGCGCCAAACAGCACCATGGCCAGGTTTTCCAAAAAGATGCTCATGGCCAGTGCGGTAATCAAGGCGGACATGGGCCCGGCCTTGCGCACCGGGCGGTAAGCCAGGATCTCAACCAGCACACCAACCAGCGCGCACACCGCAACGGCCACAATCACGGCCATCCAGGCGGGCATTCCCGCATCGACCATCAGCGGGATGGTGTAAAACAATGTGTAAGCACCGATCATGATAAAATCGCCGTGGGCAAAGTTGATCATGCGGATGATACCGTAAACCATGGTGTAGCCCAACGCGATCAGCGCATAAATAGCGCCCTGGTTCAGGCCGTTGATCAGGCCCTGAACAAATAATGATGCAGTCATGGTCCATTCACCTTTCCTATCATTTTTTGTGAATGTTTGATTCGGGGGAATCCAAAAAATAAAAAAGTGCGCGCGGCTGCTTGCATTGCCGCGCGCACCATTGCGCCTTTGCTCTGGAGGGGGTGTTTAGGGGAATCTAAAAAACTTTAGGAAATACCGCATAATTCTAAGTGCCGATACGGCGAGCGAGGTGCGGCAGCTGCTAAGCCAAAAGCGCAGATAATACTGGATGCTGCAAAGGTGAGCGCCGCCAGTGGCGGAAACAGCGAACCGAAGCAGGGGCAGCGGTCGCAGAGTGCGAGGGGCTTTTGCCCCCGAAGCACGATGCGGGTACCGCAACCCGACATTATCGAGCATTTTGGCAACGCAGATGCGTGCCGCAGCCGCCGGAGCGGTGCTTGAGCCGTTAGGCGGGAATTGTGCGGCGTTGCCTTTACTCAGCGGAGGAAACCAGGTTGCCATCGGAATCCAGCGTTTCAGACCACTTGACCTTGCCGTCAACAAAGGTGTTGAATGCAATGCTCTTGATGGCGTCGCCGTTTTCGTCCAGTTTGATCTTGCCGCCAACGCCGGTAAACTCCATACCGGTCATGCCTTTTACCAGGCTTGCGGTATCGGTGCCGCCGCCATTCTCGGCAGCTTGCAGCAGCATGTAGATGGCGTCATAGTACAGGGCCGCGCAGGCGTTCAGGCTTTCGGTGCCGTACTTTTCGGTGTACTTCTGCACAAAGTTCTGAACGGCGGGGGCGGTATCCTCGCTGGAGTAGTGGTTGGTAAAGTAGCAGTCATCAAACTTGTCTTCCAGGCCGGTGGTATCCGCGCCATCCCAGGCATCGCCGCCCATGATGGTACCGGTAAAGCCCGCGTTGCGCGCTGCGCCTACAAACAGCGGTACCGTATCCAGGAAGCAGGGATAATACAAAAACTCTGCGCCGGAAGCCACGGCCTGTGCTGCCTGGGAGGAAAAGTCAGTATCAGTGCTCATGCACTCGCCGGTATAGGTAATTTCAATGCCGTTGGCCTCGCAGTTTTCTACAAAAGCGTCCTTCAGGCCGTTGGAATAGTCATCATCCTTGGCATAAATCACGGCTACCTTGCTGAATCCCTTGCTCTTAACAAACAGGGCGGCCATCTTGCCCTGATACGGGTCAATGAAGCAGTTACGGAAGATTGTGGAGCCTTTCTGGGTCACATCCACGTTGGTAGCGCCGGTTGCCAGCAGCAGCATTCCGTCATTGGCAGCCTGGGTCGCCATAGGCAGTGTAACGGAAGAGAAGAAGCTGCCCACGATAGCGGCCGGGGAATCTGCCATGACCTTGTTGTAAGCGTTCATGGCCTGCTTGGCGTCCTTGGCATCGTCAGCCACCTTGCCGCCGTTGACGATCTCGACCGTGTAGCCGGAATCGCCGGAGTTGATCTCCTCCACAGCCATATCCACCGCGTTCTGGGCACCCTCGCCGTAAATAGCGGAGCCGCCGGTCATGGAGCAGACCACACCAACGCGGATCACATTACCGCTGTCCGCGCTGGATGCTGTGGTGGAAGCGGCACTGGAAGTATCTGCCGTGCTGGCTGTGCCGCCCTGTGCGCTGGAAGAACAGCCGCCCAAAACGCCTGCCGCCATCGCCGCCGCCATGGTAAGAGAAAGAACCCGTGTTGCCTTTTTCATCGTAAGCCCCTCTTTCTTTCATGTTTGTTCTGCTTTCTTCTCTCAGATATCTCCTGACCAAACAAAAAGCGCGCAGCCCCGCCGTCAAGCGGGTGCCGCACGCCTTTGTGCAAAAGCAAAATCTCTTTTGTTCTTTTTATGCTTTTGTCTCCAGAATCAGAACGGGATCCGCAGCTTTTGCACTGCGGACCCCGTTGTCCCTGCTCCGTGTTTGGATTGTTCTGATTATAGCATACTGCCAAAATTTTGCAAGCACTTTTTGTCGGCATCAGGTGGATTTTTGCCGCCGACCGCCTTATTCTATTAAGCTGTTTCTTCGTTTTTCATCTCGCATCCCCGTTTTTGCTTTCTTTTTTTCCGTCAAATTGTCCTTTGGGCTAAATAACTTCAAAATTACAGCTTTTCCCCCGCACCACTGGGTCATGCCGGGCAGCGGACGGCCCAGTCCGGCAGCCTTATTCCGCTGTTTCTCCCCGCCTTACGTTGTCACAGTCTTGTTTATCGAAGAGTTTCTCTGCCAATTTCTTATGTCATTCAAAATCCCGCATTGTTTCTCACTTTATCGTTCCATGGTTTTATATCAAATGTTCGTATTATTTTACGCCGGCTTTTTCCGTCATTTTCCAATATTATATATTTTGTGAACAATCATTGCATAGGTTGTAAACATTAGCACTCTTCTATTGACAGTGCTAATTTTAGGGTTATAATAAAGGCGTACCTTGAAAGAGGGGGTGCGGAACGCAAGAGCGTTCCGGGAAACACCGCCAAGGAGCCGCAAGGCTCGGGAAGCGTCAGACTTCCCGGAGAGGCACCAAATAAAATTCCAGATTTTTACAAAGTGAGGTTATGACTTATGTTACCGACTGTTTTTGGTGAAAATCTTTTTGATGATTTCTTTGACGATTCCTTTGGTATGATGAACGCACGCAGCCCGCTGTACGGCAAGCATGCACGCAACCTGATGAAGACCGATATCCGCGAGACCGATACCAACTATGAGCTGGCCATTGATTTGCCGGGCTTCAAGAAGGATGAGATCCACATTGAGCTGAAAAACGGCTACCTGACCATCAGCGCCGCCAAGGGCCTGGATAAAGACGAAAAGGCCCCCGAAGGCAAGTATATCCGCCAGGAGCGTTACACCGGCGCCTGCAGCCGCAGCTTCTATGTTGGCACCGACCTGCAGCCCAAGGATGTCAGCGCCAAGTTCACCGATGGTATCCTGGAGTTGACCTTCCCGAAGGAAGCTCCCAAGAAGGAACCTGATGTGACCCGCGTTGAAATTGGTGAATAACCGATCTGCCTTTGCGGCATAACTGAATAAGTCTCAGCGGTGCCTCGCCCTTGACCCCAATCGGTCAGGGCGGGGCACCGCTTTTTTTGTTTTGTTGCACCCCTGTGGTATAATGGTTTTATGGCAACACCGCATAATTCTAAGTGCCGATACGGCGAGCGAGGTGCGGCAGATGCC
>ENA-ORUI01001892-ORUI01001892.1-human-gut-metagenome-genome-assembly--contig:-NODE-1892-length-19325-cov-2.974779_pt1 | contig 19325 bp, 10 predicted proteins | sample MGYA00242078_ERZ509205 | MGnify/ENA primary metagenome ERZ509205 (study PRJEB26280, sample SAMEA2338828) | human gut metagenome | biome: human gut; feature: human-associated habitat; material: faeces... | reverse complement strand
GAGGATGATTTTTCCACGACACCCGGAGGGCTTGACCTTGCTTGTACGAGCAGGACACGGGGTACCTTTGCCTGTGAGTTAGGGGAACTCGGCTTCGGTATGACTGTCATGTCCGATACAGGTTATTTCATTGGTTCATCATGAATTTGTACCCGGAAAACTCCGGTATTCTCAGAAAAAATGCTATCTTTGCATCGAAACAAAGAGTTATTTGAAAGCATGAGGAATATAGTGATTCTGAACAGTCCGGCATTTTCTTATCCGTTGCCCGTTCTCATGCGAGTTGAATGTAATTCGTTGATAGTCAAATAAAATACTTCATACTATCACAAATATAACAATTATCACACGGAATACAAACAATTTAGCGCTTATTATAAACACAAATTTACAAATACACACTTAATTTAACAAACGCGCTTTACAAATTACCGCACACACATACAACAAATAACACGATATTACACAATGAATTAAATCTCCGGATACAGCCACAACGGCGGTTCGACAATAAAAAAACTTCATTTTTTAATTCATTTTATATTCCGACAATAGGTACAAATTGAAAAAATCTCTATTAATTTGTTCTTCATAACGAAATAGTTGAGATTCGTCCCCACGAGAGCTCAATACCACCTAAATTCCTAATTATTAAATGTATGAAGAACTTATGACAAATCTTTGCTTCCGATTCTTGAGGGGGGGGGGAGCGGCGCTTGTTCGCACTTCTCCTGGCCATTACGCTATCGGTTCCTTCGTTTGCGTTCGCCGCTGACGAAGCATCGGAGTCGAATGCGTACAGTGCAGCTCCGGCTCGTGCCGAGAGATTGATCGCCAAAGGAAAAGTCATCGATCCCAACGGTCAGCCGGTAGCGGGCGTCGCCGTTATCATCGATGAAACCAAGACGGGTACCGTTACCGACGGCAACGGTTACTACGTGATCGACGTTCCCAACGTAGGCGTTCACCTGACCTTCACCTGTCTGGGTTACAAACCCCAGACGGCTGTCGTGCCCAAGTCGCTCAGCCTCGATATCTACATGGAAGAGGATACGCTCGAAATGGATGCCGCAGTGGTCGTAGGTATGGGTCACCAGCGTAAGGCCAGCGTGATCGGCGCCATTTCGTCCGTTTCACGCGACGCCCTGAAAATCCCGCAGCGCAACCTCACGAACGCCCTGGCCGGTAAGATCGCCGGTGCGGTGGTCGTGCAGCGTACGGGCGAGCCGGGTCTGGACAACGCCGAATTCTGGATCCGCGGTATCTCGTCGCTCAATTCGAGCGCCCCGCTGGTACTGGTGGACGGTGTGGAGCGTTCGATGTCCGACCTGTCGATCGAGGAGATCGAGACCATCTCGGTGCTCAAGGACGCATCGGCGACGGCCGTTTACGGCGTACGTGCCGCCAACGGCGTCGTGCTCGTGACCACGCGCAAGGGTATCGCCCAGAAGGCGACCATCGACGTGAAGATCGAGAGCGGTATATCGAACCTGGTGAACATGCCCAAACTGCTCGACGGCGCCAACTACATGCGCCTCTACAACGAGGCCTACGGCAGCGAATTCTATTCGCCCGAGCAGATCCGCATGACCGAAACCCATGCCGATCCCTACCTCTATCCCAATGTCAACTGGTTCGACGAGCTCTTCACGAAATTCTCCACCAACTCGCAGGTTTCGGTCAACGTACGCGGCGGTGGCGAGCGCGCCCGCTACTACGTGACGGCAAGCTACCTGCGCGACAACGGTAACCTCTACAACAATCCCGACACGGATTACAACACCAACATCAACATCACGCGCTACAACTTCCGCTCGAACATCGACATGTCGCTCACCAAGACGACGACCCTGTCGCTCGAAATCGGTGCCAACATGACCGACGCCCACCAGCCGCGTCCGATCACCTCCAGCAACAATTTCCAGTCGCAGGCCTCCGAGCTCTTCTCGGCATGTTATCAGCAGGACCCCATCACCACGCCCGTTCGCGTTCCGCTCGGTTACAACGAATTCGGCGAGATGCAGTGGGGCTGGGGTGCGCCGCTGTCGACCAGCGTGGGTAACCCCGCCGAGCGACTCTTCGGTTCGGGTTACAACAAGACCTACCGCACGTCGGTCATGAGCCAGATCATTCTCAAGCAGAATCTGGACTTCCTGACCAAGGGCCTCGACTTCACGGCATCGTTCTCCTACGACGTCAACACCGTTTCGATCCAGTCGCGCGGCAAGTATTCGTCGCTCTACGCCGTGAACGGCGTCGACGACGAGACGGGTCTCTACTCGCTCGTTCCCAAGCGCGAAGGCGACGAGTTCCTCGGTTACAGCTACAGCAACACGGGCGACCGTGCCGACGAGTTCAAGGCGCAGTTCAACTACGAGCGCGTCTTCAACGAGCGGCACCGCGTAGGCGCCATGGCCATGTACTACCAGCGCAGCTTCAACAACCTGGCCGCCGGCAGCTCGATCCTCGCACTGCCCTATCGCAAGCAGGGTCTGGCATTCCGCGCCACCTATTCTTACGACGACCGCTACTTCATCGAGTACAACATGGGTTACAACGGTTCGGAGAACTTCAAGTCGGGCGAGCGCTTCGGCGTATTCCCCGCAGGTGCCATCGGTTACCTGATTTCGAACGAGCCCTTCTGGAAGGTGAAGTGGATCAACCACCTGAAGATCCGCGGATCGATCGGTCTGGTCGGTTCCGACGTACTGGCCGCAGGTCGTTTCGCCTACCTGAGCACCTGGGAATCGGGTCTGGGAGGCCACTACTTCGGTCCCAACGCCACGTGGTCCGCAGGTATCGGCGAGGCACAGGAAGGCGTTCTGGGTCTGACCTGGGAGAAGGGTCTCAAGAAGGACCTCGGTCTGGAGCTGAAGATGTTCGACTCGATGGTATCGATCGATCTGGACTACTTCCACGAGAAGCGTTGGGATATCCTCATCCAGCGTTCGTCGGTTCCGGGCATCGCCGGTCTTAACCAGCAGCCGCTGGCCAACATGGGTCGCATGACCAACCACGGTTTCGAGGCTACGGCCGAATTCAACCACCATATCGGCAAGGTCAACTACCGCATCTACGGTAACTTCTCCTTCGCCCGCAACAAGATCACCGAGAAGGACGAGGCTCCGACCGATCCCTGGCGCATGCGCACGGGACACCCGCTCAACCAGCAGTTCGGTCTGATCGCCCTAGGTCTGTTCGAAGACCAGGACGAAATCGACCTGAGCCCCGAGCAGAAATTCGGTACGGTACGTCCGGGTGACGTGAAATACCTCGACTACAACGGCGACGGCGTGGTCGACGCACACGACGAAGTGGCCATCGGCTATTCGCGCGTTCCGGAAATCAACTACGGTTTCGGTCTGCAGATCAACTGGAAGGGTCTCGATTTCGGCGCCTTCTTCCGCGGTCAGGCACACGTCAGCTACTCGCTCGGAGGATCGTTCTTCCCCTTCGCCAACGGCGTGGGCAAGGGCAACCTCTTCGCCAAGGCGATGGACCGCTGGTCGGAGGAGAATCCCAACCCCAACGCGTTCTATCCGCGTCTGTCGGCAAGCGCCTCGGCCAACAACCAGAAGGCCTCCACGCGTACGATCTACGACGGCAGCCTGCTGCGTCTTTCGGACCTCGAAGTGGGTTACACCTTCCGGGGCAAGCACCTCAAGTCGTGGGGATGCCAGTCGCTGCGCGTCTACTTCGTAGGCAGCAACCTGCTGCTCTTCTCGCCCTGGGACATGTGGGATCCCGAGAGCGGCTCGACCAACGGTAGCAACTACCCGCTGGCCCGCAAGTTCAACCTCGGCGTGAGAATCTCCTTCTAATCTAAAACCGACGAACGATGAAAAAAATATTTTATCTGCTTATAGCTACTGCAATGTTCGCGGGTTGCGAGTATCTCGACAAAGAACCCGACGACATGAAGACCGACAAAATGGTCTGGAGCAACCGCGCCGAGGTCGTGAAGTATCTCACGAACTGCTACGCGTCGCTGCCCATGGACCGTTTGCACCAGGACGACCCCTGGCTGGGATGCGCCGACGAGTGCGACATTCCGTGGTCCGTATACCCGACCTACAACATCAACCTCGGTGTCTGGGAGCCTTCGACATCTTTCTATGTCAAATGGAACACCTTCTACCGGACCATCCGTGCGACGTTCGTTTTCGAAAACAACGTGGGTAAATGCGGCAACCTGTCGCAGGACCTCAAGGACCGCTACCTGGGCGAAGCGCTCTTCCTGCGCGGTTACTACTACTTCCTGCTGCTGCGCCAGTACGGCCCGGTCGTGCTGATCAAACAGCAGATGAGCAACGACACCGACTTCGGCAACATGCCCCGCTCGCCGTTCGACGAGTGCGCCGCCTACGTCTGCGAACTGATGGACCGCGCCGAACGGCTGCTGCCCGACTCCTACGCCTCCGAGGCGGACAACCTGGGCCGCGCGACGGCAGCCGCAGCGCTCTCCGTCAAGGCCATGATGCTCATGCTGCAGGCTTCGCCCCAGTGGAACGGCAACCCCGACTACGCCGACTTCGTGAACCACGACGGCACGCATCTGGCCAGCACCACCGCCGATTCGAAGCGTTGGGAGACGGCCGCCGAAGCATACCGGGCCGTGATCGACAAGGCCGAGGCTACCAACATCAAGCTCTACACCAACGGCGACGTAGGCGTGGATTCGAAGGATTTCAACCCCTACAAATCCTACTACAACCTCTTCAACAACGGCTGGAACTCGGAGATCATCTTCGGTTCGATCGACCAGGGCACCATCTCGTGGGATAACCGCGGCGAGCGTTACGCCTGGATGGTCCACACGATTCCCGAGGGTGCCGGTTCGGCCACCTGTATGGGTGCCGTAGGTCCCACGCTGCGTCTGGTCGACGCCTTCTACATGGAGAACGGCCGCACGATCGAAGATCCCAACTCGGGTTACATCGAGCGCGGTTTCGCCACCAAGGACGGCGAACACTACAACTTCAGCGGCGTGGATATGAAGACCGAAGCCGGCCGCAAGACGCAGATCCGCGACCTGAAGAACCTCGACGCCTGGGGGCATGCCGAGGGCGACTGGAACATGTTCTGCAACCGCGAGCCGCGTTTCTACGCCTCGATCAACTACAACCACCGCGTACAGCTCCCTTATTCGGACGACGCAGGTCACCGCAACGGATTCAACATGTACGCTTCGCAACAGGACGGCTGGGGCCGTTGCGAGCTCTACTTCGGCGGTAAGTCCAACTCAGGTCAGAGTCTCAACTACTCGATGACGGGCTTCCTCACCCAGAAGCGCGTCGTTGCCGAAGCCGACTTCTACACGCGTATGACGCTGCCCGGAAAATACGTATCGATCTACATCCGCTACGCGCAGATCCTGCTCGACTACATCGAGGCTCTGAACGAGTACGATCCGACCAACCCCGACATCCAGAAGTACTGGGACGACATCCGCAAGCGCGCCGGTCTGCCGAGCATCTTCGCGACCTATCCCGACATCAAGGGCAAACAGAAGGATCAGCGCGAGTACATCCTGCGCGAGCGTCAGATCGAGCTCAACTTCGAGGGCGACCGCTACTACACCACGCGCCGTCGTCTGCTCTCGGAGACCGTAGCCAAAGCCCGCACCGACAAATACGGCGATGCAGGTTCCGTATGGGGCCTCTCCGTTCGCGGCGGCGACCCGAAGACCAACAACTTCAAGTCGACCGAGTTCTACGAGCCCGTCGCTTTCGAGCAGCGCGTATTCAAGAAAGCCTACTATTTGTTCCCCATCCCGCAGAGCGAGACCGACAAGAGCCCCGCTCTGGTCCAGAACCCCGGATGGTAATGGTTTTTAACATGACAAAGCAATGAAAAACAGAATATTGTCATTCATCATTCTTGCAGCCGGTATGGTTACCTCCTGCAATACCGATGCTGAATTCTCGGAATTCATCCCCACGCACGCCCTTTCGACCCTGGTGAAGTCGGCTACGGCCACCTGCGGTTCGGAGACGGTCGTCGGCACGGTCGACAACGCGACCCACGAGATACAGTTCGTATTCGTCAACAATTCGAACTTCTCCGACGTCGCCGTAACGCTCGAATACGCCACCCGCGCCATCCGCAAGGAGGGCGCACCGGAAGAGGGGCAGAAACTCAACCTGTCGGCTCCCTATTCGTTCGTGATGAATAACCTCGAAGAGGACTTCACCTACACGATCGCCGCCTCTCGCGCCCAGATTATGCAGGTCGACCACACGCAGTGCACGGTCCTGCAGCTCGACACGGACGCCGACTATCAACGGACCAAGGAGGTCGATCCCAGCCGTTGCTTCGACGGCAAGCACATGTCGAAGAAGGGCGCTTACGGCGAAGTGGCCTATAACCACTTCGGCTGGATGATGGCAAATCCGAGCAAGACCCCCGAACGCGGCAACTCCTTCACGTTCGACGCGGGCGAGCCGATGCGCCTTTCGAAGATCGTCTTCTGGCCTTACTGGCCCTACGAGAACCAGCAGCCGGCCGTTTACGAGCTCTATGCCTACACGCTTTCGGGCGAACCCGCACAGACCGGCGAATGGACCAACTGGGAGAAGATTCTCGAAGTGGACGACTCCGACAAGTGGCAGATCACCAAGAACGCCGAAGCAGGTTCGGAAAACGACCTCACGGTCAACGGTACGGTCGTGGAATTCAAATACGGCGAACTGCCCGAGGCCCGCTACTACCGCTTCAAGATGCTGAAGAACTTCTATGCGGCCTTCGGTACGGCCATGAACCAATACTGGTCGGGACGTATCAACTACTTCGCGCTCTCGGAAGTAGAGCTCTGGAGATACAATACGGAAGAGTAGCGACTACACGATGATTCCGAAACAGATCATAGCACGTTCGATGATGTTCGCATGCGTTCTGCTGAGCGCATGCGGACACTCGGGCGAGGAAAATCCTCAGCCCGGAAAGCCCGAGCCCGAAAAGCCCGTCGAAGAGGAGAACTACCTCACCGTAACGACGCGCAACGGCGCCCCGGTCGAGTCGTACGAACAGTCGTTCGCCGCCTTCGCGCAGACGCTCGTCGTTCGCAGCAACGTCAAATGGGAGGTTTCGGCAGGCAATGCCGCCGCGTGGCTCCATGTCGAAGCGACCTCCGCGGCGACAGCCGAAGTAGCCATCGAGGTGAACACGGGCCGCGAGGTCCGCAGCGGCACGATCGTCTTCACGACGACCGATCCGAAGGTCCGGGTGGAGATTCCCGTACGTCAGAATTTCGGCGAGACGATCGGCCGGGCGCCGATCCGCGACCTGATGCTGATCTACGACGGATACGACGACGGACGCGCATTCGACGACAAGCGTTTCGCCAAATACGCGGCTTCGGACGACGACGCTCCGCAATGGCTCTTCGACGGATATCTGTTTCTGACGGCACACCGCGGAGGCAAATCATTCAGCGGAGGACTCAACCGCCCGGCTTCGAACAAGCAGGACTGGGAAGCCATCGTGGATTTCTACCTCGAAGATACGCACTCGATCCCGGCGCTCGACAGAGCCGTCGGAGCGTTGCGGGACCAGATCGGAGGTACGTTCCACCGCCGCAAGGTCGTGATCTTCATGCCCGAACCGCAGGAGGGTCAGACCGACTGGGGCGAGATCGACGGCAAAGCGATGGATTTCAGCAACTATCCGGACCGCATAGCCGCCTGCAAATGGTATGTCGACATGGTCGTCGAGAAATTCGCACAACACGACTTCCGCAACATCCAGCTCGCCGGCATCTACTGGTTCCCCGAGCACGGAGGATTCATCTCGACCTACATGAAGCAGGTCGCCGAATACATCCACTCGAAGAACCTCGACTACCGCTGGATTCCCTACTACGGCGCCTTCGGCCATGCCGACTGGAAAAAATACGGTTTCGACTACGCCTACTACCAGCCCAACTACTGCTTCAGCACCACGATTCCCCGGCAGCGGCTCTACGACGCCTGCGCCGAAGCGCTGTCGGCCGACATGGGGCTGGAGGTGGAGTTCGACTCGAATTACGCATTCGAGCGCAACGTGGCCTACATCGACGTCTACGAAGAGCTCGGAATTCTCGAAAAATCGAATCTGGCCTACTACGGCGGCACCTCGTTCGAATACTGGAAGAACGGCATCACCGAAGAACGGGCCTTTTACGAGCGCCTGGCGAAGATCATCGCCGAGCGGCAAAAGAAATTTACAACGAATAAAAAAACACCTGATACACTATGAAAACCTTCAAAATGCTTCTGCTGGCCATCGCAGCGCTCTGCGTCACGGCATGCGAGAACGACGAGGCGGCCTACATAGGCGTTCCCGAATCGATCGAGCTTTCGGCGGACGCAAGCATCATCGACTTCGTGGTGAACTCGAATTCGAACTGGACCCTCACCGTTTCCGATCCCTGGTTCAAAATTACGCCCAAGCACGGAAGCGGCAAAACGACGCTCAAACTCGGTGTCGACCGCAACGTAACGGGTGCCGAGCGCACCTCGACGCTGGAGTTCACTTCGGCCGACGGCTCGATCGAGCGCGTTCCCGTATCGCAGCCCGCCTACGTAGCCGAAATGGATATCACGGCGGCACAGACCGTCCTGGTGAAGAAGGGCGAGCAGCTGACCCTCAAGATCGCGGCTAACGTCGAGGACTGGGTCTATACGCTCGCCGACGGCGCATGGCTCAAGGAGGCTTCGAAATCGGAGGAGGAACTCGTCTTCGACCTCGATCCTTCGGTGAAGTTCGACACGAACGTCACGGCCAAGATCACCTTCACGTCGCCCTCCGACCCCGTCTTCGAAAAGACCGTCGAGGTACGTCCGCTCAACTTCGCCGAACTGACCGCTTCGGGCGAAGAGTCCGTAACGGTAAAACGCGGCGAACAGTACACCGTGAAGGTCACCTCGAACATCGACGACTGGACCTACACGATCACCGACGGCGCATGGATGCGCGAGGCATCGAAAACGGCTACGGAGATCATCTTCGACATGATTCCGACCAACCTCGTCAACGCGAACAAGAAGGCCAAGATCACTTTCTCGTCGCCTTCGTACGCCAACCTGACGTTCTCGATGGAGGTACAGCCCATCTCGTTCGAGGCTTCCACGTATCTGCCCGACAAGTCGAAGATGCGCGCCTTCACGCTGGAGAACGACGGCACAGAAAATACGGCCGAAAAGAACCACGGCAGTGCCTACCTGTTCGACGGCATGTGGCAGACCAACAAGGGTAACTACCACCTGTGCAACATCGAAGGGGCCGACTTCAACTACAAGCACTGGGAGATCAATACTACCGTAGATTCGTTCAATGCAGGACACGGCGACTCGTTCACGATCGACGCCGGTGAAGCCATTCGTCTGGCTCGCTTCATCAGCTATCCCTACTGGAGCTGGGTGAACAACGACCCGCTGGCATACGAGATCTACGCTTACACCGGCGACGGAGAGCCCGAAGCAGCCTGGGACAAGTGGGTGAAACTCGGCAGCGTAGACGCCTCGCATCTCTATGAAGATATGAAAGGGGTCGCAGCAGGAGCCTACTCTGCGCTGCTGGCCGACGGTATCACGGTCGTTATCCCCGAGGATAACGAGATCGTAGCCCGCTACTACCGCTTCAAGATGCAGAAGAACGGTTATGCCGTTGGCAAAACCGAGCTTAACCAATGGTGGACGGGACGTATCCACTGGATGACGCTCAGCGAAGCGACGCTCGTAGCCTACGAATAATCGGTTCGCCGACAAAATATTCGGGAAAAGGAGTAACCGGCTGTACGGGTCGGTTATTCCTTCCGTAAATCGACAAGAAAGAATTTCATTCAAAAACAAGCGAAAAAGATGATACGACGGCTCTTATTCACGGTTCTGGCCACGGCGATGCTCGCCGCCTGCTCGGAATCGGAGGGCGGGCAGACGCCCCAATCGACGCTGACGCCTCCGTCCGATGTCGCGGCCGAACGGATCGGCGACACGAAAGTCCGCGTCACGTGGCACGACAAGAGCGATTCGGAGAACGGATTCACGGTCTGGATGCGCACCGGCGACGAGACTTCGCCCTGCAAAATCGGATTCACGGCCCGCAACGTGGAGAGCTACACGGTCGACAGCGGTCTCGAACTGGACAAAACCTACCGTTTCGGCGTCTGCGCCGACGGTCGCAAGGGTTCGTCGGAGATCGTCTACGCCCCGGCCCTCGAATTGGAGGACCTCACCTCGCCCGGCATCGCCTTCGTGGGCGAGAGCACCGCGACCGAATCGTGCATCGCCTTCCGTTACGCACCCCGCAATACGGCCCAGGCGCGCAACGTCTCGTGCGGCATCTGCTGGAGCGCCGACCATACGCCCACCGTCGAGGACATGCGGCAGGACGGCCCGGCACTCGACGGCACGCAGCCCGTCATGCAGGTGATCTCGAACGTACTGCTCGAATACGGCCGGCCGTATCGTTTCCGCGCCTACGTACGGGTCGACAACAAGACCTACTACAGCGACGAGATCGTCGCATCGCTCGGCACGGAGCCCGAAGCGATCAAACTGACTTGGAAAAAACTCGACATGCCGACGCTTCCGTCCGAAATCTCGGTCTACGAGACGACCGACAAGGTCGGCGGACACAATTTCCACGCCTGGTATGCCGTGGCCGACGTCACGGGATCGGTCGAACTGCGCGTAAGCGTTCCCGACGCCAAGGCCACCATCGACAAGCAGTCCGCCTCGTTCGGCGGCGACTGCTACGTGATGACCAACGCCGGATACTTCTACTCGTCGGACCACGTGGGCATCGCCGTCGTCGATTCGCGCTCGATCGGTTACATCCCCGACATGCGCGGTTCGCTCCGCACGCAGGACGCCGAGTATCAGGTGATGTACCACGCCACGCGCGGCATCTTCGGAGTCGGCGCCGACGGCAAACCCGGTGTTTACTGGACCGGAACCAACGGTTCGAACTACTACTACGACCGACCGCTGCCCTCCGTGCGCGGCGAAGCGAAATACGCGGGCGTCTCGACGTCCAACCCGGCCAAACCCCTCGGCTGGTCGCCCCACTACGCCATCAGCGCGGGTCCCGTGCTGCTCAAGGACGGCAAGTGTCCGTTCGATTTCACCCTGACGGAGAAGGGCACGGAATACTACCTGAACAACTACGAAATCATCCCCTACGACATCTTCGGCCCGACGGTTTCGCCCGACCGCACGGCCGTAGGACACCTGGCAGACGGACGCGTCGTGCTGTTCATCTGCGACGGCCGTATCGCGGCCAGCGGCGGGGCGACGCTCACCCAGCTGGCCCGCATCCTGCGCGGCATCGGCTGTACGCCCTGAATCTCGACGGCGGCGGTTCGACCGGCATGATGGTCGGCACGCAGCACGTCAACTACCATTCGGACGAAAACCGCGCCGTAAAGTCCACCATCGGATTCTTCCGCAAAAAATAACGAAAGCTCATGAAACCCATCCGACACATCCTGTTATCACTGGCGGCACTGGCCTGCGTGCTGCCGACCTCGGCACAGACCGCCCGCAAAACCAAAACCTGCACGGCCTCGGACATGGTGTTGATCTATGCCGGAGGCGCCCGCAACCGCAACTGGAGCGTCGACCGCATGAAAGACTACGTCTCCTACACCGACCGCGACGGCAAGGCGCACTGGCTCTTCGACGGGTTCCTGCTGCTCGAAATCCGCGATATCGGCCCCGGCAGCGCCGAAGTGGCCTTCGACCCGGGACACAAGAACGAAGACGGTTCGATCCTCCCGGCCGCCACGCAGGCCGATTGGCTCAAACTGATCGACTACTACTTCTCCGAAGGCCAGGTGATCGACGCCATCGAACGTTCCGTCGAGGAGGCGTCGCAGACGCTCGGCGTTCCGCCCTCGAAACGGCAGATCGTCGTCTCGATCCCCAACCCGATCGTCTACAAGCAGCCGATCGCCCAAAAGGGCGGCACGACCTACTGGGGCGTCATCGACAACCGCGTATTGGACTTTTCGGACGAAGCCGACCGCGCACTGGCCTGCCGCTGGTATATCGACCAAGTGCTGAGCCGCTTCAAGCAGGCCAAGTTCCGGCATGTCGAACTGGCCGGATTCTACTGGGTGACCGAGGAGACCTCGGCCAAGAGTCCGCTCATCGGAAACATCGTCGACTACTGCGCCCAGAAGCGTTACGACCTCTACTGGATACCCTACTTCCACGCCCCCGGCTTCGAAAGCTGGAAGGAGAAGGGATTCGCCCGCGCCTACTACCAGCCCAACCACTTCTTCCACAACGAGATTCCCTACGAGCGGCTGAAGGTCGCCTGCGCCGAGGCCCAGGCCAACGGCATGGACATGGAGGTCGAATTCGACGAGTCGGCGCTCAAGAAGCACGGCCGCGGAGGGCGTCTGCGCGACTACATGCGGGCCTTCCGCGAGACGGGCGTATGGGAGCGCTGCAAACTGGCCTACTACCAGGGCGGCAGCGCCGTGACTGCACTCCGCCGCTCGGACGACCCCGAAGATCAGGAACTCTACCAGGATTTCTGCGACTTCGTGTCGAAGCGCCCCTGCCGCACGCAGCAGAACGCCGAAAAACGTTAACCGACTCCCCGACTCCGAACGAACATTGACCCGAACGATGAAACCTTTCGCACATATCCGCCGCATGCTGCCGCTCGTCGCCCTGACGACGGCAGCCGTGACGGCGACGATCACGACCTCGGCGCAGACCGCCTCCGGGCTCGCACCCGCCGTCGAACAGCGCATCCGCATGAATACGTCGAGCGCCGTGAACGCCAACTGGACCTTCCGGTTCGGCGGTCCCTATTACAGCCACCTGTTCATCGACAAGATCTACGCCAAGAGCGATCCGATCATCCCCTGCCAGTCGGTCTTCGACGTGCAGATCGCCGCGCGCCTGGGCTTCAAGTTCATCGAAGCCAACGTCCACGCCACGGCGACACCCGGCAAATACATCGTCATGCACGGCGTCAGAGGATGTCTGGGCGACCAGGTCACCGACCTCGACGGCAATTCGGCCGCCGACGTGGTGATCCGCCAGACGCCCTTCGACACGCTGATGAGCAAATACCGCTACCGCTCGCGCTACGCCAAATACCGCACGCACATCACCTCGATGGAGGAGTTCCTGCTGGAATGCCGCCGCAACAACATCGCACCGATGATCTCGCACGTCGACGAGGAGCAGGTGCGCATCATCCGCTCGATCATGGGCGAGAATTTCATCCTCTACTGGGGTACGCGCGAGGAGTTCTCGGGCCCCATTCTCGAATACCACACCTACAAGAGCATCCGACAGATCGTAGACCGCTGCAAATACATGGGCGCACCCTACCTCTACTGCATGGGCAACGTAAGAGATTTCACCGACGAACAGCTGCGGACGATCGCCCGCGAGGTGCACAATGTCGGATGCTACGTCGGCTACGCAGGATGCTACGAACCGCCGCAGAACAACCAGAAGCTGCTCGACATGGGCTTCGACTTCTCGGCCTCGGGCTGGGACATCAACGAGATCGACAACGGCAACCTGTGCAACCTGACGGCCGACCTCCGTTTCGACGATTTCCGAACCGACGGCACCGAGCGCGAGGCCGTGCTCTGCCTCGACGCCGGCCAGAGCGTCGCACCCGGCGTCGAACTTCCGTCGGAGTTCCTCTCGGGCGGCAGCCTGCATGTCCGCTTCGAAGGGAAAATCCGCGTCGAAATGGGCGACTACATCCACACGGAATTCGCCTCGGACGGCGAACGTTCGATGTGGTGGAGCTCCTACTTCATCGAGCAGGCTCCCACGTTCCGCATCACGGCCGTCGAACCCACCCGCATCATCAACATGACTTACAAAGCCTCTAAAATGTAATCCGATATGAAAACCGCATCCATCGCCAAAACGCTGCTGAGCGTCGCATTCGCCGCAGCGACCGTAACCTTCGTTCAGGCCCAACCCAAAGAGTCCGCCATCGTAGCCCACCGCGGCTACTGGAACTGCAAGGAGGGCGGCTACGCCCGCAACTCGCTGGCCGCACTCGAAAGCGCCCAGAAAGCCGGTTTCTGGGGCAGCGAATTCGACGTCAACATGACCTCGGACGGCGAACTGCTGATCTTCCATGACGCACATATCGACGGCAAACGCATCGACCAGACCCCCTACGCCGAGTTCAAGGACTACCGGCTGGAGAACGGCGAACCGATCCCGACGCTCGATCAATACCTGGCTCAGGCGAAGAAATACCCCAAAACGGTGCTGGTCTTCGAGATGAAATGGCACTCGACGGACGAGATCGAGAACCGCGCCATCGCACTGAGCATCGAGAAACTGAAAAAATACAAACTCTTCTCGCCCAAACACGTGATCTTCATCTCGTTCTCGCCCAACGCCAGCCGCGTGCTGGCACAGTCGGCCCCGGGATTCACGGTGCAGTATCTGGGCAGCGACCGCCGTCCGGCACAGGCAGCCGAAATGGGTATGAACGGCGTGGACACCTGGTTCAAGACGCTGCTCGACGATGCGACATGGTATCCCGAAGCACGCAAACTGGGCATGAGCATCAACACCTGGACGGTCAACGATCCCGCACAGATGGAGACGCTCTTCAAGATGGGCGTCGACCAGCTCACGACCGACAACCCGATGCAGGCCCGCGAGGTGCTCGAAAAGATCGGCATGCGCGAAGTCGTAGCCGGCAAAAAAGTCAAGATCAAGAAATAACCGTACAATCCGACCGACGATGAAAGTCTCCCTTCGCTTTCTGACGACAATCGCCGCAGGAGCCGCCCTGCTCGGCATTCCGGCCCCGGGAGCGCACGCCGCCGCCCGACAAACCGACCCCGACTGGCAGAATCCGGCCGTCAACGAACACAACCGCCTGCCGATGCGGGCCACATTCCGCACCGACGCGCCGCGTCTGTCGCTGCACGGACTCTGGAAATTCAAAGGCTACGAAACGCCCGACGAGCGCACGCCCGACTTCTACGCACCCGATACGGATACCTCCGCCTGGGGCGAAATGCCGGTTCCCGGCATGTGGGAGCTCAACGGGTTCGGCGATCCGGTCTATCTGAACATCGGCTACGCCTGGCGCGGCCATTACGAGAACAACCCGCCCTACGTCCCCACGGAGCACAACCGCGTGGGCCACTACGTGCGCACGTTCGACCTTCCGGCCTCGTGGTCCGGGAAGCAGATCGTGCTCCACATCGGCTCGGCGACCTCGAACGTGCGTGTCTGGATCAACGGCCGCCAGGCGGGCTACAGCGAGGACAGCAAGCTCGAAGCCCGCTTCGACGTCACGCGTCTGGTCGTTCCGGGCGCCGAGAACCGCATCGCCCTTGAAATCTTCCGCTGGTGCGACGGCTCCTACCTTGAAGATCAGGATTTCTGGCGTCTGAGCGGCCTGGCCCGCGAGACCTACCTCACGGCCCGCGAAAAGCAGCACGTGGAGGATATCCGCGTCGAGGCCTCCGCCTCGGGCGAACTGCGCTGGGAGGTCGTGACGACCCGGGGCGTGAAATCGGTCGAGGTCTCCATCCCCGAGCTGGGATACAAGACGCAGGCCACCGTCTGCGACGCGACGCGCGACGGCCTGAAGCGCTTCGGCGGCACGGCATCGCTGAGCGGCATCGAACCCTGGTCGGCCGAGACCCCGCGGCTCTACCGCATGGAGGTCGCCCCGTCGGACGGGGAATCGGTCACCGAGCGCACGAAGCTCGACATCGGCTTCCGCGACGTTAGCATCTCCGGCGGACAGCTGCTGGTCAACGGACGTCCGGTGCTCATCAAAGGCGCGAACCGCCACGAAATGAACCCCTACCGCGGTTATGTGGTCTCCGAGGAGGAGATGATCCGCGATATCGAAATCATGAAGCGGCTCAATATCAACACCGTGCGCACGTGCCACTACCCCAACGATCCGCGCTGGTACGACCTCTGCGACCGCTACGGCCTTTACGTGATCGACGAAGCCAACATCGAATCGCACGGCATGGGTTACGACGAACAGACGCTTGCCAAGGATCCCGCCTACGAAGCGGCGCATCTCCAGCGCGTCACGCGCATGGTGCAGCGCGACCGCAACCACCCGAGCATCATCGTCTGGAGTCTGGGTAACGAAGCGGGCAACGGCCCCAACTTCGAAAAGGCCTACGACTGGTTGAAACAGGAGGACCCGACGCGTCCCGTGCAATACGAGCGGGCCGTGCTGGAGCGCAACACCGACATCTTCTGCCCGATGTACCGCGGCTACGAAGGATGCGAGCAATACGCCGCATCGAATCCCTCGCGGCCGATGATTCTGTGCGAATACGCCCACGCGATGGGCAATTCGATGGGCGGGTTCAAAGAGTATTGGGACCTCGTGCGCAAATATCCCGCCTTCCAGGGGGGCTGCATCTGGGATTTCGTCGATCAGGCGCTCTACCGTCCGGTCGATCCCGCCATTTACGGCACCGACCATATCTTCGCCTTCGGCGGCGACTACAACGACTACGACCCCAGCGACGGATCGTTCAACTGCAACGGCATCATCGCCAGCGACCGGTCGCTGCATCCCCATGCCCACGAGGTGGCCTATCAGTTGCAGTCGATCCGCACCTCCGCCACCCCCGAGGAGGCGCTCGAAGGACGGGTGAAGGTCTACAACGAATATTTCTTTACCGATCTCTCGCGCTACGCGATGCAGTGGGAGGTGACCTGCAACGGCGAGTCCGTCCTGTCGGGTACCCTGGCGCCCCTCGACGTAGCTCCGCAGACGACCGCGACGCTGCGCCCGGGATATACCCGCGAGGAGCTGGCGGCAGCCTGCCCCGACCTCGAAAGATCGGATATCTTCCTCGACGTACGCTACACGCTCAAAAGCCGCGACGGACTGCTTCCGGCCGGTACGGAGCTGGCGCACGACCAAATTGCCATCGCACAGGGGCTGCGCTACGGCCGCAAGATCGTTCCGGGAACACCCGCCGTCGAAATGACGGGGGCGACGACGGTATTGTCGGGAACGACGGATGATCGTGCGCAGCTCCCCTGGGCGATCGCTTTCGACCGCACGACGGGGGCCCTGAGCAGCTACCGTCTGGCCGGTCGCGAACTGCTCGCCGCACCGCTGCTGCCCTGCTTCAGCCGCGCTGTGACGGACAACGACGTCGGATTCCAGTACCATCCGGCCGGCGCCCGCATCTTCAGCCGCCAGATGGCCCTGTGGCCCGCTCCTCAATTCGTACCCGAATCGTTCGAAGTCACGACGACGGATGACTACGCCGAAGTGAAAACGGTATTCGAACCGCTCTACGGCATGGTTCGCGTAGAAACCTGTTATCGCATCCACGCCGACGGGACGCTCGTCGGAACGCTCCGCACCTTCGACGGCGGCGACATGGCCTCGGCACCCGAATTCTTCCGCGTAGGCATGGAGACGACCCTCCCGGGTCGATACTCGACGGTGGATTTCTACGGCAAAGGTCCTTACGAGACCTACTCCGACCGCCAGAGTTCCGCCCGAACGGGCCACTACGTGCAGTCGGTCGCGGAGCAATACCACTACGGATACGTACACCCGCAGGAGTCGGGTACGCACGTGGGACTGAAATGGTTCCGCCTGACGGACGACAGCGGCTACGGACTGGAAATCACCTCGCCCGCGCAGTTCTCGGCCTCGGCACTGCCTTTCACGCGCCAGGACCTGACCGACTTTTCGTCGCCTTTCGCCAGCGAGGAGCTCTCGTCCGTATCCTCGCGCTACTCGCACTCCGAGGAGCTGCGGCCTGCAGCCCACGAAGCGGACCGTTCGCGCGGCGTGACGCACCTGAACTTCGACCTCGTACAGCGCGGTCTGGGATGTATCGACTCGTTCGGATCGCTGCCGCGTCCCGAGTACCGGATTCCGGCCGACGCCTACACCTTCGAGTTCGTCATTTCACCCCTCTACCGATAATACGATGACCATCATGAAGCGAATGATTCCGGCTTTGGCCGCACTGCTTCTCGCAACGGCGGCACACGGCGCCCAGCCGCAGGAACGGCTGCTCTCCCCGGACGGGAGGCTGCAGATGACCTTCACGCTCTCGCCGACGGGAACGCCCCGCTATGCACTCGACTACGACGGCCGGCAGGTGATCCTGCCCAGCGACCTGGGATTCGAACTGCGCGGCGATCTGAACGTCTCGAAGATCGAGATCGAACAGGGCGTCATCCGCAAACGCGACGAACACCCCAGCGTCTCGCTGCACGACGATTTCGAACTGACCGACAACCGCCGCAGCTCTCTGGACGAGACCTGGCAGCCCGTATGGGGCGAGGAGGCCGAGATCCGCAACCATTACAACGAACTGGTGGTCGACCTGCGGCAGCGGGGCACCGGGCGTCCGATGTCGGTCCGCTTCCGGCTCTACGACGACGGACTGGGATTCCGCTACGAATTCCCGGCCATGCGCGGATTCGAATATTTCATCATCAAGGAGGAGCTCACGCAGTTCGCCATGGCGGGCGACCACAAGGCCTTCTGGATTCCGGGCGACTACGACACCCAGGAGTACGAATACACCGAATCGCGTCTGTCCGAAATTCCCGCGCTGCTGCCGTCGGCTCTGACCTCGAATCCCTACCACACGCCCTACAGCGTCAACGCGGTGCAGACCTCGTTGCAGATGCGTACCGACGACGGGCTCTACATCAACCTCCACGAAGCGGCGCTGGTCGACTACCCGTGCATGCACCTGGAGATCGACCCCGAACGGCTGGTCTTCACCGCCTCGCTCACACCCGACGCCTCGGGATGGAAGGGCACGATGCAGACGCCGCGCCACACCCCCTGGCGGACGATCCAGGTGGCGGACGACGCCTGCGGCATCCTCGCCTCGCGCTTGGTACTGAACCTCAACGATCCGTGCGCCTACGAGGACACGTCGTGGATCCATCCGGTGAAGTACGTCGGCGTCTGGTGGGAGATGATCAGCGGCAAGGGATCGTGGGCCTACACCGAGGACGTTACGTCCGTACGTCCGGGCAAAACCGACTACACGGCCTGCCGTCCCTCGCCCCGCCACTCGGCCAACACGGCCAACGTGCGCCGCTACATCGACTTCGCAGCCGAGCACGGATTCGACGAAGTACTGGTCGAGGGCTGGAACATCGGCTGGGAGGATTGGGAGCTCTTCAACAAGGAGGAGGTTTTCGACTTCGTGACTCCCTATCCCGATTTCGACCTTCCGGCACTGAGCGAATACGCCCGCTCGAAGGGCGTGAGGCTGATGATGCACCACGAAACCTCGTCGGCCGTACGCAACTACGAACGGCAGATGGACCGGGCCTACGACCTGATGGAGCGCCACGGCT
>ENA-ORUI01001889-ORUI01001889.1-human-gut-metagenome-genome-assembly--contig:-NODE-1889-length-19343-cov-4.554749_pt1 | contig 19343 bp, 16 predicted proteins | sample MGYA00242078_ERZ509205 | MGnify/ENA primary metagenome ERZ509205 (study PRJEB26280, sample SAMEA2338828) | human gut metagenome | biome: human gut; feature: human-associated habitat; material: faeces... | reverse complement strand
TCAGCTACGGCGGCGACACCACCGGCTACCAGATTCCGTTCAACGTGCATTACACCGGCGTCAAGACGAAGGGCACGTTTGACCCGGCAACCAAGAAGTTTACGCAGGCGTGACAGGCAAAAGAGCGGCTGCCGGAAGGCTGCCCCTCATCCGGCGCTGCGGCGCCACCTTCCCCCGAGGGGGAAGGCTTTGAAGAAAGGAGAGTACGATGGAGCTGAACATTGACACCGGCGTGGAGGAATTCCGCGTCAACGGGCGCGGGGTGCTGCGCTTTAACCCGGCAGACCCGAACCTCTACCACCGCTTTTTTGCGGCGGGGGCAGAGCTTGACGGGTACGACGCCGCGCTGACAAAGGCGCTGGCGGCGCTGGACGGCGACGAGCAGCAGCGCGCCGCGGCGGGGCTGGCCCTGCTGAACGAGTACGACGGCAAGATCAAGAAGCTGCTGACCGGCATCTTTGGCGCGGAGAACGACTTTGACGCGATCCTGGGCGGGGTGAACCTGGCGGGCGTCGGGGCCAACGGCAAACGTGTGGTGCAGAACCTGTTGGAGGCGCTGACGCCGATCCTGCGCGAGGGCGCCGAGCGCCGCCTGACCGCTGCCGCCGATGCCGCCGCAGCCCGGGCCGATGCCGCCCGCGCCGAGCGGGGCGCAGTATGACCGGGGCGTGGGGACTGCCGATGCAGGCAGAGCTGGGCGGCGTGCGGTATGCCATCCGCAGCGATTACCGCGACGTGCTGGAGCTGCTGCGCTGGCTGAACGGCCAGGCAGACCCGGCGCTGGACCAGAGCGAGCGCTGGTACGTGGCCATGCGGCTGTTCTACCCGGAATTTGCCGCGCTGCCGCAGCCGCTTTGGCCCGATGCCACGCAGTTTTTGACCGAGTTTTTGGCGGCGGGCCGCCGCGAGCAGCCCCGCCCCGGCCCCGCGCTGATGGACTGGCAGCAGGACGCACCGCTGATCGCCGCGGGCATCAGCAAGGCCGCGGGGCAGGATGTGCGCACGCTGCCCTACCTGCACTGGTGGAGCTTTCTGGCGTGGTTCGATGCCATCGGCGAGGGGAGCTTTGCGACGGTGGTGGCCATCCGTGATAAGCTGCGCCGCGGCAAGCGGCTGGAAAACTGGGAGCTGGACTATTACCGCACCCACCGCGCCGTGGTGGAGCTGCGGGGCGTGGAGAGCGCCGAGGAACAGGCGAAGAAAAGGCGGCTGCTGGAATTGCTGGGGGGATGAGAAATGCAGGAGATAACCTTTGACGAGCTGTCAACGCTGAAGCAGCCCTCGGCGTCCCTGCGCACGGCGCTGGATAAAATTTCTGCGGCGCTGGGGAGCGTGGGCGACGCCGGGCAGCAGGCGCGCAGCGTTGTGGACGAGCTGCGCGTGTCGCTGCGGGCTGCGGCGGCACAGAGCGTGAAATCGGCCCGCAGTCTGGCAAAATTTGACGAGATCAACCGCCTGTCCGCCCCGGCGGAAGACAAAACGGCGGCGCCGGAAAAGCAGCAAAAGGCCGCGGCGAAGGCCGAGAAGGCCGCAAGATCCACCAGCGGCACCGCGGCACGCCGCAGCGGTACAGCGGGCAGCGACCTGAGCGGCCTGACGGCAGTCTGGCAGAGCGTGCTGGAGAGCCTGCGCAGCGCGTGGGCGGATTTCTGGGCGTACCTGCAGGAATTTTTTGCGCCGTTCGCCGCGGCGTGGCAGACGGTTTGGCAGGGGCTTTCCGCGGCGGCAGCCGGCGTATGGGAACAGCTCTGCGCGGCGCTCTCTACGGTGGTCCAGCCCGCGCTGGCGCTGCTGGACACGGTCTGGCAGGGGCTTTGGGCGGGCATGGAGCAGGCGTGGGCCGCCTACGGCCAGCCGATTCTGGACGGCCTTGCGCAGGGGTGGCAGAACGTCGTCGGCATCGTTTCGGCGCTGTGGAGCGAGGTGCTGCAGCCTGTGCTGGTGCAGCTGTTTGACCTGCTGAGTGCGCTCTGGACCGCGCACCTGCAGCCGCTCTGGAACGAGCTGACGGCGTGCCTCGGCGCGGTGACAACGCTGCTGCTGACGCTGTGGAACACTGTGCTGGCCCCGTTTGTGCAGTGGCTCATCACGGCGCTGGCCCCCGTGGCCGTGCAGGTGTTTGCGGCGCTGGGCACGGCGGTGACCGGTGCGGCGGGCATCATTGCGGACGGCATCACGATTGCGCTGGCGGTGCTGCGCGGTATGGCCGACTTTTTGACCGCCGTGCTGCGGGGCGAGTGGGACGCTGCCTGGGCTGCGATGGCCGCGACGGTCTCTACCGTGTGGGGGCGCATCGTCTCCATTGTGCAGACAGCGGTCTCCACGGTGCTGGGCGTTGTGCGCAGCATGGTCGCGGCCATTGCGGCGGCCATCAACGGGCTGCTGTCGGCCATCGGACGTGCCAAAAGCATGGCGGGCAGTGTGTTGGGCGGCGCGGGCAAGCTGGTCAGCAGCCAAAGTGCGCTGCCCGGGCTGGGCTACGCGGCGTCGGTGCCGGTCCCGGCGCTGGCGCAGGGGGCGGTCATCCCGCCGAACCGGCAGTTTTTGGCGATGCTCGGTGACCAGACGACCGGCACGAACGTGGAAGCGCCGCTGGCGACCATCAAGCAGGCCATGGCGGAGACGCTGGCCGGCTGGCAGGGCAGCGCGGACGGCCAGCCCATCAACATTTACATCGGCGAGGAGCTGCTGGACAGCGTCATCGCCAACAGCCAGAATCGCCGCGCCCTGCGCAGCGGCGGGAGGTGAAGCGTGGAAATTCTGAACATTGACGGCACGGCGCTGCCTGCGCCGAGTGCGTACAAGGTGCAACTCTCCGATCTGGACAGCAGCGGCACGGGCCGCACCGAGGACGGCGTTCTTGTGCGGGAGCGGGTGCGCGGCGGCGTGGCAAAGATCAGCGTCGGCTGGGCGGCGCTCTCGACGGCGGACTGCGCCAAGGTGCTGAACGCCACAGCCCCGGACAGCATGACCGTGCAGTATTTTTTTGGCGGCGTGCGCACGGCGAAGATGTACGCCGGGGACCGCACCGCCGACCTGAAGGCCGCCCGCGACGGGCAGGCCGTGTGGGAGGTGGCGGTGAATCTGATCGAGTTTTAATGCAAAATTATGCAGGTGGTAGGGGCCGGACATGTCCGGCCCGCGGCCTTACCGCAACAGGCCGTCTATGGGACAGCTGCGGGCGGGCATGCCCCGCCCCTACGATGTGAAGGAAACGAGGTGAGTGACAATTTATTCCGTATCGGATGCCTACAAAACCGCGATCCGCGCGCGGACGCGGACCGACCGGGTGACGGGCACGCTGACGCTGACAAACGGCACGGTGCTGAATCTGGACGCGGCAGACCTCATGAGCGGGTCGCTGACGCTGGACAACCAGTGCGTCACGGGGGAGGAGCTGGCCTTTGGCTGCGCCTACCTCGGCCAGGCGGCGCTCAACCTGCGCACCGACCTGAGCCGCCATGCGTTTTACGGCGCAAAGCTCGTGCTGCACTACGGCCTGCAGCTGCCCGGCGGGCGGTGGGAGACCGTGCCGCTTGGCGTTTACACGGTGGCCGAGGCCGAGCGGCGCGCGCTGTATGTGAGCATCAAGGCCTATGACAACATTCTGGCCTTGCAGCAAAAATACGATGGTACGACGATGCAGGGCACGGCCTATGCGTTGCTGGGGCAGATCGCGGCGGCCTGCGGGCTGACGCTGGGCCAGACAGAGGCTGAGATCGGCGCGCTGAACCCGAACGCTGCCCTCGTCTGCCAGCTGAGCGGCGCGGACGGCCTGTCTACCTGGCGGGAGTGCGCCGCCGCTGTGGCACAGCTGGTGGGCGGCTTTGCGGCGGCGGACCGCGCGGGGCGGCTGGTGCTGCGCACCTTTGCCGAAAAGCCCTGTGCCGCGCTGACCGCGGCGGCGCGCAGCGAGGCGGCGGTCTCGGACTTTGCCTGCCACTACGCGGCGCTGAGCATCGAGACCGACGACGGCAGCTTTGCCGCGGGCCGCAGCCAGGATACCGGCCTGACGATGCGCATTTCAAACATGACGCTGGCCGAAAAAGGTCTGCCCGCCACACGGCAGCAGATCACCGACAACCTGTTTGCGGCGCTGCAAAGGCTGGACTACGTCCCGGCCACCGTGACGATGCCCGGCGACCCGGCGTTTGAGCCGGGGGACCGCGTGGCGCTGCCGATGGAGGACGGCACTGCGCCCGAGATGCTCGTGACGCATTTCGTCTGGCGCTACCGCGGGCGGCAGACCTTAAAGGGCGTGGGCCGCAACCCGTACTTAGGCGGCACAACGGACGGCGCGACGGAAAAAGCGCTGCGCCGCTTACAGAACAGCGCCGAGAGCAAGCGGATCGTGTATTACAGCTTCACGAACCCGGCGGAACTGGCGGTGCAGACCGTGGAGACGCCCGCCGTGGCAATTGCCTTCACGGCAGTGGAGGAGACGAGCGCTATGTTCCTGGCGCAGCTGCTGCTGGACGCAGCGCCCGACACCGGCAAGGTACTGACGCTGACCGTGCGGTACTATATAAACGACGCGCCTGTGGAAAATTTTGCGCCGCAGCAGCGGCTGGAGACGGGCGCACACACGCTGGCGCTGTTCTACCCGTTTGCGTCGGTGGAGGCCGGGACGGTCACGCGGCTGTCGGTGCGGCTGGTCTGCGCGGGCGGCACGGTGAAGATCGCGCCCTACGGCATCAAGGCCACCGTGACCGGGCAGGGCATGGCAAGCGAGACGCCGTGGGACGGCACGCTGGAATGTGAGGAGACACTGCTGCCGATTGCAATAAAAGAACGCAGCATTGATGTATAAAACGAAGGGAGCGGATGCAATGACCCTGCACGGTCATACGCGCATTGAACTGACCGATGTGCACACCGGCGCGGTGGAGGTGGTGGAGAGCGATAATCTTATCACCAACGCAGTGTCGGACATTTTTAACGGCTACGGCGGCAGCCTGAACAAGGCCATGCTGCTGTGGCGCGGCGACCAGGGGTACACGAATGCCCCGAAGGATCTGGTGACGATGTTTTACGGCGGCCTGCTGCTGTACGACACGCCGCTGGGCAACGACCCGGCCACAGTGTTTGCCCCGGCGGGCGCGGGCGTTGTGGGCACGGCGATGGCCGGGCAGGTCAACGCGACCAAAAACACGGTGCGCGGCAGCGCCAACCTGACCGAGACGAAGATCGACCCGTGGAGTGGCGTCGTGACCTACGTCTATGAGTTCGCGACGAGCCAGGCCAACGGCGTCATCGGCTCGGTCTGCCTGACCCACCCGATGGGTGCGTACTACTCCGAGATGATCGACGCGCCGGACGCGGCTGCCTGCAACGCGGACCGGCTCGGCTTTGGCGGGGCGCTGGGCGGTGACCAGCTGCTGACGGGCCTTTTGGCCAAAACGACCTACCCCACCGACGAGAAGGGCGTGCTGCTCTACGCCGACCCCGAGGCGGACGAAGCCGTGGCCGGGTATCTGAACGCCGACGAGGGCGTGCTGGAGCTGCGGCATCATGCGCTGGGGCTGAAAACGCTGGACCTGTTCCGCCGTGACCCAACCGGCCTGTGGGACAGCCTGCAGAGCACCGACACGCTGAATGTGGCGGACTTTTTGCAGGTGGATTCCTCCGCCGGGGAGGACTACTGCCGCATCTGCTTTGACGCGGAGGCGGATAAAATCTATCTGGTGTCCGCGCCGGAGGTTGACTACATTGACGCAATGGGCGTTGTAAAAATACGTGAGTACGATAGAAAAACGCTGGCGGCAAAGGACTACACCGTGCCGAACAACACCGGCGTTGATCTGCAGTCCTTCATCAGCGAAAATCGCGGCACGCCGCTGAACGGCACGGTCTACGGCGGCAGCCTTTACATGGTCCAGGACCAGGCTGAGCAGATCTATCGCTTTCCGCTGGCTGACCCCACCGATGTGCAGGCCGTGACGATGCACGGCGACGACATGGCCTACCTGTCCGACGCCCACGACGGGCGGCTGTACTGCTACTACCGCACCCGCGCCGTTGTGCTGAACACCGGGAAGAACGAGCTGTTCTCCTGCGAGGCGGCGGGCTACGACAACACGACGTCGGGCTTTTCCACAACAGTGCCGGTGCTGGGCGAGCCGCTGACGCCGCTGCGCCGCTACTACGGCGACAGCCGCATCCGTACCGAGCGTGTGCTGCGGGCAAACTATCTGGCGACGATCAACGACCTGCCGAAGTCGGTGGAAAAGACCGCCGACAAGACGATGAAGGTCATCTACACCCTGCGCAGAGGAGGCTGAGGATGCAGCAGACAGGAATTTTTGCGGGCCGCACCGAGGTGCGCTGCCCCTACGCCCGCTGGGGCTGGACCCGCGGCGGGGGTAAGGTCTGGCACGGCGGGCTTGACCTGGCCGGGCTGGACGACGCGACGATCCGAATGCCCTACTATAAAGGCAAGCGCATCACGGGCCGCGTGACCCGGGCGCGTATCGTCACGGACAGGCGCGACAAGACCTGGGAGTGGGGCTATTATGTCTGTGTTCAGCTGGACCGCGGGCAGACGCCCGACGCCGTGAACTTTTTGTATTTTGCTCACTGTGCGTCGCTTCTGGTCAAGGCCGGACAGCGCGTGGCGAGCGGGGACGCGCTGGCTGTCATGGGCAATACCGGCAATGCGGCGCTGGCCGACCCGCCGTACAGGCACTGCCACCTGGAGGTGCGCGCCGCAGCGGGCGGCGTCGGGCTGGACCCGACGGTGTATGCGGGGTGCGAGAACGCTGTCGGCGTGTACGGCGCGGCGGGACGGATGCAGGTCATCACGGTGGGGCCGGTCACCCAGGGCGATGCGGACGCGGTTTTGGAAGTCTGCCGGGCCCGCGGGCTGGTGGATGCCGGACTGTACAGAAGCGAATGGAGGGATGCTTAATGGAGAAACGAAATCTGTTTGTCAGCGGCAAGGCCGTTGTGGCGGCGGTGTGCGGGGCGTTCACGGCAGCGTTCGGCTGGCTGGGCTGGCTTGTTGTGGCGTGGGCCGCCTGCATGGCGCTGGACTGGGTCAGCGGCAGCGCCGCCGCGGCCAGCAGGGGCGCGTGGTCGAGCGCTGCCGCCCGGGCCGGCATCTGGCACAAGGCCGGGATGGTGGTCGTTGTGCTGGTGTGCGCCCTGACCGACGCCGTGCTGGCGGTGGCCGTTGCCAACCTGCCCGGGCTGGGCCTTGAGGTGAACGGCGTGGTGCTGCCGGTGGTGCTGGTGTGGTATATTTTTACCGAGCTCGGTTCCATTGCCGAGAACGCCGCCGCCATGGGCGCACCCGTGCCCGGGTGGCTGGTAAGGATTTTGGCGCAGGGGAAGGAAGGGGCAGAAAAGTGAGGTGCACGGCGGGGTGAGGTCACCCCGCCCTACGTACAGCTTTCAAGTGGGATCGTAGGGCGGCCAGCCCTCTGGCCGCCGCGGAGGGGTCAAGACCCCTCCCTACAAAGCAAACCGTAAAAGGGGCGGCAGCTTTGCCTTCCCCCAAGTGAGGGAAGGTGGCCCCGCAGGGCCGGATGAGGGATGAGCTTGCGAAAAGCAGAGCGCGAACGGGGAATCACCGCAGGGCTGCCCCTCATCCGCCCTCGGGCGGGGCCTCGGGCACCTTCCCCCAAGGGGGGAAGGCTGACAACGTGAACCTGCGAGTCGGTAAAAAAGAAGGGGTATCTGTCGCATGAACGGCAGATACCCCTTTTTTATTTTGCTTACAGGTAATTTTTCAGGTCGCTCTTGTTCGTGGCGCAGCGCTCAGCGGCCTCGCGGGTGATGCGGCCTGTGCTGACAAGGCGGGCCAGGTCGGCGTTCAGGCTGTGCATACCAAGGGCCGCGCCGGATTGCAGGATGCTCGGGATCTGGTAGCACTTGCCCTCGCGGATCAGGTTTGCGACGGCGTCGGTGCCCACCAGAATCTCCGTGGCGGCGCAGCGGCCCTTGCCGACGGCCAGCTGGCCGCGGATCTGGTTCTGCGCACCGGCAGGGCAGACGTCGATGATGCGGTCGATCGTCTGCGCCGCGCCGATGGTGTGCAGCGTGCTCATGACAAGGTGTCCGGTCTCGGCAGCCGTGACGGCAGCGGAAATCGTCTCATAGTCGCGCATCTCGCCGACGAGGATGACGTCGGGGTCCTCACGCAGGGCGCTGCGCAGCGCCGAAGCAAAGCTGCGCACATCGGCGCCGACCTCGCGCTGGTGGATCAGCGAGCAGCGGCCCTGATAGACGTACTCGATGGGGTCCTCAATCGTGATGATGTGGTCGCTGCGCGTCTTATTGATGTGGTCGATCATGGCGGCCAGCGTGGTGGATTTGCCGCTGCCCGTGGGGCCGGTGACCAGGATCAGACCGCGCGGCTCGTCGGCCAGCTTTGTCAGAACGGGCGGCATGGCCAGCTCCTCCAAGGTCGGGATGGAGTCGTTCAGCAGGCGCAGTGTGGCCGCGGCCCTGCCCTGCTGGTAAAAGACGTTCACACGGCTGCGGGTACCGTCGGGCGCGACAAGCGCAAAGTCTGCGTCGATGCGCTCCGATGTGATGGCCTCGCGGTGGGCCTCGTCCATCAGGCTCAAAATCAGTGAGCGCGTCTCTGTCGCCGAAAGCTGGACCGGTGCCTCCGCCAGATGCCCGTCGATGCGGAACATCAGCGGCAGCCCCTCGGAGATATGAATATCGCTGGCCTTGCTGTTCCGCGCCAGCGCGGTGAGCTCATGGATCTGCATGGTGTACCTCGTTTTTCAGAAAAGAGGGTGGTGGCGGAAGGCTCTCTCCCCCAGTCGCTTCGCGACAGCCCCCTCGCAGAGGGGGCCAAGTCGCCTTGCCTCCCTCTGCGAGGGAGGTGGCGAGCCTGCGAGCCGGAGGGAGAGAACCCTGCGGTCAGCTGCTGCTTTCCTGTTTACTCCTCATAGAACGTGATCTTCAGCAGCTCCTCGGGGGTGGTTTCGCCCTCGCGGACGAGCTGCAGGGCGGCCTCGCGCAGGCTCGTCATGCCCTGGCTGCGGCGGGCGGCCTCGGTCAGCTGCGCCTGCGTTGCCCTGGCAGAAATCAGTTCGCGCAGCTCACGGTTGATGATGACCAGCTCGTGGATGGCGATACGCCCGCGGTAGCCCGTGCCGTTGCACTGGGTACAGCCCGTGCCGCGGCGCACAAACGGGATGTCAGGCCCTAAATAGGTGCGCTCCTCCGCCGTGACCGGCATCTGCTTGGCGCAGTGCGGGCAGACGCGGCGCATCAGACGCTGAGCCACGAGGCCCGCGACGGAGTTTGCGATCATGTACCGCTCGACACCCATATCCTCCAAACGGACAATGGACGACAGTGCGTCGTTTGTGTGCAGCGTTGAGAAAACCATGTGGCCCGTGATGGCCGCACGCACCGAGATGGACGCTGTCTCGGCGTCGCGCGTCTCGCCGACCATGATGACGTCGGGGTCCTGGCGCAGCAGGGCGCGCAGACCGCTCTCAAACGTCAGGCCGGCAATGTTGTTGACCTGCGTCTGGTTGATGCGGGCCAGGTTGCGCTCCACGGGGTCCTCAATCGTCGAGACGTTGACCTGCCGCTCGGCAATCGTCTGCAGGACCATGTACAGCGTCGTCGTTTTGCCGGAGCCTGTCGGTCCGGTCAGGTAGACGATGCCGTTCGGGCGGTTCAGCAGCGGCAGAAAGCGCTTGTAGGTCTCGTCGTTCATGCCGAAATGGCTGGCATTTTTGATGTAGGTGTTGCTGGACAGAATACGCAGAACGGCCTTCTCGCCAAAGACCGTCGGCAGGATCGAAACACGGACGTTGACGTCGGGGCCGGTCTCGAGGCGCGCGCGGAAGTGGCCGTCCTGTGGGATGCGGTGCTCGGCAATGTCAAGGTTCGACATGATTTTGATACGCGCGATCAGCGGCTGGTGCAAAGCACGCTGCAGCGTCACATAGTCAATAATGACGCCGTCGATGCGCATACGGACCTTCGTCTCGCCCTCGAACGGCTCGATGTGAATATCCGACGCCGTCGTCGTGACGGCACGCTGCACAAGGCTGTTCAGCAGACGGATGATGGGCGCGTCGAGGTCGCCGCCCTCGGCAGTCATGTCGATGGCCAGATCCTCGGTCTGGGCGGCGGCCATGTCGCTGTCGTTGGCGGTGCGGGCCGCCTTGCGGGCGCTGACCTCGGCGTAATAGTAGCGGATGGCGCGGCGCAGCGGCTCCAGCTCGGCCAGCACGATCTCCGGTTCTAGGCCGGTCAGCTGGCGGATGTCCTCAAGGGCGTAGTAGTTCAGCGGGTCGTTGGCGGCAATCGTCAGCGCGCGCGGACTCTGCGCAATCGGCAGCATATCGTACTTCTGCGCAAGCTCCTGCGGGACCTTCTCAACGGCGGTCACATCGACGTTGGTGTGCTCGATGTCGATCATTGTAAGCTGGAGGCGCTGGGCCAGTGCCTCCAGGACCTGACGCTCATTGACGTAGCCAAGCTCCTGCAAAGCCTGGCCGACGCGCAGGTCGCGGTGCTCTTTCTGGTAGGCAAGGGCGGTGTTTAGCTGGTCGGGCGTGATATAGCCGAACTCGATCAGAACGTCGCCGAGGCGGATGTTTTTCACGGCTGTACGCCTCCTTTGTCACAGAGGATCACGTTCAGGGATACATTGAATGCCGTGGCCGTTACGGCGCTGCCGTCGGTGTCGGCGAAGCTGCGGGTATCGATGGAGAAGGATACAAGCTGTACGGACGGGTAGTTCGCGGCCATGTCGTCCAGCATCGAAAGAAAATCACTGTCCTCGCCCGTGCAGCAGAAGCTGATCGCCACGCTGCGGTAATAGCCCGGCTGGTCATAGTCCGGGATGAGGTCGGAGGCTAAGATCTGCTGCAAAATGGCGTTGCCCTGGGCCGTCGTGTCGGCGGTGTCAGCGGTGATGCTGTCGTCGTCACCGGCAAAGACGGACGCGGCTGCGCTGGGGGCAGCGCTCTGTCCGGCGTTCTCACTGGCGGTATAATAGGTAAGGCTCTGGGTCACGGGCTCGCCGATGGTCAGCGAGTCGGGCTGTAAATTGTGGTTCAGCTCCAGGCTTGTCACCAGCGTGTCCAGCTCGTCACTGCTCAGCAGGCTGTAGTAGCTGGCGTTGGCGGTCTGCAGTTCGCCCCAGTTGTTGTTTTTCTCGGCGGCGTAGGTCCCGGCCAGCATGATCGCATCCTGCATGGAGGTCTGGGCGTCCTGCGCCTCGCGCAGATCGGCGTCGGCCTGCTGGTGGTTCTCAATGCCCGGAATCAGCAGGAACCGGACAAAAAGCACAACGAACGCCAGCATCAGAACGACGTACAGCAGAATTTTATCGCGCCTTGTCATTGGTGCAATTTCCATAGCGCCCTCCTTTACTGCTGCGGCGCTGCCAGCACACAGCGCAGATCGATGGAATAGCCGTCGTCATCGGCCTTGTAGCCGGTGTAGCTGACGGTGGAAAACACCCCGCAGTTCTGCAGGGAACGGATGTAGGCCGGAATGTCGATGACCTGGGAGGAGTTCGCGTTAAAGAGCAGTTCGCCCGTCGATGCGTTGTAGTCGGTGAACTGGATCGTGATGCCGGACCCGCCGGCAGCCTCGACCCGGTGCAGCAGACTGCTGGTCACGTTGGGATAGCTGTTCAGCAGCTCGGTCATCCCGTCGGAATAGTCGGTCAGCGAGCGGAACTGCGCCGCAGACTCGGAATCCTGCGTTGCGGCGCGGTATGGCTCGGTATTGTCGCTGCACCAGTTCAGGATGTCCTCCCGCTGGCTTTTCAGCATCGAGGTGTGCAGCGTCAGCACACCCCAGCCCAGCATGGAGACAGCCACGACAGCAAGGCCGGGCACCAGCGTCCGCAGGCCCTGGCTGCGGGACTCCGACTTGGCCGCACCGGCGGCCTTCTGCCAGCGCAGATAAAAGTTGTTCTGTTTCATAGCCATAATGATAAGCCCCCGGGGCAAGTATTTGCAGGTAAAAATCAGCGTGCGATCAGGTTGCCCGCCGCGTAGAGCACATCGGCCAGCGCGATGCCGGACGGCAGCCTGACGGTGGGTGAATCCGGGAAGCGGTCCACCTGCAGGCCCAGCGCCTCACAGCCCGGGCGGCAGACCGCAAGGTCGTCCGCCGTGGAACCGGCAAAGCAGACCGTCTCAATGCGGTGCTCGCTCTTGCTGGTCGTGTGGAACTGGATCAGGCCCGAGAGCTTCTGCGCGATCTCGGTGCCGGACTCCGCCGAGCCGCGCGGGTTGAACAGGCGGCTGCGGGTCGAGTAGGTGTACTGCCCCTGCACAAACAGGCAGGCAGAGATCGTGTCATCGTCAAATTGCAGCAGCACGAAGGTTTTTTGCTGCAAATCGGGGATCGTGCGCACGGCCTTGATCGGCGCGGCCAGCCCTAAGTCGATGCTGTACAGCTTGAAGCCGACGGCCTTGGCCAGCGCGTCGTACCCGGCAATGACGCTCTGCTCCACGCGGGTGGCCAGCACGGTATCCACGCGGGTCTTGGCATCGCGGGAGAGCAGCATGTAGTCGTCCAGCGGAGCCTTGACCTCGGCGCCGCCGCTGGCAAGCTCATGGGAGAGCACGGCCATCCGCTTTTTCTCGCTCATGGCGGGCAGCGTCAGGATGCGGTGCATGAACTGGCTGCCGCCTGCAATCAGCGCCACGCGGTTCATCGGCAGCTTGTTGGCGGTGAAAAACTCTTTGAGCGCGGCGGTCAGGTCCGCCTCGTTTGTGATGACGCCGTTGATCAGGCAGCCCTCGGGCAGCTCGGTCTGGGCGGCGGCGACAACGCGCGCCCCGCTGCCCGTGGGCGTGCCGACGGCGGCATACACCGTGCGGCTGCACAGATATAAAGAGGTAAGAAGTGCCATGGTGGGCCTCCGAATGGATAAAATATAAACAGAAAAAGGAGCTGCAGTGATGAGGCTCTCTCCCCCACCCGCTGCGGCGGGAGCCCCCTCGCAGAGGGGGCCAGGGGACTTGCCTCCCTCTGCGAGGGAGGTGGCCCGAAGGGCCGGAGGGAGAGAAGCTGCCGGGAAAATCCCTTTTCAGGGTTGACGGTGGTTCCTTTAAATCGCGCCGCTCGACGCGCCGATGGTGCCGTAGGACTGGTAGATGGGCACGATGACCGCGGCCACGACGCCGCCGACCACGAGACCCATAACAACGATCATAACGGGCTCCAGCAGCGTGACAAGGCGCTTGGTCGCCATCTCGGCCTCATAGTCGAGTGTCTCGCTGATGGTCGCCAGCAGGCTGTCCAGCTTGCCAGTCTCCTCGCCGACAGCGACGGAGGAGGAGAGCTTCACTTCAAAACCGTCGATGCCCGCAATCGCCTCCGACAGGCTGTGGCCTGCGCGGATGCTGTCCAGCGCGTCACCGAACTGGCTCTCGATCCAGCGGTTGCCGATGGCGTCGCGTGCCGCGGCCAGTGTCGTGATGATGGGCACGCCGCTGCCGTACAGGTTGGACAGCGTGCTGGCAAAGCGCGCCGTGCAGATCTTGCGGTTCAGCACGCCGACCACCGGCGCGTGCAGGATGAAGCGGTCCCACTGGCAGCGGACCTTCGGCTGTGCCAGCAGGAGCTTGCCGCCAAAGACGATGAGCGCCGCCACGACGAGCAGCACCGGCCAGTTGGCACCGACAAAGTCGCTGACGTCAAACAGCAGCTGGGTCAGGAACGGCAGGGTCTCCATCTGGTCAAACATCGGTTTGAACTGCGGCAGAACAAAGGTCATCAAAATCGCAATAACGCCGACGATGAGCACGGACAGGATAAGGGGGTACATCATGCTGTTGCCGACCTGCTGGTTCATCTTGTGCTCACGCTCATAGTAGGTCGCCATGCGGGCGCAGGCGTGGTCGATGCTGCCGGTGCCCTCGGCGCTGCGGATCATGGCCAGCAGCAGGGTGGGGAACGCGGGTGCGCAGGACTCCATCGCATCGGACAGCGGCACGCCCTTGCGCAGCTCGCTCAGGATGGCCTCGTACAGGGCCTTCTGGCGGGCGTCGATGGTGCGCTCGTCCGCCATGATGCGGAACGCACGCACCAGCGGCACACCGGCAGTCAGCAGGGTGCCCAGGTTGCGGCAGAAATCCGCCAGCACGGCGGTTTTCAGCGGGCGGAACGTCGCGAGGGCCTTCTGGGCCTCCTGCGCGTCGGTCATGTACAGGCCGTCATTGCGCAGCTTGGCGTAGAGTGCCTCCTCGCTGGGGGCCTCAAGCAGTCCGCGGACGGTCTTGCCCTTCTCATTGGTGGCAGTATAACGAAAACGTGGCATGAGGGAGATTCCTCCGAAAGAAATAGATGAAAGGCTGATTCCCTTGGCCCCCTCGCAGAGGGAGGCAAGGAGTATCACAAAAACGCGCAGTACCATTCCAAAACGGGCCCGCCAAACAGCATCGCAATCACGATGCCCGCACACAGAAACGGGCCGAAGGCGAAGTGGTCCTTCTTCCCTGCCTTTTTGGCGGCCAGCAGGTATATGCCGTACATACCGCCAAAAACAATGCCGAAAAACATCGCCAGCAGCGTATTCTGCCAGCCCAGGAATAGCCCGGCGGCTGCCATCAGCTTGATGTCGCCGCCGCCGAATGCACCGTCGATGACAAGGCAGAGCAGAAACATCGGCACACTGACACAGAGCGCACCGATGACGTGCGGCAGCCAGTCGGCAGGGGAGAGCAGCACGCTCACCGCGCCGAAGACTGCCAGCGCCAGATTCAGCCGGTCCGGGATGGTCTGCGTCTCGGCATCAATGAGCGAAACGCTCAGCAAGATCCCGCAGACCGCCAGCGCCAGCAGCGCGGCCCAGCTCATGCCGAACAGCCCGCCCGGCAGGGCGTAGGCAGCGCCGTACCGCCAAGTGCAGCCCAGCGCCAGCACGCCGCCCAGAAGTTCCACCAGCAGATACCGCGCCGGAATGTGCGCACCGCAGTGGCGGCACCGCCCGCGCAAGAATAACCAGCTGAACACAGGCACTAAGTCCGGCGCACCCAGCGTGTGGCCGCACTGCGGGCATACGCTGCGGCCCTTCAGCGGGTCCATGCCCCGCGGCAGCCGCCACGCGACGACGTTCATAAAGCTGAACAGCGCCGCGCCCAGCAGAAAACGAATGAGTCCCAACAGAAGCTCAAGCAGCAGCATGGCCCACCCCCGCGCCGTATTGCAGCCGGTCCTCCGCGCGGAAAACGCGGTAACCGTCGTCGGCATCATAGATGGCGTACATGCCGTTCTCCTGATACAGGAGCCGCTGCACGGTGTAGCCGTTCGGGTCGATCTGCAAAAGCGTCACCGTGCCGGGCAGTGAGCCCAGCGTGCGGATTTCCTCGGCGATGCCGTCCGCAAAGCCGTCCGCGCTTGTCTGGTCGGCGAACGTCTGCCCGGCGGAGTAGCACTGGGCAGACACGGCACTGGCCGCCAGACGCGCAGCCTTGACCTGTGCCAGGGCCTCCCGCGCACGGGCCTGATAGCGCAGCTCCGCCGCGCCGGTCACAATAGTATACAGGACAGCGCCCAGCGCCAGCAGTACGGCGAGCTTTTCCGCAAACGCAGCTTTGGCCCAGCGTTCCCCGGTATGGCGCAGCCATGCGCCCAGTCGTGCTGCCAGCATTGTTACACATCCTCTACCATATAATAACACGCTATTTAGTATACCGTGCCGGGCCTGTATTTGCAAGGAATTTCGCGAAAAAAACTCTGCTTTTTGTTCAAAGATAACGGAAATTATGGCAAAATCGTGCACAACCTGCCGCTGACCCACTATATTTGGTGTAAATTTGCTGAAATCTCGCGGGATTTATTGCGAAAACGTCACATTCCGAGTATAATGACAATATATATAATCTGGTATTGTGTCTTATTGTAACCTTTCACCGGAGAAACGACGGGAGCATCTATGGTGCAGTACAATAAAAATATAAAAAACAAAAAGAAAGGCTTTACGCTGGTGGAGCTGATGGTCGTTCTGGCTATCACGGCCATTCTGGCGGTGCTGGTCGGCGGCGGGCTGATCGCCTACACGCGGCTGGCCCGGTTTGAAAAGAACGAGGCCAACGCCCGCACGCTGTTCCAGACGGCGCAGATCTCCCTGACCCGGATGGAGACGGCGGGGGAGCTGGATGCGTTCCGCCGGCAGGTCATGGAGGAGGGCAGCACGGGCGACCACTTCCAGAACGACGTCACCGTGACCGACGCGGACGGCAAAACCCTTGTGAGCCGCACCAAGACCGAACTGAACCAGAACGTGGCCGCGCTCTACTATGACCGCACGGGCGCTGCCGCGGGCAACCATAACGCGCTGGTGGAGCGGCTGCTGGGCGATTACATCTACGACGCCTCGCTGCTGAATGCCTCGATCTGCGTCGAGATCGACGTGCAGAGCGGGCAGGTCTACTCGGTCTTTTACGATACCAAATCCGATAAGCTCCGCTTCAATCAGGACGGTGCTACGAATATTTATGACCGCAGCTATGACCACCGCCGCAATGACAGCCTTGTCGGCTACTACTCTGCCGAGGACCGCGTCAACGTTGTGCAGCTGGTGCAGACGAAGCTGAAGGTCAAGAATCCCCGCCTGACGAACGGCGAGACGCTGACCCTGAGCTGGAGCGGCAACTCCAGCCTCGGCGATCTGGACACCTCCTACACGGCCACGGCCTACGATGCCAAGGATACCGGCAAGACGAAGCCGCTGTTTACCATCACGATCAAGCGCGACACCGCGGGCGCGGCGGATGATAACAAGCAGGTCATCACAGAGATGCCTGTCACGATTTATACGTATGATAATACGGGCAATCAGACGAAAACCGAGAAAGAACTCTACTTCCCGTTAAGCTACAACAAGGGCAGCTTTGTGCTGACGCTGGACGCCATGGCGGACGCGGCGCTGCTGCGTGCGTGTGAGAACGACGCTGACGTTGCCGCCACGAGCCTGTACAGCATCACCCGCCTGCTGAACGACCCGAAGGACATCTACATTGCCATGCGCGCCGAGCCGCGGGAAAACTACAGCGACACCTACACAGCCAGCAAAGAGGAAACGACGAACGAGGAAAACACCCTGCTGGCCAAGGGCGGCACGGCGGTCACGGCTGACCTGAAATATTTCCGCCATCTGTACAACCTGCGCTGGTCTGCGGATTGGAAGATTGACGACAAGGGCACCTACACACTGACCCCCCAGGCCAGCAACAGCACCGGCCTGAACTGGACGGGCGGCGGCGTCACGCTCTACTGCGCCGCGGGCGCATGGCCTGCGGCCAAGGTGCCGTCCCTCAATGACCCTGTCGCCTGGCCGACGATCCCGGAGCTGGGTGAAAAAATCGAACTTAGGAGCAAAACAACGGGCCTTGCCAACAACAAGACGACCCGTGTGCCCATCCTCAATCTGCAATTGAGCAGCAAGTCCGTTGCAAAAACCGGCAAGGCAGAGAAGGACGAGCTGGCCGACCACTATGTCGGCCTTATCGGCGAGAACAAGGGCGACATTTCTTACATCACACTGCGCGACCCGGACATTCAGGTCAACGTCAAGACCGAGACCGTCGCCGCCGGTGCGCTGCCGGACGAAAACCAGCTCAAGCTGACTGCAACCAAATTCGTCACGGCGCTGGAGGACACCGACGAGAACTGGCGCGATGTGCGCGCCGTCGGCGCACTCTGCGGCGTCAACACCGGCACGCTGGAAAACTGCGCCCTGACCCGCGGCACGAACTCCTCGACCAGTGCGCTGGTGGCCGCGGCGCTGGCGTTTAACAACACTACCACCGCAACGGAGCGCAATGCGCGGACGCTGGACGCTGGCAGCAAAAGCTATACCTATTATACAGACGAGCCGCGCGGCATTGGCGGTCTCGTCGGCGTTGCCATACCCAAAGCCGAGTCCGTCATGCAGGACCTGACCGTTGCGTCGGACGTGACGGTAGCGGGTCTGCTTGTGGACAAGGACACGCAAACCGTTACAAACACAGCGGCAGACCAGAAGGCCGAGAAGGCCCGCTACGCTGCCGCGGCGGCTGAGCCGGGTGAAAAGAACTCCCTCTGGCGCAGCGTCGGCGTGGGCGGCGTGTTCGGCACGGTGGACGCTGCGAAGATGCAGACGACGGACAAGACGAACATCGTCAACAACGGCTTTGTGACCGGCAACGGCTTTACGGGCGGCATCGTCGGCAACCTGTTTACGACGGACACCAGCGTGTCCCAGAGCCTGACGGGCCTGAGGAACAACGGCACGGTCAGCGCGGGCGCCAACTATAAGGGCGATACCGCGGGCGATGCGCGCAGCCTGGTGCTGGGGCAGTTCTTCGGCGGCATTGCGGGCTACGGCAGGGGCGTGACCCTGCAAGGCTGCGAAAGTGTGACCCGCAGCGACCTGACCGAGACCCAGCTCAAGGAGCAGGTCGAGGCGGGCTTCGACAAAAAAACCGGCACATTGACCGACGCCAGCCCTCTCAAAGGTGATTTCGTCGGCGGCCTTGTCGGCTACGGCAAGGAAATTGTGCTGAACGGCTGCAAGACCGGCAAGGGCTACGTGCTCGGCAGCCGGTTTGTGGGCGGTCTGGCCGGTGGCTTTACCGGCAGCGGCATACAAAAGAACGATACGAACAGCAGTGACGTCTTTGGCAACCGCTACGTCGGCGGCATCGTGTCGGTCAACGGCGGCAACAGCAAAATCAGCGGCATGACCAATACGGGTCTGGTCGCGGCCTTTGGAAAGAACGCGGCCTACGTCGGCGGCATCGTCGGCGTCAATGATGCCGACTGGGGCGGCAGTCAAGACCCGAAAGCCACAGCCACCGTGCAGAACTGCGCCAACCGTATGTCCGGCGACAACGCCACCGACACCCGCCGCATCAACCTGTTAAAGGAGCTGAGCAGCCCCGCGGGCGGCTACGCCGACTACGTCGGCGGCATCGCGGGCTGCAACGGCAAAAACGGCGTTGTGACGTGGGATGAGAGCGGCACCCCGACGCTGGGTGCCATCCTGTACGGCAACAACTACGTGGGCGGCGTGGCCGGTTATAACGATGAAAATGCGACGATCTCCAACACCTCCGGCCACCTGACCATCAGCGGCCAGATCGTGGCGGCGGGCAAGGCTGTCGGCGGTATGATCGGCCTGAACTGCGCGCCGGAACTGCCCTCCGCCACTGTGAAGGTCAGCCGCGTGGCAGGTCAGCAGCTTGTCGGCGGTGTCATCGGCGCTTTGATTGGCCGCGCTGTCCTAAACAAGCATTTCAAACGGGCGGGAATTGCATAATGAGTGGGAAGGTATCAACGAATACGCAGCAAGCCGTTATCAATCTTGACCCAAGGACAAAACTATATACCTTAATGGTGTTCAGTCTTGTCATGGT
>ENA-ORUI01001872-ORUI01001872.1-human-gut-metagenome-genome-assembly--contig:-NODE-1872-length-19439-cov-3.275382_pt1 | contig 19439 bp, 15 predicted proteins | sample MGYA00242078_ERZ509205 | MGnify/ENA primary metagenome ERZ509205 (study PRJEB26280, sample SAMEA2338828) | human gut metagenome | biome: human gut; feature: human-associated habitat; material: faeces... | reverse complement strand
CATCCCATCTCAGAATTCGGATATGGTCCGATTCTATTTTATCATAGTAAGCAAACGTCTCTGCCTTTTTACTGTTATTTTCAATAATCGTAATCTCATAATTCTTATAAATCGATTTGGAAATGGACTGCAGACATTTTTCCAGATCTTTCACATGATCTTTATTGGGAATCAGAATGGAAATCTTTGGATTCCCCTGCATCTTATACCTGACACGATAAAACCCTCTATCCAGTTCCGGTAAAACTTCTGCATGTTCACCACATCTTAGCAGATGTGCTTCTATGGCACGCTGTCCAGCCTCAAATGCATAAGTTTTACTGATTGGATTGTCCGCAGTAGAAACCTGATGTACCCTCCAATGATAAAGAATCCTCGGCACATGCGCCATTATCGTTTTTTCCACACAGCGGAAAACGAGATCGTAATCCTGTGCTCCGTCAAAATCACTTCTTAATCCACCTATTTCTTCAATTAGACTTTTTCTTATCACGCAAAAATGACAAATATAGTTATTGGCTCGCAACAGATCCAGATTAAAATCTGGTTTAAAATGCGGCTGAAAATGTTTTTTCAGATCTGCCGTCACTTTATCTTCATCTGAATAAAGAAGTCCGACCTCCGGATACTCATTCAACTTCTTTACCATCTCGTACAATGCATCCGGCGCAAGCAGATCATCTTGATCCAAAAAACCGATATATGTTCCGGTAGCTTCCTTTATCGCTGCATTTGTATTTTCAGAAATTCCTCTGTTTTCTGAAATACCGATCAGGTGAATCGCTTTTTCTTTGAACTCATCCTCTTCCAGAATTTCTTCCATTCTGTGTCTTTCTTCATCTGAAACAGTCATACATAATTCCCAATTTTTATACGTCTGACGGCATACAGACAGAATCATCTGTCTCAAAAATTCTTCCGGTGCCTGATATACCGGCACGACAATACTGATCAGGGGTGCATACGCAAATGCTTCCTGCCTTTGACTTTTCAATTCCTCTTCTGTTCGTCTGTGATTCTCATACCATTTTTCATAATCAATCTTCTGAATACGGATTCTTTCTTTTAATCGTATCAGAAATTCTTTTGGTCCAAAGTACCGCAGATATACGAATCCTTTTTTTACCCGATACAGAGACATTTTATTGAACATCTCCTATCTCCTCTCCACTTTTGCCAGATGATTCAGTCCAAAGTCATTATGATCCAGTGTCAGATTCGGACTGTAATACGGATCTCCATTTTCCAGAATCTTTTTCCACCTAGTCTGAAACAATTTAATTTCTCTGTTAAAACGTTCAATTTTCTCCTCTGTGTCTTCATATCCTCTTGACTTGGACTCATAATGAATCAGTTCCGCATATGGATCATATACGATCAGATATCCTGCTTTCCGTATTTTCAGACACAGATCTACGTCATTAAATGCCACCGCAAACTTCGGATCAAATCCTCCGACTTCTTCATACACCTGTTTTTTTATCATCATACAGGCTGCTGTCACTGCACTCAGATCATGGATCACCTGCGCCCTCGCAAAATATCCCGGCGAATCTCCGTCCATTCCAAGAAATGCATGTCCTGCCACTCCTCCAAGCCCGATGATCACTCCTCCATGCTGAAGCGTTCCATCTTCATAATACATTCTCGCCCCGACAGCACCTACATCTTCCCGCATACAATAGCTCAACATTTCTTTAATACAGTCATTGCCGATCATTTCTGTATCGTTGTTCAGAAACAGCAGATATTCGCCGGTCGCATGATCAATTCCATACTGATTGATCTCCGGATAATTGAATCCTTCTCCTTTCCAGTACAGAACCTTAACTTTTGGATACTCATGCATGATCCTTCTATAATCTTTAAACGTTTTCTTTTTCTGGCTGTTATTTTCTATAACAAGAATTTCTATATTCTCATAGGTATTTTTTTCCCGGATCGATCGCAGGCATTTGATCAGATCATCTGTGTGATCTTTGTTCGGAATAATAACCGATATCTTAGGTGTTTGTTTTACCGGATATTTCGTCCGGTACATTCCCGGATACTTCGTTGGAATGACTTCTGCTTCAATTCCCATTCTTCTGTAATGCGCTCTTACCGCTTTTGCACCTGCATCCACAATATAGGATTTATTGTCTGCACTGCCTGCTGTAGATCCTTCGCATGCTCGCCAGTGATATAGGATTTTCGGTATATGCCGGATCTTATCGGTCTTCTCAACACACCGGAGTACAAAATCATAGTCCTGTGCACCATCGTATTCGCCGTTCAACTTTCCTGCCGCCTGATATAATTCCTTTTTAACAACCACCAGATGACAGAAATAATTTGTTGTACAAAGCATATCTGGATTAAAATCCGATTTGAAATGAGGGAAGAAATACTCTTCTCCATCCATCGTAATCTTATCTTCATCCGTATAAATAAGCTCTGTATCCGGATATTCATTCAATTCTGCCACACACTCATACAATGCGTCCGGTGTCAGCAGATCATCATGATCCATAAAAGCGATATAATCTCCCGTTGCCATATCCAGTGCCACATTTGTATTATCCGAAATATGCAGTTGTTTTTTATTGTCCTTCACCCGGATTCGGCTATCCTTCTTTGTGTATTCTTCCAGAATCCCTGCAATCGACGAATCTTCCCCGCTTCCATCTGAAAGACAGAGCTCCCAGTTCTGATAGGACTGTCCTCTTACAGAATCCAGCATTTCCCGCAGATATCTTTCCGGTGTCCGGTAAAGAGGAACAACAATCGAAATCTTCGGCATCCGGGTAAATTGCTTTCTCTTCTGCCGGTACAGTCTGATCCTGGACGGCTCATGTCTTCGCAGCCATTCTTCATACTCTGTACCGTTTTTCCCACTCAATTTGTCACCCGCCCTGATAAACGCTGCACGGATTCCAAACTGACGATAATAGATTCTGACTTTGCGAAAATCATCCAGCATTTTCTGACGTCGCAGTTTTCTTTTGAGATTCATGATCTCTTCCGCATTTTTCTCTTCTTCTTCAAAGCATACTTCCAGTTTTCGCGGAATACCTTCCTCACAAAATGCCTTAAACCCGGCAATCTCTTCCTTTTTACATTCCGGATACTCTCGCAGCACATCCAGACGCCGGATTTTTTCTTCTTTCATCTCCAGTTCATTCTGATTCTCATCCAGAAACCGAATCGATGCATTTTTCCTGCTATAATACCATCCCTCGACTGAAAATCCTTTTTCTTCAGTATTCACCTTATCTATGCTGTTTGCCAGCCATTTCTCCAGGTTCTTCAATTCACTGACTGCAAAGGTCTTCATCAATTCTTCTTTTCCACGATACGACTGCAATACTTCCAGTCTGGACGCTTCTCTCCAGTCTTTCGGAAGATGTATCCAAAGAAAAAACTGTTTGGTTATAAGTCTTTTTCTTATCTTACGGAACTTCAACGGATGAATACGGATTCCATCCGTTGTATAAAATAGTTTCTTTCCATCCAGCCGGATTTCAATCCGGTTTCCATCTGGTCTGTTATCCAGAAAATATCCCGTAATAAGTAATCTGTCTTTTTCTTTTACATGAAACCGACATGTTGCGATATAAAAAGCATTTTCCATTTTTCAAATCCTCTCACTTCCACACTATCTGGAAAATAACCAGTTCAAAAACTGAAAGAAAACACAGATATACAATACTAACAGCAGAAATACGTAAAATGTTTCTATATCAAACCGATATGTAACCGTCTTTAAAATTAAAGTTCCTTCACTTTCTTCACTATTTATTTTCAAATTTGTTCCTTCCTCTGATGTCTTTTCCGTATAAAGTGCAATAGAATCTTTTTCAAATACTACTTTATACGCCTTCCCCCTGCATCTGGTTACCGTATCAAACGAAAATTCATTGAATTTGCCCGTTTTTATATCTCCCACCTTCTTCACAGATTCCGCAACCGTTTCTCCATTTTCACAATCCTGAAGATAAATTCGGATCTCTGTTTCTGGATCTTCCTGCAAATTCTGGCATTTCACCTGGATTCCATCCAGTGTCTCCTCCTCACAGACAAATTCCTGCGATATCTGATCCTGCGACACATCCATCATGACATACTGGTCATTTTCTATCATCCGGTCATAAATCGCATGCGTCTTATGAACATGTCCATAAACAAATGCAAGCAGAATCAGCACAATAACTGCTGCCAACTTTTCTACTTTTCTCATTTTTCCCTCTTATTCTGCTTCCTGATATTCTCTGCACAACTCATCTGCATCCCCGATACTGCGAACTCTTCCATGTTCCAGCCATACAATCCGGCTGCACAGATTTCTCACCTGCTCCATATTATGCGAAACAAACAAAATCGTAGCTCCATTCTCCTTCATCCGGTTAATTCTTGCTTCACATTTCTGCTGAAAATGGAAATCGCCTACCGATAATACTTCATCCACGATCAGAATATCCGGCTGTCCGATTGTTGCTACCGCAAACGCGAGACGCGAAAACATTCCCGATGAAAAATTTTTCACCGGTACATCCATAAACTGGTCCAGTTCTGAAAACTCTACAATCTCTTCATAGTGCTCCTCCAGATATTCCCTGGTATATCCAAGCAGCGTCCCGTTCAGAAATACGTTCTCCTTCGCAGTCAAGTCAAAATCAAACCCTGCTCCCAGTTCGATCAGCGGCGCGATCACACCGGAAGTCTTAACGCTGCCACAGGTTGGTTTCATGACACCGGCAATGATTTTCAACATCGTACTTTTTCCACTTCCGTTTACACCGATCAGTCCCAGTGTTTCTCCTTTATAGACTTCAAACGACACATCCTGCAGTGCCCAGAAATCCTGATAGGTAATCTTTTTCTTTACTCTCTGTATAAAATATTCTTTAAATCCATCAAATTTCTCTGATGCCAGACTGAATTTGATGGAAACATCTTCTACTTTTACAATTACTTTTTTCTCCATCCTTACTCCTACAAATCAAAGATAAAACCATCCTGATGCTTATAAAAAAACCAGCATCCCACTCCAAGACACAGTACAGCTTCTGCTGCTGTCACCAGAAGCATCACCAGATCTGGAAGTCTGCCATAGATCACAACATTCCGGAACATGATCAGAATACTGGTCAGGGGGTTTATCATTACCAGATGGTATAACCATTCCGGCAGAATCGACATTGGATAGATAACCGGTGTCAGATACATCAGCACTGCCATCAGCACCGAATACAAGTGCAGAACATCCCTGTATTTCACCGCAATCGTCGCCAGAATCAGTCCAATCCCCAGAGCCAGAACCACCAGCAAAAAAAGTGGCACAACTGAAAGAAGCATTGTCCAGTGAAGCTCCGCACGCATACCGATCATAATCAGAAATAACGCTGCACAGGATGACATCAGATTGATCAGACTGGAACACACCCTTGACATCACGAATACATATTTCGGTACATACACCTTCTTTATCAGAGATGCACTCCCGATAATTGCTGACATTGCATTTGTCGTAGCGTCATTGAAAAAGTTAAAAATAACCTGCCCACATAACAAATACAACGGAAAATTCTCTATATCAAATTTAAACAGATTTGAGAAAACGATGGATAAAACCGTCATCATAAGAAGTGGATTCAGCAGTGTCCATAAAACCCCCAGTATGGAACGCCGGTATTTCACCTTCACATCTCTTGAAACCAGTTCTTTTAAAAACGGCTTAAATTTGACAAAATTTTGAATATAAACTGACATATTTTCTTCCCCTTTAAATTATAATTATATTATTTTTTCAGTCTTTATTCAATCAAATCGCTTACACTTATCATTGATTTTCTCTATTTCTTTTATCGATTTTCCGAATAAGTAAAGGAGTCTGCATAAAGCAGACTCCCTAACGGACATCCTTATATAATTTTGCAATCTCTTCTGCCGGAACACCATCCCGGTACATGGCTCTCAGCCGGTTCATAAGCCACATTACTTTCAGCTTTTCGATTGTATTTCCGCCAAATCTTCTGTCTGAAGTATAAATCCTGTGTCTTGTCATCCCAAGCGGAATCCCTTTTTCTTTGAGGATCAATGAAAACTGATAATCCTCCAGAATCGGCATCTCTGGAAATTTTCCCACTTCAAAAAACAACTTCCGGTCAATGAAAATCCCCTGGTCTCCAAACATTACTTTTCTGTCTTTAATCCTGTGATTGGAGATCACCCTGCAGGTGAACATAAAAAAGTTATATGAATGAAATGCAATTCCAAAACACCCTGCCCGGTATTTTTTCATTACAGTCTCAATCTCTTCTAATGCTGTAGGTGGAACTTCACTGTCGCAGTGCAGGAAAAAAAGTACATCTCCACTGCTTTCTTCCGCTCCCATGTTCATCTGCTTTGCCCTTCCTTTCGGGGACTGAATCACCGGATACCGGTCCTTCAAAAGTGCCAGTGTTCCATCCGTGCTTCCCCCGTCTACAAACAGAATCTCACATCTTTCATTCAGCGGCTCCAGTGTCTCCATCAGCCTTTCAATTGTCGATTCTTCATTGTATGTTGGTATAATAATTGATATTTTCATCTCTACTTCACGGTTTCAATTTTTACGTTCATCCAGGTATCATACAGATTTCTCCGGAACTCGTCCGCATCTCTGATCACCGGGATCTTGAGGGTGCAGTTCTTTTTCGCTTCATCCTCTGCCAGAATCATTCTTCCCTTTGTAAGCTTTTCTGTTGACAGCTGCATGTCCACTATCTGTGTCTCAAAAAGTTCCGGATGCATCATGTAAGCCGCAGCGATCGCATCCCAGTTATAATATCCGGGAATTCCATATTCATCCCAGTTATTGTCAAACCAGTAATCCGTCTCATTCTTGATCAGCCTTACAACTCCCTTACTCAGATCCGAAAGTTCTCTTTCATACTCTTCTCTTGTAAAAAGTACCTTCAGGCAATTATTACCCGTAATAACCGCAACATCCGTTCCACTGGTAAGTGTCGCATAAGTTGCCAGCGGATCACAGGAGAAATTAAGTTCATCCATTTCCCGCTTTGCAAAGATCAGCGGTTCTGTTGTTCCTCCCATCAATACGATACTCTTCACCTGATGAAAAAACTCAGGATTGTGTTTCCAGGCTCCATAAAGATTTGTCACGGAACCCGTCACCAGAATTTCCAGCTCCCCGGCATATTTTTCTGCCATCTCGGCAAGATAATGTGCCGCTTCACTTTCGGTTTCTCCAGGTGTTGCTCCACCTTTGTAAACGCGCAACTCGTCATGCCCGATTTTCTTTACAAACTTCTTTGTATTTTCGTAAACCTTCTCCAGCGTATTGTTCCCATAAGTTGTCGTCACTCCCAGGACCTCTGCTTCCGGATCCCCCAGAAGATACAGCAGTGCCAGTCCATCATCTACATCACACCCGTTAATTCCAAACGTACAGTCACAATCATGAATTATTTTTCGCATACCATTCTCCTTTTATCACTTCTGAAACAAAATCCCCTGTCTTTCATCAATTTTGATGCCAACCAGTTCTCCTGTTTTTACCCCCAGTTTCATCCAGTCACGGTGAAGCATCCATACTGTCAGCTTTCCATCTGCATACTTCAACAGGATTTCTGCTGTTTCCCCCTCAAACATAACTTCTTCAATCTGATACATTCTTTCCGTCTCATCTACGGTCAGCGTGATCGCCGATGGTCTGACCATCAGTTCATACTCTCCTTCCGCTTTCTGCGTCTCAAATGAAACTGCCCGGCTTACGAATCTGCCATTCTCCACTTTCCCAAAAATATAATTTGTCTGTCCCATATAATCTGCCACCACTCTGGACTCTGGGTGGTAGAACATCCTCTCCGGCTTATCATACTGAAGCACTTCTCCTGCTTTCATCAGAGCGATCCGGTCAGACACCTTCATCGCTTCTTCTTTATCATGCGTGACCATAACGACCGTAAGCCCCATCTCATGATGCAGCTTTCTTACCAGATCTGCCATCTCGCACCGCAGATTCTCATCCAGGCTTGAAAATGGTTCATCAAGAAGAAGAATTTTCGGATCTGCCGCAAGCGCTCTTGCCAGCGCGACCCTCTGACGCTGTCCACCGGACATTTCCCGGATCTTACGCTTCTCAAATCCTTCCAGCTGGACAGCTTTTAACAGTTCTCCTACCTGCGCCTGCTTATCTTTTTTCGGGATTTTTTTCAGATCCATCGAAAAGCTGATATTCTGTTCTACCGTCATATGCGGAAACAGTCTGAGATCCTGAAAAACAATCACGGTTCCTCTTTTTTCCGGTGCAAGATTTGTAATCGATGTGTCATCGATCCGGATATCCCCTTCCTGCGTTTCAAGAAGACCTGCAATGCTTTTTAACAGTGTTGTCTTTCCGCAGCCTGAAGCGCCAAGAAGCGAAACAAATTCTCCCGTTCTAATCTCCAGATTTATATTCTTCAGTATTCTTGTCTTTTGTAAATCTACACAAAGTTCTTTAATTGTAAGACTCATGTGCTCCTCCTGCCTAATAATATTCTACTTCCTGTGCCTTTGTAAAACGTCCCACGATCCATTCCAGTATTCCAAACACCAGAAGCATGATCACCAGGAATATCACACTGTAAATGCTGGCAAAATTACGTTCTCCGCTTCCGAGATATGGAACCATGACGATCGCAAATGTTTTGACATTTCCCCCGCCGATCATCAACGTCAGGAAATACTGACTGAACGAAACAACAAATGCCATCGAAAACGCAGAAAGCATGACCGGAAACAGATTCGGAAGTGTCACTTTAAAAAACGCCTGAAGCGCACCAGCCCCCAGAACTCTTGCCTGCTCCTCCAGCTTTACCCCCATTGCTCTTGTTCCATCCTGCATCAGCGTCACTGCATACGGAAGAGAACAGATCAGATGGACAATAATGACTCCCTGAACGGTTCCGCTTAATCCACATTTGATAAAGGTAATCTGAACCCCCATCGCAAACACGGTTCCCGGAACAAGAAACGGAAGCATCGACATAAATGAAAACAGCCGCTTTCCAAAAAAGTCATAGCATTCCAGCGCCCTCGCCGTCATTGTTCCGATCACAACCGACAGGAACGCGACCGAAGCCGATATGAAAAGACTGGACATACAAAGTCGCACAAGCTGCTGCCTGTTTCTCAGTATTCCATTCACCGCTCTCATCGAAAATTTCTGCGGGATAAGTGACGGCCATGCCCATCTCTCTGTCCCTACCCAGACAAGGATCGTAAGAATTGGTACAATCACCAGGAAAATAAAAATGCCTATGATCAGGCCTTCCCAGATGTTCTTTTTTCTTTTCATCTTCCTGTTCCTCCTAACCTGCCAGCTTCTTCGTGCTCCGGCGAAGTAATATGTAATATAAAACTGCTGCAATCAGAGAGATCACGATCAGGATTCCATTGATCGCCATCGCATACGGTCGCGCCCGAAGATCAGGTTTGGTATATTCCAGATAAGCCAGAACCGGCAGCGCCTTTGGTATCGTTGCTCCAAGTATGAACGGCAGCTCATATGCTCCAAGTGCAAATACAAAGATGATCAGAAAACCACTGAGCACTGTATTCATACATAAAGGAAGCGTTACTTTCATGAAGGCCTGAAGTTTATTCGCTCCAAGATTGGTCGCTGCTTCTCCAAGACTGCCATTGATATTCGCCATCAGAGCAATCACAAAATAGATTATGAATGGAATTTCCTTCCACAGATAGGCAAGAATTACACCAAGTCCATATCTGTCATAGAGCAGCATCGGAAACTGCTGCTGATCCGTAATCAATCCTGCATTTGCAAGGATTCTCGCAAGGATTCCATTTTGCGAAAGAATATTTACAATAAAGAGTGCCACAACAACATGGGGAACAATGATTGGAATCTGAACGATCCGCATAATGATTCCGCGCACTTTTCCGGCACTCACCAGAACTGCACACAGAAATGTTCCTGTTACTGTGGCAAGAAAAGCCGACATAAATGCAATGTACAGACTATATTTTAATGACTGCAAAAGATCCGGTCTGGTCAGTACCTCCTTATAATATTTCAGCGTCGGTTCCGTTAATCCAAAAGCTGGAATCACCCCTAAACTTTGGATGATTCCAGTTCCCAGACCAATAATAAAAACTACGCCTAATATAAGTTGCGGCACCAACAGTATATAAGGTGTCATTTTTTTCTTCATTTTATTTTCCTACTACTTCCTCTGCCCAGATCTCTTCGATGATCGGTACAAGTGCGGAAGGCATTTCCGGAAGACGTTTTGATAAAAGTTCATCCTGAGGGATTACACCCTTACCAATCTCAACCTTATCAAATGCTTCTTTCTGTGTATCGTTTAATTTGTTGTAATCTACAACCGGAATGGTACGGATCTCTGTGAAACGGTCTGCCTGTACTTCCGGATCAAGCATCTCATTGATTGCTACCTGTGCTCCTGCTACATTTCCTGAGTTTGCTGCAATTGCAATGTAGTTTGTATTTCCAATTGTTCCTTTATCGAACTGAAAAGACTGAGATGTCTCTGTGTAAGTACCATTTTCAATGTTGGTAGCTGTTGAGTATGCACCATAAGAGATATCCATCACAACTTCTCCATCAGAGTACATATTGGTCAGTGCCGTAGAATCCTTCGGGAAAGTCTTTCCTTCATTCCACAGGTATGGATTCAGTTCACGCAGATATTCAAGAGCTGGCTCAATTGCTGCTTTTACAGTCTCTTTATCAGCTTCCATATCCATGAACTGTTCATATCCGCAGATATCGTAAATCACATTACGAACAAATGCACTTCCTGTAAAGTCAGGTAATGCAGGATAAGTTACTTTTCCTTTGTTCGCTTTGCAGAACTCCATGAACTCATCTGTGTTTGTCGGAAGATCCGGTGTTACTGCTGTATCTGCGATCATAACAAGCTGTGCTTTTCCGTATGGAGCTTCATATCCCTCAATCGGAAAGCAGAAGTCTGCATTTGTCTCTTCATCATCTGTATCAATATAAGACTGGAAGTTCGGAAGTTCTTCTGCAAACGGTCCGTAAAGCATGTTGTTTTCTTTACAGGTCTTGAAGTTTTCTCCGTTGATCCAGATCATATCGATATCGCCATCTTTTTTATCTGTTGAAATTTCACCAGAAAGCTGACTTAAAATCGCATCAATATCCATCGGTACACGTTCCAGTGTGATGTCATATTTTTCTTTCAGACGCGGTGCATAGTAGTTGTCAAGCCAGTCATTTAAGCTATCATCTCCGCCCCATCCGTAAAATGTAACGGTTGTACCCTTGGCTGCATCCACCATTTCATCGAAGCTCATATCCTCTACGGCTTCGGTTGTCTGCTTGGTTTCTTTGTTGTCTGCTTTTTCTGTCTTTGCGCTGTTTCCACATGCTGTTAAGGAAAACGCCATCACAGTACTTAAAAGCAGCGCTGCAATTCTCTTTTTCATTAAAATTTTCCTCCTTCATTTTCTCCGTCCTTCATTATAACAAATTATTAACAAAAAGCACGCTGTTTTTCATTCCTGCTTTGTTGTTACCCCTCAACACTTCGTTTAGTTATTGTAATTTTCTATATACTTATAGAATTTTTCTACCGATGATTCCATTGCTCTGTCCTTCAGCGTAAGAAGACCGATTTCCCAGATCATATCATCTTCTGCGAAAGGAATCATGACCAGCCCCTCTGTATTCATATCTTCATGGACAAAGTCAATCGTCACAGAAAGCCCTCTCTTCAGCCGGCACATTTTATAGCAGAGATCAAATCCATTTGTCTCAAATACAATATCCGGTTCAAATCCCCGGTTCCAGCATCTGCTCTGAATAAACTCATTGAGTTTAAAACTGCTGTTTTCAAGATAAAGAGGCTCGCCTTCCAGATCCAGAATAGTTGCTTCTCTTTTTTTCGCCAGAGAATGTTCTTCATAGACCAGAAGCCCCAGACTGCATTTTTTTAAACTTTTCATATCAAAACAATCTCCTGCAAATGGTCCGATCGACAATGCCACATTCCCTTCTTTGTCAAGCAGCATTTTCTCTACGATCCGATCCGGATATTCCATATAAGAAAATGTCACATTCGGATATTTCTTCTGAAATTCCAGAATACAGTCTGGCGTCAGGTAACGCAGGATATCATAGGCAACCAGAAGTTCTACTGTCCCTTCCTCACTCGCACGTATCATATCAATTTCTTTTTTCAATTTGTCATATTCGCTAAGAACCGTATTCGCATAATCATACAGCCTCTGTCCGCTCTCTGTCAGTTCTATCCCGGAGGCAACCCTGTCAAGTAACGTACATTCCAGTTCATTTTCCAGATTTTTCAGTACACGGCTGAGTCCCTGTGGTGACATAAAAAGCTCTTTTGAAGCCCTCGCAAGACTTCCTCTTTGACAAATCATCCGAAATTCCTCTAATTCTTTAATCGTCATTCTTTTCCCACGACTCCCCTATTTAAATTTACATTTTGCCCGATTCAAAATAGGTGTTTTCCCAAGAGGTACCTTTTCATCGATTCCCATAATAAGCGGTAGCAAATGCTTTGCATCTTCATATCCTCTCCTTCTGAAACTACAGATGCACGAAGCGCAATATGTATAAAGTTCCGGCTCCCTCGATGCTTTTACACGGTCTGTCAGTGCCTGTGCCACATCCGCTTCTTTTCCAGCTGCGCATCCACCAAGCCCGCAACACTGTACATCTCTGAATGCATCTTCTACCTTTCCGACAAGGAATGGCTTCATATCATATTCAAACTTTCTGTCTTTTCGGTCCGGACATGGATAATACATTGGAATCCTTTCTTTTTGATAAATATTTCCAATTTTAAGCTCTGCCATTTTTTCGTAAACACTGATAATCTCCGCATCCAGTCGTCCTTTTAAAAAATAATAGCAGTTCGGACATGCCATGATCACCTGTTCTACTCCTGACTCTTTTAATTTCCAGTTGATTCGCTCAATGATCCCCGCTGCCTCTGAAACAAGTCCCAGTTCTTCAATCGGTTTCCCACAACAGTCATATACAACTCCCACATCATATTTTGCGAATTCTTCCACCAACTTATCTGTCGTTTTCGGAAAAAAAGACGGAAAATTACATCCCGTAAAAAAAACTGCTTTCTTTTTTGAATGGCGGTAATTTGCAAATTTGTACGGATTCTTTTCTAAGAGCAGTCCGTCATATGAATTATCAAGAAGCTTCCCACCTCCGTCTTCAACCAATTTTCTCCGACTGTCAAGTGCAATCTCTTTTCCATCAATTCCTTTTGGACAGACACACCCGCAGGTTCCACACAAGAAACAATGATATGCCAGCTCCGGTTTTTCTTTTAATACCGGCAGATCAATTCCGTATTTTTCCAGAAACAGACAACTTCTGGTACATTTTCCACAATGGATACATGCATCCAAATCCCACTTATTCATAATTTTTATCCAGCTTTCCTTTCAGTCCCAGTTCCAGATAATCAATCGTAATTGGACAGTTACAAATTGCTCCCTTTTCAATATCCTCATACAGGTGGTACAAATCTCCCTTATCATCCACATCATAATACATCTGACCTACCGCCGTAGAGAGCTTTTCATTTCTCATGTGCTGTAAGGTATCATAAATAACTGTATTCGTTCCGTATCGTTCAATTTTCCATATAGAATCATATTCTTTTTTCATTCCGATCAGATAGTACCCTCCATCAAATGTAGGATGAATCACAATATCTTTTCCCCCAAGATTATCAAATGCATTTTTTAGTGTTTCCGGGTGAATCTGCGGAATATCTGTCCCGATCAGAATTACTTTCTCATACCCCATTCTCAGTACGATTCCAATCGCATTCTTCATCCTTTCACCAAGATCATCACCAAATTGTGGAAGACATACTGTCTCATTATCAAGAACTTGCTGTAGCAGCTTCTTTTCATCCTTTGGTGTAAAAAACACGAAAATATCCGCATCCACCTGCTTTGCTTTTTCATATATATCCTTTACAAAACAGGCATGTAGACGCGCGCACTCTTCCCCAGTTAGAAAAGGCATCAGCCTGGTCTTTGTCTGTCCTGGTATCGGCACCCTCGTAAATAAAATAAGTGCATCTTTCATCTATAATATTTCCTCCAATATTTCAATCACACTTTCCACTACTTTAGGACAAAAATCCAGCATTCTGCCACTCGAAAGTGCTTCTTCAAGCTGTTCTGGAAGCGATACATCATAGCCTAATAACTCTTTGCAACTGTTTGTTGCGAACTTTTCCAGAAACAATGCTCTAAATTCTGCATATTTGTTCATCATTTCTTCTTTTTGCCGAAGCAGAGTATTCACATCCCAGTGTCCATATTTTAATCCAACAGCCATGATTGCTCCGGTAAATGCACCGCATGTATCCCCATGCATCATTCCACCTCCAAAACAAGCCGAGACTTTATTCGCCATCTCTTCCGTAATCCCAAGTCTCTCTGCGAAATAAGACAGAACGACCTGAGAGCAATCATATCCTTTTATAAATTTTTCCCGAATCATACTTTCTTCTATCATTTTTCTCTCTCCTTTGTCATCTTACATCACTTTTTCATTCTAACATCAAACCAGTCCTATTTCTATAGATTGTCTTATCGTATTTAACTATAATTTGCTCGTCTTATTTATAAATCAAATAATTCGTGCCTTTTACAAAAAAAACCCTCATCTGCGGTTTCCCGCAAATGAAGGATTTCTTTTACTTTATTCAATTCTTACAGTAATCCACCGATTGATAAGAATAACGGTGCAAATACAAGTGAAACAATTGTCATAAGTTTGATCAGGATGTTGATAGACGGTCCTGATGTATCCTTGAACGGATCACCTACTGTATCACCAACAACTGCTGCTTTATGAGCTTCGCTTCCTTTTCCGCCATGATGTCCTGTTTCGATGTATTTCTTAGCATTATCCCATGCTCCACCAGCGTTGGACATGAAGATTGCCATAAGTACACCTGTAACAAGTGCTCCGGAAAGTAATCCACCGAGGGATTCCACACCAAGAACGATACCAACGATCAACGGTACTACGACTGCCATCACACCCGGAAGCAGCATTTCGTGAAGAGCTGCTGTGGTAGAGATTGCAACACATGATGTATAATCCGGTTTTTCTTCACCTTTCATAATGCCCGGTTTTTCACGGAACTGGCGTCTTACTTCTTCGATCATCTTGTATGCAGCCTTTGATACAGACTCCATAGTAAATGCGGAGAAGAGGAATGTAAGCATACCACCGATAAAGATACCGATGATTACTCTGTAGTCAAGAAGGTTGATCGCTTCAAGACCAACTGCCTGTGCATAAGATACGAAAAGTGCAAGTGCGGTAAGGGCTGCTGATCCGATCGCGAATCCCTTACCCATAGCTGCAGTTGTATTTCCTACTGAGTCAAGCTTATCTGTGATTTCACGAACAGATTCATCCAATCCTGACATTTCTGCGATACCACCTGCATTGTCTGCGATCGGTCCGTATGCATCAACGGCAACTGTGATACCTGTTGTAGAAAGCATACCTACTGCTGCAAGTGCGATTCCGTAAAGTCCTGCAACTGAGTAAGATACAAAGATACCTACACAGATCAGGAGAAGCGGGATTGCTGTAGATTTCATTCCTACCGCAAGACCACTGATGATTGTAGTAGCTGCACCAGTCTCTGACTGTTCTCCGATTCCCTGAACCGGTTTGTAGTCTGCTGATGTGTAGTACTCTGTGATGTTACCGATGATCACACCAACAACCAGACCTGCGATAACGGCAATTGCCGCACTCATCTTTCCGAAGAGTACATTACTCAGTACAAGTGCTACAACAATAACTACGATAGAAGCTGCATAGCTTCCCTTTGTGAGAGCTTTCTGTGGATTCGAATTCTCATCACCTTTTACAAAGAAGGTTCCGATGATAGAAGCGATCAGACCACATCCTGCGATTGCAAGTGGGAATAATACTCCTGAAACTTCGCTTACTGCAACACCAAGTGTCAGTGCTGAGATCAGAGATCCACAGTAAGACTCGAAAAGGTCAGCTCCCATACCTGCTACGTCACCTACGTTATCTCCAACGTTGTCAGCGATAACAGCCGGGTTACGCGGATCATCTTCCGGGATACCTGCTTCTACTTTACCTACAAGGTCAGCTCCAACGTCTGCTGCCTTTGTATAGATACCACCACCAACACGTGCAAACAATGCGATGGAAGAAGCACCAAGGCTGAATCCGAATAATACATCTACATTCTTAGTTACGATGTACACAAGGCTGACACCAAGTGCACCAAGTCCAGCAACACACATACCCATAACGGCACCACCTGAAAATGCGATGGAAAGAGCTTTGTTCATTCCGCTCTCTTTAGCTGCGTTAGCTGTTCTGACATTTGCCTTAGTAGCAACTGTCATTCCGCAGTAACCTGCGATTGTTGAGAACAGAGCACCTACTACGAAGCAAACTGCTGTTACCCAGTTACCTACTCCTAATCCGATCAGTACAAAAAGTACTACTACGAATACAATAAGGATCTTGTACTCTGCTGTCAGGAAAGCACGTGCACCATCTGCGATTGCACCGGCAATTTCCTTCATTCTTTCTGTTCCGGCATCCTGTCTGCTAACCTTTGCTGCAAGATATGCTGCAAAAAGAAGAGCAATGACAGCTGCAACTGGAACCAGATACATATAATTGTTCATTCTTAATTTTCCCTCCTGAATTTCAATATCATATGTTTGTATTACACTATATCACATTTTTTTAGCTTTTTAAAGAAAAATTTTATATTTATTTAACTCTCTTTACATAAAATAGTATTTTTTTCACATTTTTCTTTTCAAATTATATGATAATCTAAAAAATTTTTAGGTAATTTTTACCATCCTGTGTTGTTTTTTACGCTGTTACTTCTTATTAAATATAGTAGTATATAAGATTTCAATCTTATTTATAAAAAAAAATTATTCAAAAAATCGTTCAATAATCATAAAAAATAATCTCCGGAAAAACAGTCTTTACTGCTTTTCGGAGATTATTTTTTTACTCAAGTATTATTCTACATCTTTCAATGCTTCGAGATCTTCTTCTCCTGTACGTACTTTTACTACTTTCTGCACGTTGTATACAAAGATCTTACCATCACCGACATGTCCTGTATACAGTGTCTTGGATGCTGTTTCGATGACTTTCTCAACCGGAATATTTCCAACGATAACTTCTACTTTTACCTTTGGAAGAACGGTTACGTCCATCTCAACTCCACGATATTTCTCGCCGGCACCTTTCTGGATACCGCATCCCATAACCTGGGTAACTGTCATTCCTGTAACACCAAGATTATTCAACGCTGATTTCAGTCTGTCATACTTGGAAAGTTTTGCAATAATAACAACTTTATGCATTCCTGTATCTGCATCTACCGGTCCGGCTACAGGTACAGCTGCTGCTCTCTGGATTGGAGATGCTGCGTCATAATCTGCTACACCAAGATCTGTGTTTTCATTTTCATTCATTGCACCTTCTGTAATATCCATGATGCTGAATCCTGCATATGCTGATGCAAGACCATGCTCCTTGGAATCCAGACCAACAATCTCTTCTTCCTCTGAAACACGAAGTCCAATTGTCATATCGATTACTTTGAAGATAATTGTCATTGTTACAACTGTCCAAGCAACAACTGTTACTACACCAAGAAGCTGTGTTCCGAGAAGTCCGAATCCACCGCCGTAGAACAGACCTTTCAGTGTGCTTTCCGGCGCATTTGTTGTTGCAAAAAGACCAACTGCGATTGTTCCCCAGATACCATTTAAGCAATGAACTGCTACGGCACCAACCGGGTCATCTACATGCACTACATTATCACAGAACCAAACGCCAAATACTACGAGAACTCCTGCAACTGCTCCAATGATCAGTGCTCCTAATCCATCTGTCACATCACAAGGTGCTGTGATTGCTACCAGACCTGCGAGGGATGCATTCAGACACATAGACACATCTGGTTTTCCATAACGAAGCCATGTGAAGATCATACATACAACGGTTGCTGTTGCCGGTGCGATTGTTGTTGTCATAAAGATAGATGCAAGCTGTGGGCCTGTTGTTGCTGCCGCACCGTTGAATCCATACCATCCAAACCAGAGGATGAAACATCCAAGAGCACCTATTACGAGGTTATGTCCAGGAAATGCGTGGACTTTTGTTACTTTTCCATTCTTATCTCTTGAGAATTTACCAATTCTGGCTCCTTCCATTGCAGCTCCGATAAATGCTGTTGCTCCACCTACCATGTGGATTGCACAAGATCCTGCAAAATCATGGAAGCCAAGCTGTGAAAGCCAGCCGCCGCCCCAGATCCAGTGTGCTTCGATCGGATACACAACTGCGGAGATCATTGCGGAATAAATACAATAGGAAAGAAACTTTGTTCTTTCTGCCATAGCTCCTGATACGATTGTTGCTGCTGTCGCACAGAAAACCAGGTTGAATACAAAATTAGACCAGTCAAAGTTTGCATAATCTGTAAAGATTCCAAGTGTTGGAACTCCTACCAGTCCGCCAAGTGCATCTTCCCCGAGTAACAATCCAAATCCAAGGAAAATAAACACGATTGTTCCAATACAAAAATCCATCAGATTCTTCATGATAATGTTACCGGCATTCTTTGCTCTGGTGAATCCTGTCTCTACCATAGCGAATCCTGCCTGCATAAAGAATACAAATGCAGCTCCGATCAGGAACCAGATGCCGAACACTTCTGTTCCGACTGTGTCTGTAATCTGAGTAATAATTTCTTGTGTCATACTACTTCCTCCTCATACCTAGAAACTAAAAAGACGTATCTTACAGTTTCGTTGAACCATCCCCCTGAATCGGTTCTTTCTGTAAGACACGCCTTTGTGTCATTGAGACTTGCTGCTGTTCGCGGCAAATCTATAGGTACCATATTTTATTAAAAGAAAAAGGCACTCTGAGATCTGTTTCTCAAAGCGCCTTTGCTTTTATGTCACGTAGTTTACTCCCCTAGCCCAATATTGTCAACCTATATTTTTACTTTTCGTAAATTTTCTGATTTTTTATACTTTTCATGCATTTCTTTCATATATTTTCACAAAACAGAGTGCACTCTGATGCATTCTGCGGAAGTCAAAGAATGGAGCTTGGATATTGACAAGTTCCTGCCCCTGGATATTGGGTCTTTAAAGTCCAAATTCCTTCAATAACTTCTTCTGATATTCCCTGTCCACTGCTGCCTTAAGAATCTCATCACTTCTGCTAAGTTCAGATAATTTAAGATTCAGCTGATTGATTCTGCTTTCGCCAAGAGATTCCCCTTCTTTTATACCTTCTTCTCTTTTTTCATCTAATTCATCTTTCATTAATTCTAATAATGCATTAC
>ENA-ORUI01001868-ORUI01001868.1-human-gut-metagenome-genome-assembly--contig:-NODE-1868-length-19504-cov-3.265206_pt1 | contig 19504 bp, 14 predicted proteins | sample MGYA00242078_ERZ509205 | MGnify/ENA primary metagenome ERZ509205 (study PRJEB26280, sample SAMEA2338828) | human gut metagenome | biome: human gut; feature: human-associated habitat; material: faeces... | reverse complement strand
CCGGGAGCTATGACTTGAACGCATGCTGCCAGTAAGTGTCATCGGGATTCTCGACCGTTATCAAAGAGATCATATTCGATAGTGATATGAATGAGCGGGTGATATTGTTTCACCAAATGAAGTGGTACCGCGGGAGTAACAGCTTTCGTCTTCATAAAGAAGATGAAAGCTTTTTTTTGTTCATGTCAGAGATGTCAGATCGATGAGGAGGAAAACGAAAATGAAAGGATTTGAAAAATATTGCCGCCAGTATTTTATGCCGCCGGAGCCGTGCATGGAATGGACGAAAAAAGAGTATATCGAACAGGCACCGGTATGGTGCAGCGTAGATCTCCGGGATGGAAATCAGTCGCTGATCATTCCGATGAGCCTGGAGGAAAAACTGGAATTTTTCAAGCTTCTGGTAAAGATCGGGTTTAAAGAGATCGAGATCGGATTTCCGGCTGCCTCACAGACGGAATATGAATTTTGCCGCACGCTGATCGAAGAAAACCTGATTCCGGATGATGTGACGATCCAGGTATTGACACAGGCGCGTGAGCATATCATCAAACGAACTTTTGAAGCGGTCAAAGGGGCAAAACATGAAAATGTCGTTGTGCATCTGTATAATTCGACTTCCAAAGCACAGCGTGAGCAGGTGTTCCGCAAATCAAAAGAGGAAATCAAACAGATTGCGGTGGAGGGCGCCAAGCTGTTAAAAGAACTCAGTGAACAGGACGGCGGCGGATACCGCTTTGAGTACTCACCGGAAAGCTTTACCGGCACAGAAGTGGAATATGCGCTGGATGTATGCAATGCAGTGCTGGATGTCTGGAAGCCGACGGCGGATCATAAAGTCATCATCAATCTGCCTGTGACCGTGGAAATGAGCATGCCGCATGTATACGCCAGCCAGATCGAATACATGTGCAAATATATGAAGTATCGTGAAAATGTCGTGATTTCGCTGCATCCGCATAATGACCGTGGCTGCGGTGTCGCAGACAGCGAAATGGGCGTGTTGGCCGGTGCTGACCGGATCGAAGGCACTTTGTTTGGAAACGGTGAACGTACGGGAAATGTCGATATCATCACGCTGGCCATGAACATGTATTCCATGGGAGTCGATCCAAAGCTTGATTTCAGCGACATGCCGCACATCGTGGATGTTTATGAGCGTGTCACACGCATGAAGGTCGGTTACCGTCAGCCTTATGCAGGGCAGCTGGTATTTGCGGCATTCAGCGGTTCACATCAGGATGCCATTGCCAAAGGGATGCATTATCGTGATGAGAAAGATCAAAATCACTGGACCGTTCCGTATCTGCCGATCGATCCAAGAGATGTGGGACGCGTCTATGAAACCGATGTGATCCGAATCAATTCCCAATCCGGAAAAGGCGGCGTCGCTTATATGCTGGAAGAATATTACGGTTACGAGCTGCCGCTGGATATGCGTGAGGAAATCGGTTATTTCATGAAGGATGTCAGTGATGAACAGCATAAAGAACTGCTTCCAAATGAAGTGAAGGATCTGTTTGAAAAAGAATACCGCAATGTCAATACACCGTATGAGATGGAAGATTTCCACTTTGCCAGAGAAGGCGATGCGTTTATCTGTACGCTGCGTGTCGTGACAGACGGGGAAAGAAAAAATATCGTCGGCAGCGGAAACGGCCGGCTGGATGCGCTGAGCAATGCACTGCGCAGCAATACAAATGTTCAGTTCGATATCATGGATTACAAGGAACATTCATTGAGCAAAGGTTCCACGTCAAAGGCGGTTTCCTATGTGAAGATCAAGGACTGCCGCGGACTGGATCAATGGGGTGTCGGTATTCATGAAGACATCATCACATCCAGCGTCATGGCACTGTTTTCCGCACTGAACCGTGCACTGGCACAAAGAAGAGCTGAGGAAGGAAAGGGTTAAGAACATGGGAATGACAATGACACAGAAAATTCTGGCTGCACATGCCAATCTGGATCATGTGGAGGCAGGACAGCTGATTGAAGCAAAATTAGATATGGTCTTAGGCAATGACATCACATCGCCGGTTGCCATCAAAGAGTTTGAAAAAAACGGTTTTAAGCAGGTCTTTGATCCGGGACGGGTTGCCATGGTCATGGATCACTTCGCGCCAAACAAGGATATCAAGGCCGCTCAGCAGTGCAAGACATGCCGCAGCTTTGCGTATGCGCATGATATCAAACATTTCTATGATGTCGGTGAAATGGGGATCGAACATGCGCTGCTGCCGGAAAAAGGGATCGTGGCACCGGGTGAATGCATCATCGGAGCGGATTCGCATACATGTACGTACGGTGCGCTGGGGGCGTTCTCTACCGGTGTGGGAAGCACGGATATGGCAGCCGGCATGGCAATCGGCAAATGCTGGTTCAAGGTACCGGAAGCAATCCGCTTCGTGCTTAAAGGGAAGCTGAAACCTTATGTCAGCGGCAAAGATGTGATCCTGCACATCATCGGTATGATCGGTGTGGACGGTGCGTTGTATCAGTCCATGGAATTTGTGGGCGAGGGCGTTTCATCCTTGTCGATGGACGATCGTCTGTGTATCTGCAATATGGCAATTGAGGCAGGAGCGAAAAACGGCATCTTTGAAGTGGATGACACGACCAGAGCCTATGTGAAAGAGAGAGTGCATCGCGAATTCAAGGAATATCATGCCGATGAAGATGCTGTCTATGCCAAGACATATGAAATCGATCTCGGCGAGATCAGACCGACAATCGCTTTCCCGCATCTGCCGGAAAACACCAGAACGGTAGACGAGATAAAAGAAGATATCAAGATCAATCAGGTCGTGATCGGCAGCTGTACCAACGGCCGCATTTCCGATATGCAGGCAGCGGCGGAAATATTGAAAGGAAAACATATCGCCAAAGGGGTGCGCTGCATCGTCATCCCGGCGACTCAAAGCATTTACAAGGAATGTATCAAGCGCGGCTATATGGATATCTTCATCGATGCCGGCTGTGTCGTTTCCACTCCGACCTGCGGACCTTGTCTGGGCGGTTATATGGGCATCCTGGCAGAAGGGGAACGCTGTGTTGCCACGACGAACCGTAACTTTGTCGGACGCATGGGACATGTGGATTCGGAAGTTTATCTTGCCAGCCCGTATGTAGCGGCGGCCAGTGCGCTTGCCGGCGTGATCGCTGCCCCTAAATAAGAGAAGGAGGAACAATATGAAAGCAAAAGGACAGACACATATTTATCCGGATAATGTTGATACTGATGTCATCATTCCGGCCCGTTATCTGAATACGAGCGATCCTAAGGAACTTGCCAGCCACTGCATGTGCGACATCGATGCCGATTTCGTGAATAAAGTAAAACCGGGCGATATCATCGTAGCGGGATGGAACTTCGGCTGCGGATCTTCCCGAGAACATGCGCCGATCGCCATCAAGGAAAGCGGCATCAGCTGTGTGATCGCCAAATCATTTGCCCGTATCTTTTACCGTAATGCGATCAATATCGGACTGCCGATCCTGGAATGCGAGGCTGCCTGCAATGCCATCACGGCAGGAGACGAGATCGAAATCGACTTCGACAGCGGACTGATCCACAACCTGAGCCGGAAAGAAACATACCAGGCGGCACCGTTTCCGCCGTTCATTCAAAAAATCATGAAAGACAACGGATTGATGAATGCAATCGTTAAGGGGGATTATTAATATGGAAAAACGCATCGCACTGATCGAAGGGGACGGCATCGGTCCGGAAATCATGGCCGAGGCCGTAAAGGTGCTTCGATGTATCGAAGAACTTTATCATCATCATTTTACGTATGCGCCGGTCTGTGCAGGGGGATGCGCAATTGACCGTTATCAGACATCGTTGCCTAAGGAAAGCCTGCAGACTTGCTTAGAAAGCGATTCTGTGCTGCTGGCGGCTGTCGGCGGTCCGAAATGGGATAATGTGGACCCTTCCATCCGTCCGGAGAAAGCTTTGCTGAGCATCCGCAAGGAACTCGGTCTGTATGCCAATCTGCGCCCGGCAAAGATCTTCCCGCAGCTGAAGCATGCATCGCCGCTGAAGGAGGAAATTGTTGAAAAAGGCATTGATTTCATGGTTGTCCGTGAACTGATCGGCGGTGTCTATTTCGGCGAAAAGAAAACAGAAGAGCGAAACGGGGAACGCTATGCCAGCGATACGATGTGCTACAGTGAGCACGAGATCCGCCGTATTGCGCATACGGCCTTTCAGACGGCCCGTAAGCGCAACAGCCGCGTCATTTCTATCGATAAGGCCAATGTGCTGGATTCCAGCCGCTTATGGCGCAAGATCGTCCATGAAGTGGCACAGGAATACCCGGATGTGACATGTGCGGATATGCTGGTGGACAATGCCGCCATGCAGATCGTAAAAGATCCTTCCCAGTTTGATGTGATCGTGACGGAAAATATGTTCGGCGACATCCTCAGCGATGAGGCGAGCATGATTACCGGCAGCATCGGACTGATCCCGAGTGCGTCGCTGGGCGAGGGAAAACGCGGCATGTATGAACCGATCCACGGATCGGCACCGGACATTGCCGGCAAAAATATCGCCAATCCGATCGGCATGATCCTCTCCGCTGCCATGATGCTGAAATATGCGTTTGATCTGGATGAAGAGCAGCAGCTGATCGAACAGGCGGTCGAAAAGGTCCTTGATGAAGGATATCGCTGCAGCGATATCATGGAAGAGGGAGCCGTAAAGCTGACCTGCAGCGAGATGGGGGATCAGATTATCGCGGCAATGCGAACGATTTATCATGAATAATCCAAGGAAAGGCCGTATTTAAAGGGGGATACGGTCTTTTTTTCATAAAATGCCGAAGATGTGAAATTATTTTGTTCATCTGCTTGCTTTTCCGATAAAAAAGCTGTAAAATACAAGGGCTGTGTGTAAACAGCATGCGTGGGAGGACGTGCAACCGTTCGTCAACCACTGCATAAGACATAAATTATAGGAGGTGTGTCTTGTGAGCAAAAAAGTTGCAAAAATCTGTAAACTGCAGTTCCCTGCAGGCGGAGCTAGACCGGGACCGGCCCTGGCTTCTGCTGGAATCAACATGCCGCAGTTCTGTACAGCATTCAATGATGCTACAAAGGACCGTGCAGGTGATATGGTTCCAGTTATCATCACTGCATACGAAGACAAATCATTTGATTTCGTATTGAAAACGACACCGGCTGCTATTCTGCTGAAGAAAGCTGCCAAGATCCAGAAGGCAAGCAGCAATCAGAAAGAAATCGCAGGTACGATCACTGTCGATCAGCTGAAAGAAATCGCTGAATACAAAATGCCGGATCTGAATGCAAACGATGTTGAGGCTGCAATGCGCATTGTCGCTGGTACAGCACGCAACATGGGCATCAAGATCGACGGCTTCGAAATGTAAGAAAGGACGAGTGGACGAATATGGCAAAAGTAGGAAAGAAATACGCTGAAGCTGCAAAATTGGTTGACCGTTCTAAGGCTTACACAATCGAAGAAGCAGTTGCTTTGGCAAAACAGACAAGTACAGTTAAATTTGATGCTTCTGTAGAAGTATCATTCCGTCTGAACGTGGATCCACGTCATGCTGACCAGCAGATCCGCGGTGCGATGGTCCTGCCAAACGGTACAGGTAAATCACAGAAGGTTTGTGTTATTACACAGGGTGCGAAAGAGCAGGAAGCAAAAGATGCTGGTGCTGATTATGTCGGCGGCAGCGAACTGTTGGATCAGATCTCTAAAGGATGGTTTGATTTCGACGTTATCGTAGCGACTCCGGATATGATGGGTCAGCTCGGTAAACTGGGTCGTTTGTTAGGCCCTAAGGGATTGATGCCAAACCCTAAAACAGGTACAGTTACAATGGATGTTGCGAAAGCAATCGAAGACATCAAAAAAGGTAAAGTTGAGTACCGTGTAGACAAAGAAGGAAACATCAACCTGATGATCGGTAAAACAAGCTTTGAAGATCAGGCACTGGTTGAAAACTTCAAGGCAATCTACGGAACAATCGCAAAGGCTCGTCCGGCTGCAGTTAAAGGAACTTACATCAAGAACCTTGTACTGAGCACAACGATGGGTCCTGGCATCCATGTTGCAGTAGAAAAGTAATTGACATTTCGTTGATTAATGTTACAATAAATTAGCTATCAATATACCAAAGACAGTAACGGCAGAAATGCTTAATCATGTTACCGAGGTAGGAAGAGAAAAAGAACTTTCAACCCGCAGACTGTCTTGGTGTGCGGGTTTTATAACTCTTGCGGTATATTTGATATAAAAAACAGGAGGTGTAGGAAATGAATCAGGCAATCATCGATGCAAAAAAAGCACTCGTTAGTGAAATTGCAGATAAGATGAAAAATGCTGAGTCAGCTGTTGTTGTTGAGTATCGCGGCTTGACAGTAGCAGAAATGACAGAGCTGCGCCGTAACCTGCGTGCCGAGGATGTTGAATTCAAGGTGTACAAGAATGCGATGGCACAGCGTGCTGCTGAAAGCATTGGCGCTGACGGACTGAAGGAAGTACTGGTAGGTCCAAACGCAATTGCATTTGGTAAAGACGCAGTAGCACCTGCACGTGTACTTGCGAAATTCGCAAAAACACATGAGGCTCTGGTGCTGAAAAGCGGTATCGTCGAAGGTAATGTTGTCGGAGTTGAGACAATCCAGAAACTGTCTTCACTGCCGAACAAAGATGGCATGATCTCAATGTTCTTGGGATGCTTGCAATCACCAGTCATCAAATTTGCTTGCGCTGTTAAAGCAGTTGCAGAAAGCAAAGAAGGTTCAGCTGAGGCAGCTGAATAATTAAAAGAACTATAGGAGGATAACGAACATGGCAAAATTAACACATGAGGATATCTTAGCTTATCTTGAGGAAGCTACAATTCTTGAACTGAACGACTTAGTAAGTGCAATCGAAGAAAAATTCGGCGTAACAGCTGCTGCACCGGTTGCTGCTGCACCTGCTGCTGAAGCTGCTGAAGCTGCTGGACCAAGCGAAGTAACTGTAACTCTGACTGATGTTGGTGGAACAAAAGTTGCTGTTATCAAGGCAGTACGTGAGATCACTGGTTTAGGTCTGGTTGACGCTAAGGGTCTGGTTGACAAAGCTCCAAGCGTAATCAAGGAAAACATCAAACCAGAAGAAGCAGAAGAAATCAAGAAGAAACTGATGGACGCTGGTGCTTCTGTAGAAATCAAGTAATTTCACAGTTGATCCTGATGAATGAATAATACGAAAGCGTGGCTTTCGTTCACTAAAAGGACGGTGATCGTTATGAATCATTATTTCACAGATAATCGTCATTTAGCACAAAACCGGAAAGAAATCACTTTCCGGTTTTCGTGTTTTACCTGCCGTTTTATTACAGACAACGGCGTCTTCTGTAAAGACTATGTTGACTATGGTTCGCAGGAGCTGTTAAAGGCGATCGAAAAACAGGGAGAAATGGGCAGCCGTGTGCTGGATCTGGGCTGCGGCTACGGTGTGATCGGTATCGTCTTGAAAAAAATGTATCCCGACAGCAGGCTGACACTGGCCGAGATCAATCCGCGTTCCCTGCAGCTGGCAGAGGAAAATGCAAAGCTGAACGGCGCGGAGGTAGAGTGCGTGCATTCGGATGTATATTCAGGAGTGGAAGGGAATACTTTTACTGATATCGTCACCAATCCGCCGATCCGGGCGGGAAAGGAAATTGTGCACCGCATGTTCGAAGAAGGATATGAACATCTGGAGGACAACGGAAGACTCTGGGTGGTCATCCGCAAACAACAGGGAGCTTCCAGCGCAAAGAAGAAGATAGAAGAAGTGTTTGGCAACTGTGAGATTTTACAGAAGTCAAAAGGATATTATATTCTTTTCGCACGAAAACTTGACAAATTGACAAGTGATTGATATTATAATAAATTGCAAAATACTAGAATGATAGAATGGCTTCATTTTCTCATTTTAGTTGAAAAATATATAAAAGAAAGGATGGCGTACATGGACCAAAAGACACCTTATCGTATTGTCGCTTCCGGTAAAAAGGCTAAGCGTAGGGACTATTCAAAGGTAAGCGGAAATCTCGAACTGCCTAACCTGGTTGAAATTCAAACTGATTCTTTTGAGTGGTTCAAAAACGATGGAATCGCAGAAGTATTTAACGAAATTTATCCGATTCAGAACTATGGAGGAAATATCCGCTTAAAGTTCCTTGGATATGAATTCGAAGAGCCTAAATACAATGCAGAAGATTCGATGTACAGAGAGTGCAACTATGCTGCACCGCTCAAGGCAAAGATGGAGCTGGAAATTACAGATACGAGCACCGGTGAGGTCATGCGCAAGGAAGAGGAAGTTTTCCTTGGCGATTTCCCTTTGATGACCGAAACAGGTACTTTCATTATTAACGGAGCGGAACGTGTAATCGTTTCGCAAATTGTGCGTTCTCCGGGCGCTTATTTCTCTACAGGCTATGAAGAGAAAACCGGAAAAACCAGCTATAGCTGCGAATTAATTCCAAGCCGCGGTACCTGGCTGGAATTTATGACGGAGCTGAAAAAGAGTTCCCTGGGACGTCAGTTATCTGTAAGCATTGACCGCAAACGTAAGATTCTTTCCAGCGTACTGTTCAAAGCAATCGGTATGTCTGTGGATCTGCTTCCAAGCGAAAATCCTCTCGATACGACTCAGATGGAAACATTCCTGCGTGCAATGGGCAGAGAATGGCCGGCTGATATTGCTGTTGACGATGAAAATCGTGAATATATGAATCTTTATCTGCTTCTTTATGCCGCTTTCTTTGGAAAGTACGAAGAAGTGGAACATACACTGCTGAGTGACAAAGTCAAGACGACACAGGAAGCGCTGCTTTCTATTTATGAGAACCAGCGCAGTGATGAGATCCCGACACTGGACGGTTCCATCACTTTGATGAATGCAAAATTCTTCGATCCGCGCCGTTATGATCTGACGAAAGCCGGACGTTACAAACTGGGCAAAAAACTGAATGCTGTTGCCCGTACTTTTGAAACGACACTGGCACAGGACATTGTAGATGCGGACGGTACAGTGTTCATGGAAAGCGGTACGTATATTCGCCGTGATGAGCGCAATGCCCTGCGCAAGGTGCTGTCAAAAGGCGTTTATGTTACAGCTTTCCCGTTCAATCCGCTGTTCAATCATCCGGATGTCGTGGAAGTAGCGACAACGTGCGGACAGGGTCTTGTAGGCCGTGTGCTTGCTCATGATGTCGAGCTTTCTGAGCGTACGCTCTACGAAGGAAGCATCCTGAGCGAAGCAGACGTGGAGGCAGTGTGCAAGGAATTTGATACGATCAAAGTACAGGGCGGCATCATTGCCAAGAAAGTCGCTCTGAATGCCGAAAATGTCGCTTCTGTTCTGAATTACGGCCAGCGCATGTATGCTCTGGGACGTTTGACAGATGAAGAAGGAAATGACATCGTGGATGCAGACGGCGATCTGTACGTAGACGGTTATACACCAAGAGTAAAACCGGATGCACTGGATCCGGATACAGTGGAAGAAATCAGTGCACTGGTACGCGGAAATAATATGTATGCATGGCTTGTCGGTGCTGCCGTACAGGAAATCATGGTACGCGGAGCTGACGGAAATGTCATCAAGATCATCGGTAATGACCCGTTTGCAAATAAACACACCATTACTATTTCCGATATGTATGCGTTCTATTCTTACAACCTGAACATCATGGAAGGCATCGGTGAAACAGATGATATCGATATGCTGGGCAACCGTCGTATCCGTACAGTAGGCGAACTGATCCAGAATCAGTTCCGTATCGGATTGAGCCGTATGGAACGTGTTGTCAAGGAACGTATGTCCATTGCGGAAATCGCTACCCTGACACCGAAGAAGCTGACAAACATCCGACCGCTGACAGCAGCGATCAAAGAGTTCTTCTCCAGTTCACAGCTGTCTCAGTTCATGGATCAGCAGAACCCGCTGGCAGAGCTGACAAACAAACGCCGTATTTCCGCGTTGGGTCCAGGCGGTCTGACACGTGACCGTGCCGGCTTCGAGGTTCGAGACGTACACAGTTCACACTATGGACGAATCTGTCCGATCGAGACACCTGAAGGTCCGAACATCGGTTTGATCTCCAATATGACAACATATGGAAAGATCAATGAATACGGCTTTATTCAGACACCGTACCGTATCGTGAATCCGGATGGAACCGTAAAGGAAGAAGCAATCTATCTGTCTGCAGACGAAGAAGCCGACTATGTCATCGCACAGGCCAACGAGGTTCGTGACGGTCGCCTGATCAACGAGCATGTCGTAGCACGTAAGAACGGTGATACGATCATCGCCCGTCGTGAAGACGTGGAACTGGCCGACGTTTCGCCGAAACAGATCGTTTCGGTTGCGACTGCCTGCGTACCGTTCCTGGAAAACGACGATGCTTCCCGTGCCCTCATGGGTGCCAACATGCAGCGTCAGGCAGTGCCGCTGCTGATGCCGCATTCACCGTATGTAGGAACCGGAATCGAGTATAAGATCGCTAAAGACTCCGGTGTCGGCATTGTCGCCAAAGAGGACGGAGTTGTTGAATATGTAGACTCACAGCGTATCGTGGTTCGCGATGACGAAGGTGAGACACATGAATACCGCATGCGTAAGTTCCAGCGTTCAAATGCCGGAACAAGCATCAACCAGCGCCCGATCGTTAAAAAACACGAGCGCATTGAAAAAGGTGACATTCTTGCCGATGGACCTTCTATGGAAAACGGTGAGCTTGCCCTTGGACAAAACGTGACCATTGCCTACATGACATGGTATGGTTATAACTACGAGGATGCCATCATCATGAGCGAACGTCTCGTACGTGATGATGTCTATACATCAATTCATATCGAAGAGTACGACATTGACTGCCGTGAAACAAAACTGGGTCCGGAAGAAATTACCCGTGATATTCCAAACGTCAGCGAAAATGCACGCCGTAATCTGGACAGCCGCGGTATCGTCATGGTCGGTGCGGAAGTTCAGGAGGGCGATATCCTTGTCGGTAAAGTAACTCCGAAAGGACAAAGCGAAATTTCTCCTGAAGAAAAACTGCTGCTGGCAATCTTCAGCGAAAAAGCAAGAGAAGTGCGTGACAACTCCCTGAAAGTACCGCACGGAGGAGCCGGAATCGTTCATTCCATCCGTGTCTTCAAACGTGAAGAAGGACACGACCTGCCTCCGGGAGTAAAAGAAACTGTTAAAGTATATATCGTTCAGAAACGTAAGATTTCTGAAGGTGATAAAATGGCCGGACGCCACGGTAACAAAGGTGTCATCTCCAAGATCCTGCCGGTTGAGGATATGCCTTACATGCCGGATGGAACACCGGTTGACATCATGCTGAACCCGTTCGGTGTGCCTTCCCGTATGAACATCGGACAGGTATTGGAAATCCATTTGGGATATGCGGCGAAAAAACTGGGCGTGAAATTCGCGACACCGGTATTCGACGGTATTTCCAATGAAGAACTCAGTGATATCATGAAAGAAGCCAGCATGACAAAAGACGGTAAACAGGTACTGTATGACGGACGTACCGGAGAGGCTTTCGATGAGCGTATCTCTGTCGGTGTCATGTACATGATCAAGCTGGCGCACATGGTTGACGATAAGCTGCATGCCCGTGCAACAGGACCGTACTCTCTGGTAACGCAGCAGCCGTTGGGAGGTAAGGCTCAAAACGGTGGACAGCGTTTCGGTGAGATGGAGGTTTGGGCACTGGAGGCTTACGGTGCCGCTCACACGCTGCAGGAGATCCTGACTGTGAAGTCCGATGATATCCAGGGCCGTACCAAAACTTATGAAGCGATCATCAAAGGAAAGGATATTCCTGAACCGGGAATTCCTGAGTCTTTCCGTGTATTGATGCACGAGCTGCAGGCATTGGCTATCGATGTCCGTCTGCTGGATGAAAACGGCGAGGAAGTCGACATCACAAAAGAGGACAACAGCGAACCAGCTGTTCTGCCGGTGATCGAACCGGAAAAAGAGCCGGAAGAAAACAAACCGGCAGATGATGAAGAGATTGAAGATCCGGAATTCGAAAATGAGGATTTTCCGGAATCAGATTTAGATGAACCAATTGATTTTGAAGATGACAAGGAGGCGTAGATAAAGTATGAGTATCAACAATTTTGCCTCGATTCAGGTTAGTCTCGCTTCTCCGGAGCGCATCCATGAATGGAGCCACGGAGAAGTAAAGAAACCGGAAACGATCAACTATCGTTCACAGAAACCAGAGCGTGACGGTTTGTTCTGCGAGCGCATCTTCGGTCCAAGCAAAGACTGGGAATGCTATTGCGGAAAATACAAGAAAGTACGTTATAAGGGCGTTATCTGTGACCGTTGCGGCGTAGAGATCACAAAATCGACTGTACGTCGTGAACGCATGGGTCATATCGAACTGGCTGCGCCGGTTGCTCATATCTGGTATCTGCGCGGCATTCCTTCACGTATGGCGCTGCTGCTGGATGTAACACCGAAACAGCTGGAGGAAGTTGTATACTTTGTATCCTGGATCGTAACCGACCCGCGTGATACAAAACTCGAATATAAACAGGTTCTTTCTGAAAAAGAATATCGTGAAAATATGGCGATTTACGGTCCGGGCAGCTTTGTTGCCCAGACCGGTGCCGAAGCAGCATTGACACTGCTGAGAGACGTTGACCTTGAAAAAGAATATCGCAATGTGAAGACGGCAATGGAATCGGCACAGGGCGAAAAGCATAAAAAACTGGTAAAACGTCTGGATACGATCGAAGCATTCCGCCATTCCGGCAATAAACCGGAGTGGATGGTACTGACTGTCATTCCGGTCATACCACCGGATCTGCGTCCGATGCTGCAGCTGGACGGCGGACGTTTTGCGACAAGTGATCTCAACGATCTCTATCGTCGTGTCATCACCCGCAACAACCGTCTGAAAAAACTGCTGGAGCTGGGAACACCGGCTATCATCGTACAGAACGAAAAACGTATGCTCCAGGAAGCGGTAGACGCCCTGATCGATAACGGTCGTCGTTCCAAACCGATCACCGGTGCCGGCGGACGTGCCCTGAAGTCGCTGTCTCATTCACTGAAAGGTAAACAGGGACGTTTCCGTCAGAACCTGTTAGGTAAGCGTGTCGACTTCTCAGGTCGTTCCGTAATTGCCGTAGGACCGGATCTGAAGATGTATCAGTGCGGTATTCCGCGTGAAATGGCAATTCAGCTGTTCAAACCGTTCGTTATCAACGAAATCGTAAACCGTGAAATTGCATCAAACCCGAAGACTGCGGAAAAACTGATCGATCGTCAGGATCCGCGCATCTGGGATATCGTGGAATCTGTCATTGACGGATATCCGATCCTGATGAACCGTGCACCGACCCTGCACCGTCTGGGTATCCAGGCATTTATTCCGAAACTGGTCGAAGGACGTGCGATGCGTCTGCACCCGCTGGTATGTACGGCATTCAACGCCGACTTCGACGGTGACCAGATGGCCGTTCACGTTCCGCTGAGCGAGGAAGCGCGTGCCGAAGCATTGATCATGATGCTTGGTTCCAACAACATCCTGGGTCCGAAAGACGGTAAGCCGATCGTTACACCTGGTCAGGACATGGTCATGGGTAACTTCTATCTGACCATGGAGGAAACCGCTGAAGAATTCCGTGCGGAAGCTCAGCGTTACCTGGATGTTGACTGTGAGGAAGAAGCCGCAATGTGGAATCGTTTTGCGGATAATGAAGCACATGTCTACGGAAGCATCGAAGAAATCATGATGGCATATCAGACAAAGCAGATCCATCTGCATTCACGTATTGCGGTTCCGGCAAGAAATCTTGGAAAAACAAGCTTTACACCGGAACAGATGAACAAATATCTGCTTACAACAGTCGGTAAAGTCATTTTCAACAATATGTTCCCTGAAGATTTCCCATACCTGAACGAAGTATCCGCCGCAAACTTCAAGGCAACACCGGATAAATTCTTCCTGGAAATGGGAAAAGATATTCATGAAGCGATCATCAACCTGCCGATCACTGCCGCTTTCAAGAAGAAAGATCTCGGAAAGATCATCGGTGAGGTCTTCAAACGTTATTCAACTGAAAAAACATCTGAGATCCTTGACCAGATCAAAGACCTTGGATTCTACTATTCTACAGTAGCCGGCGTTACGGTATCATTAGCCGATATCGAGGTGGCGCCGAATAAAGAAGAACATGTCAATGAGGGTAAGGAAAAGGCCGAAGAACTCAAACGCCTGCAGCGCAAGGGAAAACTGACGATGCAGGAATGGGAGCGTCATCTCAACAAGCTGTGGGCCGATGTCAAAGACGAGATCGCCGGTGAGCTGCTGGGCTCTCTGCCTCGTAAAAACCCAATCAACATGATGGCTCGTTCCGGAGCCCGTGGTAATACTTCCAACTTTACTCAGCTGGCCGGCATGCGTGGATTGATGGCCAAACCGTCACAGTCCAAGTCAGCCAAGGGTGAATATGTGCCAAGCATCATCGAGGTTCCGATCTACTCATGTTTCCGTGAAGGTCTGAACGTGTCCGAGTTCTTTATCTCTACACACGGTGTGCGTAAAGGTCTGACCGATACGGCCTTGAAGACTGCCGAATCAGGATACCTGACACGTCGTCTGGTCGATGTTGCGCAGGATGTGATCATCAAAGAAGATGACTGCGGTACCGATAAAGGTTACTGGGTGGAAGCGATCATCGACCGTAAGACAAACTCAATGATCGAGTCACTTTATGACCGTCTTGTGGGACGTTATGCAAAACAGGATGTCGTTGATCCGAAGACAGGCGAGCTGATCGTTGCATCCGATGAATTCATTTCTGATGATATCGCGAAACGAATCGAGGATGCCGGAATCGAAGGAATGTATATCCGTTCTGCATTTACATGTAAATCTATCTACGGTATTTGCCGCAAGTGCTATGGACGCAACATGGCAACCGGTAAAGATGTAGAGGTCGGTGAAGCTGTCGGAATCATGGCAGCACAGTCAATCGGTGAGCCGGGTACTCAGCTGACCATGCGTACTTTCCATACCGGCGGTGTTGCCAGCGCAGACGGTGGAGATATCACACAGGGTCTTCCTCGTGTCGAGGAACTGTTCGAGGCACGCTGCCCGAAAGGTGTTGCCGTGCTTGCTCAGATCAGCGGTGAGATCACATCTGTTGAATCACTGGAAAATGCTCCGGGATTTGAAGTAACGATCACCAACGAAGTCGAGAGCAAAGTTCATAAGATCAACCCGTCACAGGCAATTCGTCAGTGGATCAAACCGGGCGTGAAGATCGAAGCCGGTGATAAGATCACCGAAGGTCCGGTCGATCCAAAAGAACTGCTGAAGGTTGCCGGCGTACGTCAGGTACAGAACTATATCCTGAAAGAGGTCAAGAAAGTATACCAGTCTCAGGGTATTGAAATCAGCGACAAACATATCGAAGTCATGATTCGCCAGATGCTGCGTAAAGTAGTAGTTGTGGATGGCGGAGATACAGAACTGAGTGCCGGTGTTCAGGTTTCTCTGATCACGGCAAACCGTATCAACCGTGATGCATTGCTGAGCGGAAAATCTCCGGCTAAGATCAAACCGGTCCTGCTTGGTATTTCCCGTGCATCCGTTGAAACTGATTCCTTCCTGTCAGCCGCATCATTCCAGGAAACGACAAAAGTACTGACTGATGCTGCAATCAAGGGTAAAGTCGATCATTTGATCGGTCTGAAAGAAAACGTAATCATCGGTAAACTGATTCCTGCCGGTACGGGATGTGAAGGTGACCGTCCGACAAACCATATTATCGAAGAAAAGGCTGCACAGCTGAAACAGCTCCGTGAAGAGCGCAACAGACATAAGGAAGATGATGAAACATTCATGACTTATGCTAATGAAACATCTGATACACAGGCTGTAGAGCCAATCAGCAGCGATGCGATCAATGAAGCTATCGCTGAAGACGATCTTTCCATCATGGAAGGTTAACAGCTGCAAATAACTTAAAATTAGCTCCAGGATAAACCTGGAGCTTTTTTTCATGAGCAGGCGAAAAGGCAGCTGAAAGAGACAGCAAATAACAGAAAACAGCTCAAAAAACAACCGTTAAAAAATGGAAATCAGGTTGCATGCAAACCTCTTTTTTTTAAAAAGCGCTATGGTATAATTGCGATGCTGTTTACCGAAAACAGCAATAAGAATCAGAAAAATGAGGAGGTAGACACAGATGAAAAGTAGGATCACCGTGTGCGCATGCACATTCTTCCTGCTGTTTGCGGCAGTCTGGGGCAATCAATTGCTGGCCGCTGAAGAAACGTCGGCAGCCGCAGGTGCAGTTCTTCCCGAAGATCACATATACACGACGATTAATGAAGACGGACGGCTGGAAATCATGGATATCGAGTCGATGGAGGAACAGACTGCACAGGAACAGGCAATGCATATCGAAGATAGTCAAAAAGATGCAAGAGCATTAAAGTACGGTGTCGTGAATTTCCGCACAAAAAGCAGTGCAGCGCTGAATACCAATTATGTCGATGCAAATACAGGAAAAAGCGGATATACGAACGGATACTATGCAGCTGATGCGGCTTTTCTGGGATATGAAAACGGAAAAGTAAAATTCATGCTGTCCGGTGTTGTCGGCCTTGTCAATGCAAGCGAAGTGGAAGTACTGGATGCTACGGAAGACTGGTATGTGAGCTTTTACCGGTGTGAACAAGGCGTTCTGAAGCACTATATCAAGAGCAGCATGTACAGCAACTCCTATACAAGTGCGATCACTGTCGGTGAAATTCAGCCGTATATGAAAAACAATGTTTATTATTATAGCTATGATGGTCATTATTTTTACACCGATTATCTTCAGATGCTGGATGACTATATGGCAGGTACGAGGAAAAATGCGATCAACCCGAATGATCCGTATTATAACTATTATCAGTTTGTGTCCAATCGATCAAAAACATCGTTTACGGCAACGGATATCAATAATTATGTGAAAGCCTATCTGGGCAGCAAATACACATCTTCACAGACCAAGATGTATGAGATGGGTAAATATTATATTCAGTACCAGAATCAGTACGGGGCAAACGCACTGGCGGTTTTTGGTGTATCGGCAAATGAAAGTGCCTTTGGAACCAGCAATATCGCGATGACCAAAAATAACTTGTTCGGTCATAATGCAGTCGATTCGGATCCGGGACTTGCCAACGGATATGCCAGCGCACAGAACAGTATTCAGGATCACGCCAAATACTATGTGAACCTGTGGTATTCCACACCGAAATATTCCACCTATAACGGATCGTTCCTGGGGGATAAAAGCACGGGAATGCTGAGCTATGCTTCAGACCCGTATTGGGGAGAAAAAGCGGCTCATTGGGCCTGGAAACTCGATCTATATACAAGCGGCAAGAGCGATGTCGGAAAATTAACGCTGGTATTCAAAAAATCCGGAGGCGTTAATGTAAGAAAGGAAGCCTCGACTTCATCGACACTGCTCTATACAACGCCGGCGAATGAGAATATGTCATTCGTGCTTTTGGGCGAAGTCAAAGGAACGACTGTATCCGGATCGAATGTTTGGTATAAGGTACAGCTTGATACACCGCTCAACAGCGAACGCACGGCAATTGATTACAGCGGAACCGGATATGATTTCAGCCGCAGCTACGGTTATATCCATTCTTCGCTGCTATCCAAAGCAAAAACATCAGAGAGCGGAGGCAGTCAGGGCGGAACACCGACACCTGTTTATAAAAAAGGTGACGTAAATAATGACGGCAAGATTTCATCCCTGGATTATGTGCTCGTAAAGAATCACATCCTTTCCATTAAAAAGCTGAGCGGTGCGTCAGCGACAGCGGCAGATGTGAATAAAGACGGCAAGATCAGTTCTCTGGATTATGTTCTGATCAAAAACGATATTTTAGGCATTTCGAAAATTAATTAAAGGAGTGAACAAATTGAAAAAAAAGATATGTATTCTTGTAACCGCAGCTGCCTTGCTGGCCTCATTTCCCAGGATCGTTTCAGCTTATAATGTCTCTTTAGGACAGCGTTTTACTGTCAGTGTGGGGTGCGGGGCAATCGAAGGCAGTGTCAAAGCTTATGCAAGCAATGCAAAGCTTGTTTCGAGTGATACATGGTGTGACCGCAACAAAAGCGTAAGCGCGACAGCGGTTGCCGAAGGGTATGGCACAGCGACCATTACATTTAAGACAGTCGATGCAGCCAATGTCAGCAATCCGTCGAACCCGATCGATGCCAGCGGAAGGACACTGGGAAGTCAGAGTGTATCCGTGGTGAAGCCAAGCTCTTCACAGAACAGCAGTTCCACTGGATCGCAGACATCCGGCAGCAATAGTTCTGTCAGCCGGCCGTCGCAAAATACACAGAGCAGCAATACGGCATCACAGCAGCAAGAGGAAGAAATATTGTCATCAAATGCATTGCTGGCATCCTTAAGTGTTTCTGAGGGCAAGCTTTCTCCTTCCTTTAGCAGCAATAAAACAAGCTATGAACTGGATCTTTCATCCGCGACAGAGAGCATTCGCATCGATGCCAAGGCGCAGGACAGCAAGGCGTCAGTAAAAGGAACAGGCGAGATCAAAGTCAAACAGGGAATGAATACCACGGAGATCGTCGTTACTGCACAAGACGGAAGCGAGAAAAAGTATACAATCAAGATTTATGTAGAAGAGACACCGGATATTTTTCTGTCTTATCGCGATCAGACATACGGTGTCGTGAAAAATACTGACCGCATCAGCGCTCCGGGAACCGGATTCGAAAAAAAGAGCATTGAAATAGACGGGAAAAAAGCAGAGATGTGGAGCAATGCAGTCATGGATATCGATGTTCTGTATCTGAGCGAAGATAAGACACAAACCGCAGGCTTCTATATATATGATATCGAAGCAAATAAGATAATCAGCAGCTTCGAACCGATCGTTCTTTTGGGCAATTCTCTTTATCTGATCGATATCGGGGAAGAACAGAAAGAAAAAGAACATATGACTTTCACGACAGTGACAGTAGACGAAAAAGAAATACAGGGATGGAAATATGATGCACCTGAGCTGAAAAACCATGCCCTCCTTTATGTAATGAATGAAAAAGGAGAAAAAGTGTACTATCAGTATGAATCGGAAGAAAATACGCTGCAACTGTATGCGGATCTATCAGTGATCTATGAAAAACAGCTGGAAACAGAACAAAAGAAGTTTTACACTGCGGCAGTCGCAGCCGGATTTTTTGCCTGTACAGCAATCGGTGCTCTCATCGGCTGTCTGATCTTATACAAAAAACGGAAAGAAACATCTTTTGGATTGAAGCATTTCCGCTTCAAAAAATAAAATAACCGGTAAAAAAAATAGCCCGAAGCAGCAAAATTAGCTGAAAAAGGGCTATTTTTGTTATATTTTTAAGAAAAATCAAAAAAAAGATAAAAAAAGTGAAGAAAAGTAGTT